>MDSW01164673.1_pt1 | contig 38211 bp, 24 predicted proteins | sample 811171 | NCBI WGS metagenome assembly MDSW01 (sample SAMN05326641, study PRJNA326480) | marine metagenome | isolation source: seawater | place: Atlantic Ocean: North West | collected 2012 | reverse complement strand
CGCGCTCGCGTCGACGCCGGCGCCGTTCCGCTCGACCGCCCACGCGGTGAAAGAGGAGGAGGAGGACGTCGACGACGCGCTGAAGCGCGAGGACGACGCGGACGACGCGAACGCGGGCGGCGCGGGCGCGGCGTCGCGACCTCTCGCCGCGAGCGACCAAACCCTCGGTCGGAGGCATCGGTTCACGAGACCCGCGCCGACGCCGCGCGCGCACGCGGACGTGAACACCGGGGACATGGCGATCTCGTCGGAGAACGGACGCGCGTTGGCGATACGAGCCCGGGATGCGGCCGTTCACGGTGGCGACGCCAGTCGCTCGCCGCGCGGAGTGACGAGCCCTCGCGTAACAAATTGCATCCGTCGTCCGAAACCCGCGCGAGCGATGCTTGCGGTGTCGGAGAAGGAATCATCGATGACGTCGTCGCGCACACCACGCCGAGCAGGACGGGCGCGCTCGCGATGATGGACCCCACCTGACCCCTCCGCGACCAGCAGCAGCGCGATCGATGGCGGCTGCGGTCGGGACCGCGCGACAAGCCGCGGTCGTCGGCGGCGGGTTCGTCGGGATCTCCTGCGCGCTGCACCTCCAGCGCGTCGGGTTCGACGTGACCGTGTTCGAGGCTGGCGACGCCGTCGCGGGGACGCACGCCGCGTCGAACGGCAACGCGGGGACGTTCGCGGCGTACGCGAACACCCCGATGGCGAAGCCCGGGATATGGAAGGACCTGCCGAAGATGTTGATGAACCCCGACGGCGCGTTCAAGCTCGCGCCGACGTCGCACCTGCTTCGCATGCTGCCGTGGGGGCTGGGCGTGCTGGACGCGTCGCGCGAACTGGAGTGGCGAAAGAACGCGCTCGCGCTCGGGACGCTCCTCCGAGACGCGCAGGAAGGGTACGACATCGCGTGGGCGCACGCGGGCGTGGACGTCGACGCCGCGATGGGCGCGCACGCGCCGACGACGGCGTCGCGCGGCGACGCGTTCGCGTCGAGGAACGGGTACCTCATCCTCCACAAAGACGCGACGTCGAGCGGCGTCGCGGCGACGGCGCGGTTACGCCGCGACGGCTTAGGCCCGTCGCTTCGCATGGAAACCCTGGACCAGTCCGCGATCAAAGAGTTAGAGCCGTCTCTGTCGGACGACGTCACGCGGGGCGGCGCGCACTGGTTCCCGGACGCGTGGTTCGCACGCGACCCGGCGGCGTTGTTGCTCGCGATGACGGACGGGTTCCGACGCCGCGGCGGCGACGTCCGCGTCGGGGCCGCGGAAGGGACCGTGACGTCGCTGACCCGAGCGCCTCGCGGTCGTCGTGTTAACGACCGCGTGCGCGTGAACGTCGCGCGCGGCGATGGTCGTCGCGACTTTGACGTCGACGTCGCCGTCGTCGCCGCGGGGGCGCACAGCGCGGGATTAGCCGCGGCGTGCGGCGACGTCGTTCCGCTTGACACCGAGCGCGGGTACCACGTGCAGTTTAATAACGCCGCGTCGACGTCGGTCACGGATTCGGATTCGGATTCAGACTCGACGCCGCCGCGCCCGCTTCGACGTCCGGTGTGCTCGCCCGAGGGCGGGTTCATACTCACGCCGATGTCGCACGGTCTGCGCGCGGCCGGTCTCGTCGAACTCGGCGGTGATCGCGCCGGCGCGACGCGCGCGCGATTCGAGCAGCTCGAACGCGGGACGCGCGCGCTTCTGTCCGACGCCGCCGCGCGCGAATTAGGTCCGAGAGACGCGCGGCGCGACTGGTTAGGGTTCCGACCGACGCTCCCGGACTCGTTGCCCGTGATCGGACCCGCGTCCGGGATGGACGGCGTCTTGTACGCGTTCGGACACCAGCACGTGGGGTTCACTCTGGGCGGCGTCACCGGGAAGGTCGTCGCGGAGTTGGCGGCGGGGAGGGCGCTGAGCGTGGACCTCTCGCCGTTTCGCGCGGACAGGTTTAAGACCAAGGCGTGGTGGAGGCCGTTCGCGTGACGCGTTGCGAACGACGCGCGAGGGTTGACGTATTTATGCGGTATCGTATGCGATGTGATAGAATGGTAGGGGCGCGGTCCTCGTGGAAGACCGCCGCGACGGACGGGCGCGCGAAACCCTCGCGGCGAGGGCAACGGTTCCCCGTCGCGTTTTCTCCTTCTTCCTCTTCACGCGTCCACCTCCGGGCTCTCCTTGTCCGACAGCACCTCCGCATCGTACGCCGCCCTTACCGCGGCGAAGTCCTTATCTCCCAGTCCCATCTGCCGCGCGCGGATGTACTGCCCGTTCGCCGCCGCGCTGATCGGCATCGGCACGCCCAACTCGTCCGCCAGCTGTAACGCGAGCCGAAGGTCCTTCTGTTGGAGGTACACCTGAAAGTTCGGAGCGTAGTCCCCTCTCTGCATGAGCTTCCCTTTCGCCGCGCAGAGGTGGTTCCCCATCGCGCTCTCGCCTAAGATGTCGAGAACGCTCCCCTCGTCGAGCCCGGACGCTCTCGTCATCGCCATCATCTCCGCGAGCGAGCCGACGACGTTGCCCATCATTATCTGCAGCATCAGCTTCGCGCGCGCCGCCTCCGCGGGGCCCGGCCCGAGCAGCCATCGGCGGTGGCCCATCGCGTCCAGGCCGAGCGGGCCGCACGCGGCGTCGAAAGCCGCCCGCGAGCCGCCGCACAGGAACAGGAGCTTCCCGGACGCGGCGTCCCTCCACCCGCCGCTGACGGGCGCGGCGAGGAACCTGCCGCCGGATCGCTCCACGGCGTCGCCGACTCTGACGCCCGTGCGCTCGTCCACGGTGCTGCAGTCGACGTACGTGCTCGCGCTCGCGTTTGATCCTCGAGACGCGATCCCCGCGACCGCGCTGTCCGGGCCGCCCACGGCGACCGCCTCCGCGGCTCTCGGGTCCGCGAGCATCGCGAAGACGACGTCGCACGTGGACGTGACCTCCGCGGGGGTGCGCGCGACCGCGGCGCCGAGCGCGCGCAAGGGTTCCGTCTTCGCGACGCTCCTGTTGTACACCGTGATGTTCGCGCCCGCGCCGACGAGCCTGGACGCCATCTGCGCGCCCATGATGCCGAGGCCGAGGAAGCCGACGCGCGGTTGGGAGGACATGGCGTGAGGAGACGCGGCGTGCGGTAGAGCGCGTCGAGGGTTGTGATGACGGAGATCATTTCTGGGACGGACTCGACTCGTTCGCCTCACGCACGGGCGCACCATGCCATTCGCCGCATGCACCGCGCGCTGCTGATCGCCGGGACCGCGGCGCCGCTGGCGCCGCTCCCGCGCCCGTCGTCGTCCCTCCGCGCTCGCCGCGCCTTCAACAAGCCGCTCTCGCGCGCGTCCGCCGTCCTCGGAAGCGACCCGTCGTGGCCCGGGTTGAGCGAGGTCGAGGTAAATCGCGCGCGCGCGGAGACGCCCGCCTACTGCGACGACGGCGACGTCGCGCACTTCAACAGCGCGGGGTCGTCCCCGCCGCCGAAGCCGGTCCTGGACGCGCAGCTCGAGTACCTCGCCGTCGAGGCCAACTTGGGCGGGTACGAGACCGCGGAGCTGAGCAAGAGAGAGCTCCGCAGGCCGTACGCGGAGCTCGCGACGATGCTGGGCTGCGAGAGGGACGAGATCGCGATCACGCAGAGCGCGACGTCCGCGTGGCAGCTCGCGTTCTCGTCCCTGGAGAGGACGTTCGCTCGCGGCGACCGCGTCCTCGTCGCGCGCGCGGAGTACGCGTCCAACTACATCGCCTACCTGCAAGCGTCGGAGCGCACCGGCGTCGTCGTCGAGGTGATCCCGAGCGACGCCTACGGACAGGTGGACGCGGACGCGCTCGACGCGACGCTCTCGGACGCCTCGAAAGGGAAGTGCAGGCTCGTGTCCATCGTGCACGTGCCGACGTCGAGCGGGCTCGTTAACGACGCGGTCGCGATCGGCGCCGTGGCGAAGAAGCACGGCGTGCCGTACCTCCTGGACGCGTGCCAGAGCGTCGGACAGATGCCCGTGAACGTGAACGAGATCGGCTGCGATTTCCTGTGCGGCACCGGGAGAAAGTACCTCCGCGGCCCGCGCGGGATCGGGTTCTTGTACGCCCGCGGCGAGACCGTGGAGGCGATGAACCTCGTCCCCGCGTACATGGACCTCCACGGCGCGACGTGGGAGGAGACGGAGACGTACGAGCCCGCGGAGGGGGCGAAACGGTTCGAGCAGTACGAGGTTTCGTTCGCCGCGAAAGTCGGCCTGGGCGCCGCCGTCGCGTACGCCAACGCGATCGGCGTCGACACGGGGTGGCGCCGCACGCGATACCTCGCGGAGACGCTCCGCGTGGGGCTGCGCGACGTGAAGCGCGTCGTCGTGCACGACCAGGGCGAGGTCCAGTGCGGGATCGTGACGTTCACCGTCGGCGGGGTGTCCCCCTTCGACGTCCGCAGGCGACTCGCGAGGGACGGCGTGAAGGTGTGGACGTCGAACGTGAAGAACAACACGAAGCTGGAGCACGAGCGGGAGGAGGGGACGCCGGAGGTTGTCGTGCGCGCGAGCGTGCATTACTTCAACACCGAGGAGGAGATCGGGAGGCTGATCGCGTCCGCGGGCGGGGCGCGGTTGGGGAAGAACCCGGACATTGTCACGTCGACGCTGCGGTTCTTGTACTCGCTGTTTCTTCTTCTCGAGGCGTCGACGTCGTCGACGCGTAAGAAGAAGGATTGATGATAGGGATGAGGGGGTCTTGGGCGGTTTTATGATTATCTCAGTGGGCTGCGTGGATGATGTAAAAAGATTTTCTCTTACAACAACATGCGACGGACTACTGTTCTACATTTGATTTTTTTGGTTTCGCCGTCGCCGCCGTGTTGGATTCTTGTCACTCGTACAGAGTTACTCGTACAGCCGACACGCTCAGGGCGTCTCGTTGATCTTGGTACATTGTCACCACCCTCTCTCTCTCCTCTCTCTTTGTTTTTGCTCGATAGTTTTCGCAAAAAAATGTGTCGTCTTCTCGAGACGACGGTCGTCGCCGCGGGATCCATCACAAATCCATCTCCGGCTCGAAGCCTTCGAGGTAATCGTCCAGCAGCTTCTCGTACTCGACCATGAACCGCTTCTCCAGGCGTTCGGTGCCGTCCAGCTCCTGCCACGCGTTCCCGTCGCCCTTGCCGTTCATCGGCCGGTGCACGACGAGCCCGTCCTCGGCTCTCACGCTCGCCGCCGCCGCGGAAGCCGCCCGCGACGTCAGCTTCTCGAGGTCGGACATCCGGTTCGGCATCGGGCGCGACATCATCCCAGCGATGTCCGCGGGGCAGCACCCTTGCTTCGTCGCGCGCTTCAGAAGCGTCGTGCACACGCGCAGGACGCGCTCGCTGGAAGGCAACAACTCGATCCCGTGCTCGCGCAGGAGCTCCACGTCCGCGTCGACGTCGATCGCGGCGACGTACGCGCGCGTGTCTTCGCTAAACGGCACCTTGGCTTGCGGCCAAAACTCCCACTCGAAGCACACGTCCTCGAGCGTGTGCGGGAGCGAGTACCCGTGGTCTATCGGGACGAGCTTCATCGTGTTCGCTTCCTTCTGCACGAGAATATTCCCCGCGTTGCGGTCCGTGTTCGCGAGCCGGATGTCCAGCTGCGCGATCTTGTGTACCTCGTGCACCGGAAACAAGCCGGGGCCGAGCTCCTCCGCCTCGGCGTCCGCCCTGACGTACGCCTGGAGCGACCCGAGCTTCCCGCCGAGGTCCTTCCCGCTGGACGAGCGGCGCATCTCGCCGAGGTGCGCGAGCGACGTCGCGGGGACGCCCGCGAAGCCGCCGTGGTCGAGGACGTACGCGGCGACCTCGCGGCTCGCGCCTTCGCCGACGCGCGTGCCCTTGCGCAACCCCTCGCCGTTGGCCGACGTGTTGGCGTTGCCGCGCGGGTTGTTCTTCGCGCACGGCTCCTCGTCCGCGGGCTTGAACACCGCGCACGTCTCGCCGTCGCGGTCGCGCAGGAAGTACGCGCCGCCGGTGCCGCCGCTCGCGAGCTGCGGGCGTTTTCCCATGAGAAGCCCTTGGCGCGCCATGTCGAAGGACCGCGCGAGGTCGGGCGAGCCGACGTGCACCGGCGACTCGCCGAGAATCTCGCCCTCGTACGACCCGGACCCGCCGCTGTCCGACGTTCCAGCCATGCTGCCGTTGCTCGGTATCGAGACGGACATCGACGGCGTGCCGTTGGTCAGCCCCGTGGACATGTTCGACATCCACGACCCGGGATTCCCGGTGGAGGACATCCCGCTCTTCCACCCCGGGTTCGCGCTCGCGTTCCACGAGTGCCGCGCGCGCGTCGCCGGGTTGATCGGAATGGACCGCGCGGCGGTGAACGGCCTCAGTTCGAGCGTGGACCCGTCCGCGATGCCGTACATGTTCAGCGGGCCGTCCTTCAGCTCCTGGCCGCCGTAGAAGAGCTGCGAGTCCGTGGGCTGGTCCACGCTCAGGACCGCGAGCTTCGCGCGGAGGGACTCCGCAGTCTCGTTCGCGTTGAGCGTCACCTCGAGGTCCTTCGTCCCGCACATCTTCACGGTGATGTTGGCGTCCTTCTTGACGAAGAGATGCACGACCGCGTTGTGCGTGAGGCCTTCCTCGGACACCGTGTGCGAATCGTCGAGCGCCCTGCCCGCGTGCACGATGGACAAGTCGCTCGAGGACTCGGTCCCGGCGAGGAGTCTCAACCCGTCCGACTCGAGCGCGTCGGCGCCCGAGACGAGCGTCTTGAGATCCGCCACCGTCTGCTTCTCGTCCAACGGGAGCCAGTACTCGCGTTCGGTGATCTCCCCTGTGTCGGACACGTCCACCGCGGCTTTGATGCAGATGAACTGAAGGTCGCACAGGCGCATCATGAGGTTCCGATACTCCGCGCTGTTCTCGCACCCTGCGGCGGTGGTGGAGGACCGCGTCCCGGTCGGGGCATCCTCGCCGCCCTCGGCGGACAGCTCCTCGAGCTCGTTGATCTCGCGCAGCCTCTTCGCGTCCGGGAACAGGAGCTTCCGCGTCGTCCCCATGCCGCGCATCAGCGCCTCCCTCGCGCCGTTCAGGTTCATCCAGTCCGGCTTCAGCTTCAGCGTGAGCGACGTGACGACCTTGTTGCGTAAAACCTCGACGGGCGCGGCGCCGCCGGAGGCGAGCATGATGCGAATGTCCTCCGCCGGCGGCGTCTGCGATCGCCCCCCCGCGTGCGTCTGCGCTTGCGACGCCGCGTGCGACGGCGACGTCACGAGCTCTAAATTACCCGCGTACGAGCTCCAGTCAGGCGCGCGGCCGTACGTCCCGTGGTCCTCGTCGTCGCTCTCTTCTTCTTGAAGCGCCTCGAGCAGAGACTTGTGGAAGCCGTCCGTCGGCGCCGTCGTCGACAGGCGATGCAGCGACGGGTACGGATCCTTCGTCGGCGGCGGCGAACGCTTCCGACCCGCCTCCCGCGACGACGTCGGCGTGGACACCGCGGGGAGGTCTAACGGGATCCCAGGTGACACCGCGCGCGGTTCGATCACCGTCGCGAACATCTCGGCGAGTTCGCTCGGTCGATCTCTCGGTGGGGCGCGCGGGATCTCGATCGTGACTGGAACGCGTACTGTAGGCCTACGCGTACGTTCTCGTGACTGTCAGCGGTGTGTCGTGGACCGTCAGCGGTTCGGTTCCGTTGACGCGAATTCACGCTCGGCGGTCTCCTGAGCGACGATCGTGGAAGGTTCCGGGAGGGCGCGCGTCAGCGTCGCGGGTCGGGGTCGACGTGGGCGTGGGGCGCGGGAACGACCGGGGATGAAAACGACGCGACGCGCGCGCGCGGCGGCTCGAGGTGGACGCTCGGGCGATCTGCGGCCGCGGCCGCGAGCGCGCGCGAGGCCGCGTCGGGAAAAGCGGTCGAGATTCCGCGCGAAGCTGACAGGGTGTCACTTACCGCGGGGGTGCCAGGAATGAGGCCGCGACGACAGCTACGACGCGCGTGTCCTACGCGCGCGCGATTCAACCAATGCGGTTTAACCTGCGTATTGAGGAGGAAAAGAACGCGTGATCAGAGAATCGCGATACGATCGACGACGGAGGACTTCCTCGCGGAAACCGGGGGGAGGGATGATGACGCGGCGAGAGATGCCCAGTTTGCGGGGAAATTTCATTTCTCCCGAAACACCGAGCCGCTCGGCCGCGCCTCGACGCGCGCGCGCGACGGGCATCGCGCGAACCCGGGGGGGGTTACGCTGCAGATGGTCCAAAAGACGAGATCTGGGGCGAACCCGCGGGGATACGCGCAAAAGGCGCGCGCGTGGGGCGGTTTCCCGGCGCGAGAAAGAAGGCGAAAGAAGGGCACACGCACCTCTCCGAAAAAAAGTGAACCCGCGGCTTCCTACCTCCGGAAACCCGCGCGCGTGGCGTCGTGCGTGACCCTCTCCCTCTTCGCAGCGCTCGAAACGAGTGCAGGGATAACAAAGGGCCGCCGCCCGGACGCACTTCGGCCCACCCGGCCGTGTGGGGTGCTACAAACTATGACGAGCGTGACGACGTCGGGAAGACTACGATGCGAAAAGTCGCGCGTTCTCGGCAGAACGTGAAATTCCGTTCTCGACACCCGTACGGAGTACAGTTTCACATTAAATGCTCATACGCGTGTGCCGGTTTTACGAGAGAGTACGGCACTATCCAGACTGGATAGCATACAGTTGCCGACCCCCTCTCCGTTTTACGCGCGAAAAAGTTCTCCCGGCAGCCCGGATATCTCATGCCGGAGTTCAACTGCGCTTTTGCCAAAAGAATCGCAAGCGCGCGAGACAGAGCCCCCCGCCCCGCGCGCGTCGCTCTTCGGCACCCGCGCCTCGCTCGCGCTCGATATCGAACGTCATCATGCTCGCGGCGGCGATCACCGCGCCCGCGGCCGCTGCAGCGACGCCCCGGGCGCCGGTCTCGCGCGCGAGATCTCGCGCGGGCGTCGAATTCCCCGCGACCGCCGCCAATCGTCGGAGTGCCCTTCGGCGCGCGCGGATCGCCCCTCCTCCCCGCGCGTCCACGGAGAAGGACGAGGTCAAAGACAGCGTCGAACGAGCCGCTGACTTGCTGGATAAGATTATCAACGAGACCGTCCAGGGGATCTTCATCGAGGAAGCCGTCGAGGAGGTGTCCGACGCGCAGGCGGCGTCGGCGGACGGCGGCGACGCGCCGAACGGAGGGACGAAAATGACCGAACGCCCGGGCGTGAACAAGGAGGTCGTCCTTAAGAACGTCGTCCTGAAGTACCTCCCCGAGCTCGACGGCTCGTTCCTCGCCGCGGTCGGGGCGTACGTCCAAGTCGCGGAGAGCTCCGGCGACTTCGCGCTGCTTTCGTTGCTCGCCGCAATACGAGAGGAAGTCCTTGCCGCCGTGTCCGGCGAGATGCGACCGGACGTTCAAGTCGTGCAGCTCGTCTCGAGGCTCAAGTCCCCGGAGGATCGACTCGAGGTTCTGAGAGCCGCACACAGGGGCGGCGGGAAAGCCGCGGGGTACGACGTCCCGAACGCGCCGATCGAGAGCGTGGAGAACGCGGCGGCGAGGGTCGTGGACGAGCTGGAGATGAACGAAAACGTTCCGTCGTGGCAGCTCCTGTACCAGCTTCTTCTGACGCGCGAGACGACGCGGCAGCTGCACCCGAACGCGGACGAGCTCGGGGTGTACTCGAAAACGGTCACGTCCGGGTCGTTTTCACCGAGCGAGATCCCGCGCGCGGAGGCGAATCTCATCAAAGAGCTCAGCGTCATCAACGACGCGTTCAAACGACGCGCGCACCTGAGCGCGATCCTGGACGAGTGCCGCGGGCTCGACGAGGAGGCCGCGAGCAGCGCCGGCCGCGCGAACGGCGGCAAGGTGAAACTGAAGCGCACCGCGCGCGGGTTCTCCCCGCCTGGGCTCGTGGAACCGGGCGCGGGGGGCGGGGGCGAGGGCGGCGGCACGCTGAACGTGTTCGACATCCGAGACATCCGCCCGGGGCGACTCATCGACTCCGTATTGAACATGCGCGTGGCGCTGATGCGCGACGACGGGGACGAGCGCGTCATCGGCAGGCTCACGGAGCTGTACTTCGAGTGCTGCGACGTCGTCTTGGAGACGTGCGACAGGGAGAACGCGCAGTTGGAGGAGAGAGCGGCGAAGGAGATGGCGGACGCGGATGACAACCCGTCGACGCAGTCGCGGTGAGAAGTGCCACGCAACGCGTCCCATAGCGCTCGCACGTCGTGCTAATATAGTAATACATAGCAATACGCAATACGCGCCTATCATCCCCCTCCGTCTATAAGCGGAGATCATTTATTTACCCCCTCCGACGTGTTCCCCTAATAACGTGTGCGGCGACGCGTCCCCGTCTATCGTGCTGTACGGCGAACCGGTCTCCGGACACTCCACGAGCGGCGACAGGTGGTCGTCCTCGCCGCCGCCGCTGCCGTCCATGACGCTGTGCCGCCGAATCCTCCGTATCCCGTCGTCGCTCAGTTCCATGGTATCGTCACCATCGACGTGCAGACTCTCTAGCTCCTCCGAGAAGTTACTGAGGTGCCCTAAGCTGAGCCCCTCGCCGCCGCCGCCGCCGCCGCTGTGCGGGTTTATGCTCCGCACCCGCTGCAACCCCGGCGACTTCTTCGCAGCCTCGTTGTCGCTTTTCAGCGCCCTTTGAAGCTCGGACAGGCCTTCGTTCGATATCGTCCGAGAGAACTGCGATCGCGGCGGCGCGATCCTCGCGTGCTCCGTCGCTTTGTCCGGGGGTTTATCCCGAGATAAACACACGACGATCACGCTGACGTTATCCGCGGAGTCCCTTCGCAGAGCTTCATTACACAGCTCCCTCGCCGCGATCTCCGGGTCGTTGTGCCCTCGCAGCGCAATCCGCGTGAAGTCTATCGCGTTCTGCGACGAGAACACGTCCCACAGACCGTCGCACGCGAGGACGATGAACTCGTCTTGCGTCGTGAGCGTGCGCGTCTCCACCTCCGGGGTCACGATCAACGGCCCGGGCTTTCCGTCGGCGCCGCCTTTCAAGCCGTCGATGTGGAAGTCCCCGAACGCGCGCGCGACGCCGAGGTGCCCGTTGATGTAGCCGTCCTCGACGTATCCCCCCGCGGCTTCTATCCGCGCGCGCTCGACCGACGTCGACGGGCGCTGGTCCGCGGACAGGTCGATCGCTGTCCCGTGTCGCGATAAAACCGCGCGGCAGTCCCCGGCGTTCGCGACGAAGCATTCGCTCCCGCTGACGCACAGCGCGAGCGCGGTGCTGCCGCTGCACTCGTCCGCGTCCATCACGCTCTTGAATTCCGCGTCCGTGCGTGAAAACGCGTCTCTCTGTGGATGGGAGGGAATGTGGATCATGAGAATCGAGCGACGACGGGTAGAAACCGTCGGGAAAATCGTTCGGGGCGGGATTGCTTGGAGGAACCGCCGCAAACATCGCGAATTCCGTAATCCGCCGTCAGGGCTCGCACCATCGCGACGCTCGGGTCTTTCCTAAACCTCTCGTCCGCGGTGATGTTCTTCACGAGGTACTTCGACACGTACTCCGCCGCCGCGGACCCGCCGTGGCCGTCGCATATGACGTAAAACGCGAGCGGACCGCCGTCGTCGCCGCGACCGGATACGTCGACGTCCTCGACGCGCGCGATGGCGTCCTCCATCGAATTCCGCCGGCCCATCTCGCCGTGCTCGCCGCTTCGAAGCGCGGTCGGCGCGTGCGGCGGGAACGCCGCCTCCGATGACGACGGCTGATCCGGGGTCAGTCGCGCCTCCTCCATCGCGGGCGGGAGATGCCTCGAGCGGCGACGGTCCTCGCGTCGTCCCGGACAATTACAATTCTCTCGGAAGCAGTGCTGACGATGACCGCGACCCTGCTCGCGATGGGTGGATTCCCGCGGCCCTATCTCCGTCGCGCGAGACGCGAGAAGCGGCGGCACGCGCCGTGCGGACGCGGTCGGCGCGCGTTCCCGGTCTTCTAAGGAACGCGCGGTTCACGTCGGGGAGTTACCGCCTGGAGACCCGGGCGGACGCTCGCGCGCCACGCGGTTTTGGCGCGTTGCCTCGGGAATCATCGACGACCCTGCCTCTGTCTATCTGTGGGGACACGGGATGTGACTTGACCGCGATTCTGAGAAGGGCTGGCCGGTGTCGGCGGCGACGGGGACGGCCACGGCGTCGAGGATACTCTGCACGCCGACGAAAAACGCATGACTCAAACGCGTTACATATCTAATAGACCGCTACACGACGTAGAATCGGCGCGGTCGCGGGTGAAGACGCGGCGTGACGACGAGATATCCGCTGCGGTCGCGGGTGGAGCTTTCGTCGCGTCGTTCACGATGAAGTCGTCGGGACCCGCCCCGCTCGCGGCGCGGAGGCCGTCGCCCCTCGCGCCTTCGCTCACGCGTACTTGGCCTTCAGCGACTCGACGAGCTCGACATAGTTCTTCATCGCTTCCTCCGAGGACACGCCCTTGCACTTGTCCCACGCGTCCCACTTCGCTTTCCCTTTCGGGTCGAACATCCCGGGGCGGGCTGCGGAGAGAAGCACGGAACAATATGATGAGAGGGTTGGGTGGATCGATCGAGGTGAGCGACATGGACGGGGATTGAGCGCCGCGCGCGCGATGCGATGATGACGATGAAAGCGTGCGCGTGCGCGCCACATGACGCGCGATCGAGCTCGAGACGGGCGGAACGACCGCGCGAGCGGCGTCGATCGGAGCGCGGATCGCGCGCGGACGGCCCCGGGGGCGGGGCGCGAACCGATGTTGCAGTCGCCGACGTTCGCTTGCTTGAACCAGCCGTACAGCTCGAGCTGCTCGTCGTTCGTGCACTTCGTGATCGCCTTGACCTCCTCCGCGGCCTTGTCGAACTCCTCCTTGCTCACCATGGTTACGTTGCGTTCGGGCGTGCGTCCGCGTGCGTCTGCGTGTGACCGCCCCGCGGCGCCGATCCCGGGGTGAAACGACCTTGAGCAGCTTGCCTCGTCACCCGCCAGCAACAGAAAAGACCAGCAAAAGACGCCAGCCCTCGTGTCGTGGCTTTCTTTCCTCGCGACGCGCGACCCCTCGTCGCGACGGACGACCTCGCGCGTAGCGATACCAAGGCGTCGACACGTCGTCGTCGCTCGCCAGACGATATCCGCGGCCTGCGCGCGTGGACGATACGCGTGGACGGCGACGCGGCGCGGCGCGGCGCGGGGACATCCCCAACGACGTTACTTTTCGCGTTGTTATTATCGCGATCGCCGACACTTTTCCGCGGAAGCGACGCGAGCGAAGAGCGTCGCCATGCGGCCTCCGAAGCGACGGACGCGGTACGACGCGAGTTACGCTCCGGCGAAGAAGAATTCTGGCGACCTGAAGCCGACGCGCGCGCAGCCGGGACGGCCGGGAAAGACGACGACGCCGCCCGCGCCCGCGCGCGATCGCGCCGCGAGACGCCATGACCCAGCGAAAACCGCGACCACGACGGTTCGCGCGCAGCCCGCGCGGGCGCGGGCGGTCGCGACAGCTCACGCGGAGAAACCGAAGCGCGGTAGGGGGAGGCCGCGAAAGACACCCCCGACGATCGCGCGCGGCAAGCCGTCGCCGTCGAAGCCCCCGCGCGGCGCGATTCCCGCGCCGCGGTCGCAGCAGAATCCTCGGACGGAGGCGGACGCGAGAAAGAAAAAGCCGACGACGACGGCCGGGCGAATGCTCAAGGCGCGGCGGAACGCCATCGCGAGAGCGAAAGAGCAGCGAGCCGCGGAGCGCGAGCGCGAGAAGCGCGCGCTCGCGTCGCTCGTCAGCCGCCGCGTCCGGGTGTACTGGCCCGAGGACGACGCGTTCTACCCCGGGACGGTGACCAAATACGACGCGCGCGGCGCCGGGAAACATCACGTCCGATACGACGACGGCGACGAGGAGGCGCTGGCGTTGCATCGCGAGCGTCTGCGATGGTGCAGCGTCGGGGACGACGCCGGGTGCGAGGGTGTGAAGTTGATCGCGAAGAAGCGGAAGGAAAAGGAAAAGGAAGACGCGGGGGAGGCGAGCGGGGACGCGGCGACGAAACCAGAGAAGCCGGCGCCGAAGAACCGGGCGAAGAAGCCGCCGCCGCGAGAGCTGGAGCCGGAGCCGGAGCCGGAGCCGGAGCCGGAGCCGGAGCTGCAGCCACAGCCCGATCCCGAGCCGCTTCCCGCGAAGAAAACGTCTAAAATTCCCGTGGTGAGCCCCCTGCGCGACGAGATCATCCGCGTCCTCAAAGGCTGCGACCCTGCCGGGATGAGCGCCGAGGACATCGCCGCCGCCGTCGCGCTCGCAGGAAACGTCACGATCGCCGCGAAAAAAAAAAGCCACGCCGTCTCCGGGTGCATCAACCGCAACTACACGACGGGCGTCTTCGTACGCGTAGCTCACGGCCGGTACGCGCTCGCGGAGGACGGCGCGGTCCCGATGCTCGTGGTCGAGCGCGATCCTCCGCCGCCGCCGCCGCCGCCGCCGGTTCGGGTGCTGTTGGTCGTCGTCTCCGGCGACGGCGACGACGACGACGCGCGCGTGTGCGTGTTGGCGATACCGACGCTCACGTCGCGCGTCTCCGAGAGCCGCGGCGAGCGTTTCGGCGCTAAAGCGCTGAAACCGCCGCTGCGTTCGTGGGGTACCACGCGCGTGGGGTGCCGGACGGTGAGCAGCTGCGCCGGGTCCGGCGTGTTCGCGTCTTTACAGCGACGGAGACACGTCGCGAGGCTCGACGCCGTCGTCCGTGAAATACGACGCGCGCGAAAGACGAGGAAGGCGGAAGCCGAACGCGCCGCGGCCGCGGCCGCGGCCGCTCCTGCCCCTGGCGCGACCGCAATCCCCCCCGTGGCGGTGTCGACGCGCACGCCGTCGGCTCCGGGTGATATCCGCAGCTTCTTCGGCGTCGGCGGGGACGCGTTCGAGTACGACTATCGACCCGACGAGGAGCCGCCGCCGGCGTCGGCGCCGCCAACGCCGCCGCCGCCGCCGTGGCGTCCGGCGCCGACCGCGATGGAACTCCAAAGCGCGTGGGCGACGATGTCCCCGTTCCCGCTCGACGGCGCGGTGCACGGCGCCGGGGCCGCGATCGAGGCGTGGGTGTGCTGCGACGCGCCCGAGTGCGGGAAATGGCGGCGCGTGCCTTCCCTCGTCGCTCGCGAGATCGGCGACGACGAACCGTGGTTCTGCCGCCTCTCCGCGGACGCGAAGCGCAACGCGTGTTCGTTCCCGCAAGAGCTCGAGAACGACGACATCGATCGCAGGATCGAAGCCGCGGCCGCGGCGGAGCGCGCGAAGAACGAAGCCGCCGCGGCCGCGGCCGCGAGGTACAACGCCAAGCGCGAGGTCAAGCGACGACGAGACCGCGAGTACCGCCTCCGGAAAAAGGCGGAAGCGGCGGCGATCGCCGCGGGGCTGCCGCCGCCGCCGCCGCCGACGCGACAGAAGCCTCCGAAGCCTTCGAGGCTTCCGAAGCCTCCGAAGACGTCAAGAACATCGCGGCGGTTCGAGAGTAGGATACACGACGCGACGATATGGGCCTCCGTCGCGAGGACCGCGGCGTTGATGCGGAAGAGGATGACGCTCGCCGCCGCCGCGGATCCGACGGACCGGGTCCCGGAGCTCACGTCGGGGATGCGCGCGTTGGACTTGTCCCCCGCGCCGCCCCCAGCGTGCGCCTCGCCGTCCACGTCCGCGAGCGACATGTCTGGTTCTCGTCGATCGCGTCGTTCGGGGTCGTGGAGGCCGCCGTGGCGCGCGATCGCGAGCGCCGCGCGAACGTCGTCGAGAATCACGGCGCCGGGGGAAGTCGCCGTGATTCTCGCCGCGATCGACGGCGACGGCGTCGACCCAGGGCGCGTCTGCGTGTTCCTCGCGACGCGGGACGACCCGGACGACGTCCCGATCGCGCGGCTGTTCCGCGGCGAGACGTTCCTCACGCCGAACATGGCGGCGGCGTTGCCTTCCATCGACGGGTTCGCGTACTCTCGCGTGAGCCCGACGCCACCGCCGTTCGCGCCAAACTACGCGGCGTGGGACGCGGCGGCGGCGGCGGACGACGACGCGGAGACGGAGGAACGTCCACGTCTCCCCCCGACGCGGTGGGGCTCCGCGGGGCCGCGAATGAAGCGCGTCAGAGGCGATCGCGGGCGACGACGGCTGTTGGGTGTCGCCGCGCGCAACGCCGAGGCGGTCGAGCGCGCGGTGATCGCGAGCGAGATGGACCACGATCGCGCGTGGGCGGGGTGGTTCTCGATGCCGGAGCCGAGGCAGCCCCCGCCGCCTCCCGCGCCGAGGGCGATAACGTTCGAGGACGTGGCGTTCGTGGTGCCGCCGCTTTGGGCGCACCCGCACTGGGCGCTGGGAGGGATCGGCGACGTCGCGCCAAAGGCGAAGATGAGGAGGAAGATTCCGAGGGTGTGGCGCGGGAAGGACCTGGACATGATCGTCTACGGAAGAGACGAAAGGCTCGAGTGGGCGCGAAAGACGGGAATGTTCTTAGCGCGCGCGAGGACCGCGCTCGGCGACCGACGGCTGCACCGCGACGCGTGGGGTGGTAGCGTGCTCGACAGCGTGATCGGCGCGATGCTGACGCAGAACGTCAGCGACGTCTTGTCCTCGTCCGCGATCATGAACCTCGCGGCGAGGTTCCCCGGTCCGCGGATCGCCGAGTCGGTCGCCGTCGAGGAACCTCGGAACGACCCTCCGGAGACGGCGCGAACGCCGGAGCGCCCGCGCGTGGACGTCGATATCGATCGCCGCGAGGGGTCCCCACCCCTAGAGGTCCTGACGCCGCCAGAGCGCGATCGCGAGCCGCCGCCGCCGCGCGCGACGTCGCCGGCGCCGGCGCCGCCGCGGAACGAGGAGCCGTCTTCGCCGTTCGCGTCGCCGCCGGGGTCGCCGCCGCGCGAGGCGAACGACGCGAACGATCCCCCCGCCGCCGAGACGACGATGAAAACGCCGATAGAGGACGCCTTCGCGACGCCGCCAGAGTACCTCCCGCACGTCGGGTTCATCAGCGCCGCGGTGGGGGCGCAGTGGTACCTCGCGAGGCTCCGGGGGCTGCGCGCGAGCGACGCCGCAGCCGCCGCCATGGCCGCCGCGGCGGCGCCGTCGAACGTCGAGGACGAGATCCCGGAAGTAACGCCCATGGCACCTGCGTTTCACGTTCCCATCGCCGCCACCCCTGTTATCAACACCCAGAACGACGCGTCGACACCGCTCGCGGAGCCTCAGCCGCGAGCGAAGAAGAAGACGAAGACGCAGATCGTCCGAGAGGAACTCGCGGCGCTCGCGGCGGCGGCGCTCGAGACCCCGGACCCGAGCCCTCGTCCGCCCTCCACGCGCGACCTGATCGACTGGAACGCGGTCCTCAAAGCGCCGATCGAGGACGTCGTCGAGTGCATCCGATGCCGCGGGATGCACTTCATGCTCGCGAGGCGGATCAAGAACCTGCTGCGACGCATCGCGAGCGAGCGCGACGGCGCGTTGTCCCTCGAGTTTTTACGCGACGTTCCCACCGAGCTCGCGCGCGGGTACCTCCTCTCGCTCGAAGGCTACGGCGTGAAGACCGTGTCGTGCATCCTGCTCCTCGCGCTGTACCGCGCGGACTTCCCCGTTGACGTGAACGTCGGCCGCATCATGGCGCGCCTCGGGTGGGTGCCGCTCGAGACGGAGCAAGCGCTCGAAGAGCTCAGCGAGTACGCGCCGGAGCCCGCCGTGTACACGTTTTTACGCGAGCGGCTGAATTCGTTCGGGTTGCAGACGTTGTTCGAGCTCCACTACCACATGATCACGATGGGCAAGGTGTTCTGCGAGAAGCGCACGCCCAACTGCCGAGCGTGTCCGCTTCAGGACATGTGCGAGTACGCGAGCTGCGGCGGGAAGCGACAGGTGAACGCGACCGCGACGGGCGGTCCGGCCGCGAGCTCCGCGCCGGCGGCGGCAGCGCCGCCGCCGCCGCCGCCGCCCACCCCGGCGCCGCCGCCGTCGCGCGTCGAAGCCGCCGCCGCCGCGGAGATCATCGCCGATGTCGAGGACACCCAGGGGACGCGGACCGCAGAGTCGATCGAAGAAACCCTCGAGGCGGTCATCGACGCCGGCGCGGCCTGGGACGCCGCCGGCCGCCCCCCTGCCGGCGCCGCCGCGGCGTTGAGGCTCGACCCGGGCGCGAGCTGGACCGACGCGAGAGCCGCGCACGCGAAGTTGTCGCGCATCACGCACCCGGATAAGTGCGACGACCCGAGGGCGGCGCGCGCGTTCGCGATCATCACCGCGGCGAGGAACGTGTTCGCGCCCCCGCGCGCGAGGACGGACGACGACGACGTGTTGGGGGGATGGGAAGCGACCGCAGCGGCGGCGAGGGACGACGCGATCACGGTTGAAAACGACGAGGTCATCGTCGGCGGGGCGTCGCGGGGGGCCGACGGCGCCGCCGGCGGCGGCGGAACCGACGGCGTAGGCGAGATCGAGGACGTCGGAGGCAGCGTTGGGCCTACGAAAGGCTTCGCCGCCGCCGCCGCCGCCGCCGCCGCGTCGATCGCGTCGTCCCCGCTTCAAGTCCAAGTCCACAGGGCGCTGAACATCAACAGAATCCGCCACGAGCTCACCGCGTGGTCGCTGCCGGCGAGCATGATCCCGACCGGGCTCCGCGCGCGACTCAACTCCGTGGACGAGACGTGCTACCTCGGCGTCCGGAGCGAGCTGCCGTCCGCGGTCGCGGCCGCGTCTCGGGCGTCGACGCGCGCGGGCGTGGAGATCGTCCCCGTCGCCGTGCTCGTGCCGTGCCGCGCGGCGATGTACCGAAAATTTCCCCTCCACGGGACGTACTTTCAAACCAACGAGGTCTTCCTAGACAGCGAGACCGCGGTGCGGCCGGAGCTGTGGCCGATACACAAGCTCTCGCCGCTGCCGACGGTCTCCGTGTACTTGGGGACCTCGGTCGCGAGCATATGTCGCGGGATGTCGCGCGCGGAGGTCGCGATGTCGTTCGGGGATAAAGCCGTGTGCGTGCGGTCGTGGGACCGCGACACGGGGCACCCGCGGCCGCTGCCGCGGTGGGCGTGCCCGTTCTTCCCTCGGAATGGTGCGACCGCGCTTAGCGCGCCCGGGGAGGAGGAGTACGCCGTCGGCATTCGCGTCGGCGACGGCGGGAGAGGATCGATCGTTTTCGACGGAGGCGAGGGTAATGAGACGCCGCCGGCGGCGCGCGAGGCCCCGCCCGAGGAGGCGCCGACGCACCCGTCGTGGGTGGCCGCCGCCGCCGCGGCCGATCTCGCGCCTCCCGTGAACGTCGAGGACGACGACGAGGACGGCGGGGACGACGACGTGGACGGCACCGGACCGGTGAACATGGACGAGCAGTGGGATCGGTACCTCGAAGAGGACGAGTTCGAGGACGCCGACGGGGAGATTCTTCCGGACGCGTCGCCGCGGCCGTCGCCGCCGCCGCCGCCGCCGATGCGACCGTTCGCGGACGGCCCTCCCCCGGACTGGAACTCGAGGGTGCTCATGGAGTACGCCGCGCGTCGCCGCGCGGTCGCGGAAGCCGCCGCGGAGGCGTCGAAATTGGAAAAGAAGGCGTCGCGGAAGAGAGCGCGCGCGGGGGGGAACGGTCCCGCGGGCGGCGCGGGCGGCGCGGGCGGCGGCGGGTCGGCCGCGTCCGACGCGAGCGGCTCCGTCGACGCCGGGTCCGGGTCGTCGTCCGGGAGCTCGGCCGGGAGACGACGGAAGCGGAAGTGGGCGGACGTGCAGGTCGTGAGCGTGACTCGGTTCTTCTCGCTGGGGTCGCCTCCCGCGTAGAACGCCGCGTGATAAGATACAAGACAGTACAACGTAGAGACGGCGTGAAGTCGCCCGCGGCGACAGCCGATACCCGACTCGAACGAGCCAAAAAAAACAAGTTCATCGGTCAGTTGAAACTAGATGCGATCAAATATTGAAACCGATTGATGGGTGAAAAACTTTTATTTGAGCGCACGAAGATATCCCGCACTACAGTATTCCGTCCTCGTCATCGGCAAGATAACCTCCGACACGACGCGCGCCGCCGCCGTTCGAGCGCGCGCGCGGTGTCGAGGCGAGCACGCGCGGCAGCGATGGCGAGTATCGCGCTCGGCGGAGGGATCGCGAGCGCGGGAGCGCGGACGCGAGCGTGCGTCGCGCGCGGGGTATCGCGTCGACCGCGCGTCGTCCATCCTCGATGGGAGCTGAGGAAAAGGGTGACGTCGGCGCCGGCGACGCGCGCGACGGGGCCGAGCGCGAGGGCGGGACGGACGCGACGGACGCGACAGAGCGCAGATCGCGGACGATCGCGTCGCGACGCGGTCCCGAAGACGACGGAGACGACTCCGGCGACGACGACGTCGACGTCGGGGACGCCGCCGTCGATGGATCTCGTCGACGACGCGAAGCCGACGATTTCGACGTCGACGAACGAAAACGAAAAGAACGACGACCCGGACTCCACGCGAAACGCGGCCGCGGTCGCGGGCGTGCTCCCGCTCCTCGCATTCGGCGGCCTCGTCGCCGCGGGCGCGCACTACAAAGACGAGATAACGACGTTCCTGTACGCGTTCAGCGACGTCGTCGAGGGCTTCGGACCGGTGAAGGGGCCGATGGCGTTCATGGGCATCTACGTCGCGCTCGAGATCCTGGCGGTGCCGGCGATCCCGTTGACGATGTCCGCGGGGGCGATATTCGGCCCGGCGCAAGGCACCGCGATGGTGTCCGTGTCCGCGACTGCCGCGGCGACGATATCGTTCCTCATCGCGCGGTACGCGCTCCGCGAGAAGGTCACGGAGCTCGCGAGAAAGTACCCGAAGTTCGCCGCCGTCGACGACGCGATCGGCGAGGACTCGTTCAAGGTCGTCGCGTTGCTTCGGCTGTCCCCGCTGCTGCCGTTCGCGTTGTCCAACTACCTGTACGGCCTCACGAGCGTGAAGACGAAGCCGTACGTCCTCGCGTCGTGGCTCGGGATGCTCCCCGGGACGTTCGCGTACGTCAGCGCCGGCGCGGTGGGACGAACGCTCATCGAGGCGGGGGAGAGCGCGGCGAGCGGCGGCGGCGCGGGGGGAGAATGGACGCACGCCGTGCAGGTCCTGTGCGGGTTCGGGTTCGCGGTCCTGTCGGGGGGGTACGTCACGCGGTTAGCGACGGAGGCGTTGAAGGAGGTGGAGGACGAGATGGAGCGCGTGGAGAGGGAAGCCGCCAAGGGCGAGTGAACGTGGAGAGGGAAGCCGCCGAGGGCGAGTGAACGCGAGACTGACGAAATACACGACTCACGAACCGAACACGACCTGACTTACTGACTCATAACCTCTGACTCATCACACTGTTAGAACTGTCTGCGAAACGCGACGCGCGAATCACACAAATCGTCGCGCGATGGGGTCAGGGTCGCGCTATCCCCCCGTCAGGCCTCAGTACGACCTCGTCACGCACGCGAGGCTCCCGCAGTACAAGTACTCGCCCGACGCTCCCGAGAAGCTCGCGGGAGGGGGGCAGACGATCGTGCCGTTGGCGGACAGCGGCATCAAAGCGCTGGGGGGCTGTCCCAGGCGAGTGCGGAAGAATTCCGCTTCCGTCCCCCTCGGTCGTCGACCCGACCGGGCGCCGTATCCCTCGAGCCCGCCGACGTCGCCGCCCTCGGCGTCGCCATCGCACCGCCCGTGCATCAATCACCGCCGCTGACGCCGTCATCACCCCGCTCTCCACCCACGCAGCGTCGCGCTCCCCGAGGGAAAGACCACGAACTCGGGCACCGTGATCCGGACGTACAAGCACCTGAACATCCGATCGAAACTGGAACCGCACGAGCGCTTCTCGAAGCCGGTCACGTCCTCGATGGAGGTGGGGTGGGGGATAACACCTAGGTGATGGGCGACGCGCGACGAAGAGGAGCGGCGCGAGGTTGTCGTTCGTCTCGATGTAACTGATGTACAACACTACTAGAGAAGGGCAAAGGGAAGTTCCGCGACTCCAAAGCCGCGAAAAAGATGAACCAGTGGGCGGGCGGAAGCCTCACGTAGAATACGGTAACCTTGCCATAGAAGAGCGACGTTGATACGAACGTCAGATGCATATGCTCGCGCTCAAGAACCCTCCGGCGTCGCCGCCCGCGGCGTCCTCGCGACGATCGCTCCCGCCTCCCTCCGGATCTCTCCCGCCTCCCTCCGGATCGCGCGACGCGATGAACTCGCGGTACCGCGCGTCTAACCGCCTCGCGCGGTTACACGCGCCGCGCAACTTCTCGGGCGGACACACGTCGCCCGCGGCGCCGCTGATCTTCGCCGCGAAGCTCCGGACGATCGCCGCGCACACGGTGCTCTCGTTCAGTCCGTACGTCTTCGTCCACGACGGCCTGACGCACCACCGCCGCAGATACCTCTCGATGACCTTCCCATTTGAGTACGCGGAGAACCCGTTCGGCCCGCCAGGGGAGACGTCCGCGAGACCAGACTCGAGCAGCGACTTCGCCGTGTGAACAGCCCCGGCGAGGATGAAGTCGCACGGGTCCGGGTCCGAGCCGGGGGCGAGGAACCCGCCGTCTCCGCGCGCTTCGCACGCCACCAATACGGTAACGCACCTCGAGATGGCCTTTCTCACCGCGGTCCGGCACGCCTCGCGGACGTCGTCGGCGTTCACGTCCGGCTTCGCGCCGTCGTCGTCGGTCAACGCCATCGTCTTCACTTCCTCCTCCCCGAGCGTCTTTTTGAGCATGAACGCGAGAATCTTCCTCCCGCGCGGCTCCCGCGTGCCGAGCATCCGCGGCGCGAGACCGCCGAAAATGAGCGGCTCCGCCATTTTCGCGACGGCGTCCTCGGACGTCTTCGATTTCACCACCGCGCGCCGCGCGACGTCGCCGTCCGCGAGAATCGCGTTCGCCTTGCACACCGCCGAGCCTCCCACCCACGCGTCAAGATCGTCGCGATCGCCGCCGGGGGTTCCTTGCATCGCGGGCGCGTCCGCGGGCGCGTACGCGCGCTTATACCACTCCCGCGCGCCTTTGACGTAGTCGATCCTCACGAGCTCCCAGTCCACGCCGCCCTCGGCGAGGAGCAAACCTATCCTGGAGCTATACGGGCAATACGGCACGAGAGGCGACCGCGGCGCGCCGTTATCGAGCCCGCCGCGTTCGCCGTACGACGCGCGCGCGCACCCGCACGTGAGCCGCGGGCATCCGGGCGTCGGCGTCGTCGTCGGCGCGGCGTCGCCTTCCATCGCGTATTCACCCTCTTCGACGTCGTCGACGTCGACGTCGACGTCGACGTCGACGACGTCCGTCCCGTCCACGCGTCCGGCGCGGTCGCACTCGCGCGCGGCGTTGAACCGTTCCCACGCGATCTTCGGCGCGCCGGACCTCTCGTCGACCGAGATGACGTCCTCGAATTTCCCGCCGAACACCACGCTGCCTTCGCCGTAGGACGCCGTCGCGCACACGTCGCCTTTGAAGACGTCGTCGAATGCTCTCAACGTCGCGTGAAGAAGCATCCGGCCTCCGTCGCCGTCGCCGTCCTTCCCGAACGCGCGCCGCAGCGCCCCACTTCGTAACACCGGCAACAGCGGCGACGTCTCGTCCACGTCATGCACGACGGTGTGCACGCCGCTGATCACGCTCGGACGCGCGACGTTCAACGCGACTCTCTTTGAAAACGTCTCCCCCTCGCGCGTTACGTGCCGCCGCAGCAGCGCGAGCGATATCTCGTTCGGGAACAGCTTGTTGCATCGCAAGTTTCCGACCCTAAACTGCAGGCTCGGAACGCCGTCGCGGCATCGCACGACGCCCACGGAGGACCACACGATGTCCCCGCGCGGGGATTGAAACTTCGCCACGATCGCGGACAACACGACGAGGTTCACGCCGACGCCCAACATCTGCTGCGCGACCGCGATGAAGTGCCCGAGCGTCGACACCGGGACGACGTTCCCCGCGCTCATCGTCACGACGTGCGCGGACGCGAACCGAAGCGCGAGCTCGAACTGCTCGGGGTCGTGCCCGCGCGAGTCCTCGAGATCGTCGTTCACGTTCACGAGGTCGAGTCCCGTCGCGACGACGCCGCAGAGGAGTATCGCGACGGCGTACGCCGCGGACGCGAGCGCGAAGCAGAGGTACCAGGACCCTTCGAGGACGAGGAAGTAGAGGTACGTCGCGGAGAAGCGCGCGGACGCGCGGCTGTGCGCGGCGGACGCGGGTTTCGTCTTCGACGAGTTAACATCGCCCCGCGAGGAGGAGGAGGAGGACGACGCGGGCGCGGCGCCGCTCGTTAGGTGCTTGTGACTGCTCGCGCGCCGCGCGGACGCGAGCAGCGCTTTCTTCGAGCTGCCGACGCGCTCGACCGCGCGCGCTGACGACATGAACGAGGCCCGTCGCGCGCGCCTCACGAGTGGGTGGGGCTCGAGAAAGATCCATCGTTGTCGTTAAAAAAAATTCACTCCAGTCAGCGCCACGACAGCAGTCGGCGGGCGGCCCTGGCCGCCTCCGCTACCACCTAGGTGATGGGCGACGCGCGACGAAGAGGAGCGGCGCGAGGTTGTCGTTCGTCTCGATGTAACTGATGTACAACACTACTGTACGAGCACGCGGGCGTACGCTGAATGCGTCGAGGGCGCTTTGGTTTCCGCGCCGCGTCGACCGCCGTCGCTCCCGGTCGCGCGCGCACGACGCGACCACGACTCCAACAGACCATCTACTCTACTCTTCCTTCGCGCCCCGCGCGTCGCCGCCTTCGGCTTCACCGCCGCCGCCGCCGCCGCCGCCTTCCTCCTCCGCCATCGCGCGAAGGACGTACGACCCGACGACGCACTGCGCGGCGGCGACGGCGCACAGGCCGCTGACGGTGGCGTGCCTCTCCGCCTCCTCCGCCCACACCGACCATCCGAACGCGCTCGCCAAGCGCGGGAGGACGAATCGCTGCATCGTGACGTACGTCGCGAGCGGCGCGACGACGATAGCCACGGAGTAGAGCAGGAGCTTCCGGATCGTATCGCCGCGCGGCGGCGGCGGCATCGCGACGCGCGATGCGATGCGTCGCCGTCGCTCGGTCCGAGGGTCGACGCCGAGCGGATCGCGGCCGCGCCCTTCGCCCGTCCCCGTCCCCGTCTCCTACAACAGATGGAGCTTGAACGCGAAGATGAGGACGAACGCGACGAGCGCCCACGCGATGTATATCGGCCACGCGAAGTCGTCCGCGGGCTTGGGCTTGTGCGCTCTCCGCGCGCGGTCGCCTCCGAGCGATTCCTCGTCGGGCTCGGCCGGCGCGTAGCCGCTGACTATCTCCTTGTTGATTCGACGGCGTCGCGCCCCCATCCACGAAGACGGCGACGGCGACGGTGCGCGTTCCTTCGCCGCTCGAGTGCGCCCGGGTCGCGCGTCGACGCGGGGGTCGTTGTGGCTCCCGCCTCCGCTTTCTCGCGGGATCTGAAAACAACAGAACAATCCAATCTGAAAACCGCCCCGAGCGCGAGCGGGCGTTCGAGGAGGCGGGCACTCGTCCGGGCGCGCCCCCGCGCGAGTCCCCGGGTTCTTCCATCCATGACGACGGCGGAGGAGGACCCGCCCGCGATATCCGCGCCCGTCGCGCAGAAGGCGGTCTCGTTCGATCCCTCGAGCGCGAAGCTCCTCGAGCTCGAGCGGAAGCTCGCGGCGAAGGACGGCGTCATGAACGAGGGCGTCCTCGCGACGCTGCAGCAGTACGTCGCGAGCGGCGGGAAGCCCGCGGCGGCGATCGAGCTCCTGTCCGAGAACTACCGCGGGTACGCGCAGATGACGTCGCTCGTGTGCGGCTGGCTCGCCGCGACGGAGGAGGGCGACGGCGTCGGCGGGGGAGGGAAATCGAAGCGCGCGTCGATCGGGCGAGGCGGGAGCGCGATCCCGAGCGCTTCCGCGGCGGCGTCCCCGAGCGCGCACGTCGCGAACTCAGGCGCGGCGAAGAGGGAAGGTGGCGTCGGCGATCACGGGGACGATCACACCCCGCAGGGCGGCGCGACAACAAAGCCGCGGACGCCGTTCTCGCGCGACGGCGACGGCGGCGATCGCGCGAACCAAGGATCCGCGGGGAATCTTCCGTCGCTCGCGAAGGAAGCGGCGGCGAACGCGACCGCGCACGCGCTGAACGACTGGCGCACGCGCGTCCGGCACGACGAGATGCACTTCCTCGAGCAGCTCATCAAGAAAAAGTTTGACACGAGAAGGGTGGACGCGGTGAAAGGCCGCCCGCAGTGGCTCCAGCGTCTGCTCAACTCCGATCGATGCCGCGCCGTGCTCTTCGCGCTCGCGGAGGCGCACCCGAACTGCCTCCTCATCACGATCGCGATCCAGCACGCGTGGCAGCACGGCCACGCGGACGAAGTCCGCGCGCTCGGCCCGGCCGCGGCGTCGTACTTTAGCATCTTCCACGAACTCCTGGCGTACCACTTCCGGTCGTTGATCGACGCGGGGGACGACGAAGAGAAACGCGCGCTCGCCGCGGACGCGATCAAAACCGCGTGTTGCCAGTCCCTCGCGACGTACTTATTCGCGCAGATGATGCTCGCGGACCTCGCGGGCGGCGGCGACGCTGGCGTGGGCGGCGGGGGAAGTTCTAATTCGCAGGTGAGGGCGCTCGCGGTGAGGATATCGCAGGAACTCGAGACGACGGCGGCGGCGGCGCACGGGTTGAGCACGGTTCGAAAAATCGCCCCGCTGCTGTGCGCGTCGGACGCGGACGCGGCGGCGACGGAGGCGGCGGGGGAGCTCCTCCTCGCCGCGGCGGAGACGAGGGAGAGGCAGGAATTCGGCGGAGCCGGCGGCGGCCTCCCCCAGGGCATCCTTCGAAAGTTCCACGACATGTACCTCGGGGACGCAGACGCGGCGGGCGCGACGAAGCCGTCGAAGGCGCCGCTTCGGCACCCCGACCTCCTCCGGTCGCTGTTCGACGACGCGTTCCGGTGGGCCGGCTCGGGCGGGGTCGTCCGCCCAGAGTCGAGGGACGCGTGCGTGGATCTCCTCGTCCTCGCGACGACGGTCGGCGACGACGAAGCGACGACGACGAAGGCGGCGCTGACGGAGACGTTGTCGACGTGCGAACGCGCCGCGCGCGGCCAACAACCGAACGTCGCGGCGCTCGGCGAGCTCGTGCAGATCCCCGCGGTCGCCGCGGGGGTGCTCTCCTGGGTTCGAAGCGGGTTAGGAAGCCCGGACCACTACCGCGACCCGGTCCGCGCGAAAGCGTCGAGCGCCGCGTACCTCTCTTTGGCGGAGACGGTGGCGAAGCGTTCGCCGCGGTTTCGCGCGGAGGTTTTGGACGTCGTCACCGTGGCGTTGAAAGCGATGGGGAAGGCGCAATCCGAGGAGCTGCACCTCGCGGTGATGGACGTCGCCGTGGAGGTGGTCGCCTGCGGCGTCGTGCTCCCCGCGCTCGAGGTGGCGACGAAATCGTGGGCTTCGCTCGTGGATCCGTCGCACTTGCGGTATTTCGTCGGGGAGGTGTTGGAGTTCACCGCGCCGCCGTTTAGCGGGGATTTCGCGGGGAGCGTGCTTCGGTTGCTTCGCGCGGCGGGGACGCGGCGCGGGATGCTTCCGTCGATCGACGCGTTCGTGAGCGAGCTCGTGGGTCAGAGGATGAAGGGGGGGTTGGGGCCGGGGTTAGGACGGGAAGAGGGCGCGATTTTGGACGCGCTGCGCGGGGTTCGGCGGTGAGCGCGGGGAGGTAGCGTGCACGTAGCGTGCACGTAGCGTCACGCTCGGGGTGCACGTAGCGTTGAAAGGTGATCTGGGGTGAACTCGACCCTAGATACGACGTCGGAACCGATGAACCGTGCGACGCTCGCGATCAACGCGTTTCGGATAAAAATTTTGCCTTCCGTGCGCTTTCTCGAAAGCTGCTCGAAACGCCGTCTTCGCGCACACATCCGCTCGCCTCACACGCGACACGGTACAAGTCGAGTCATCATGGCCTCCCTCATGATGTCTGCGTTCAGCTCCAAGTGCGTCCGCGCCCTCGAGTTTTTCCCCGAGTCGCTCGCGCGTCCTGCGCGGCGCGTGCGGCGCGCGATTCCGGCATCGCGGCGATTTCAGGGATGTAGGGCAATTTAGCCGCAACGCGGCGAGGGTCGGAATGCGCCGCGCCACGGCGCGGTCGTCCGTCCATCCCACGTCGCGGCGGGCGCCCTCATCCTGTTCGATCCCTTCCACAAAGATCGTCGCGTCACTTCGCGACGCGCGCATTCGAACGCGTCGCTGACGACATCCTCGCCCCCGTTCCGAACGTCGAATCTCTTCTCCGCAGGACGGCGGCGCCGATGGGCCTGCCCCGCCAGGCGTCCTCCAAGCTTCCCGGTGCGCGTTCGCTCGCGTTCGACGTCCCCGCGATTCACTTCCGCGACGCCGTCGTGTTCATCGCGACATATTAGACGCGCGTCTCGCGTTTTACGACGCGCGGAGACGTCGCGCGCGCGACGCGCCGCGCGTTCCGACGCGTCCGCGGACGCCGCGTTTCGGCGCGCCGATAAAAAAGAAGGCGGCTTCCATTCCGACGATTCGATTCGATTCGATTCGCGACCGAAGACTGACGCCCCGCGCTCCCTTCCCCCAAACCCACCCGCAGCGTCCTTCCCCGCGCGCCGCGCCGCGCGCAAGGTCAACACGACGACGACCGCCGCCGCGAAGAAGCTCTACTTCAACGCGGACGACGGCGCGGCGCTCAAGAAGATGCAACGCGGCGTGGACAAGCTGGCGCACGTCGTCGGCGTGACCCTCGGCCCGAAGGGCCGCAACGTCGTCCTCGAGTCCAAGTACGGCTCGCCGAAGATCGTGAACGACGGCGTGACGGTCGCGAAGGAGGTTGAGCTCCAGGACCCGGTCGAGAACGTCGGCGCGCGTCTCGTGCGTCAGGCGGCGCAGAAGACGAACGACCTCGCCGGCGACGGCACGACGACGGCGACGGTGCTCAGCGCGGCGATGATCACGGAAGGGATGAAGATCGTCATGGCGGGCACGAACCCGGTGCAGCTCACCAGAGGCATGGAGACCACGGTCAAGGAGCTCATCGGCGTGCTCAAGGGTCTGAGCAAGGAGGTGAGCGACGAGGAGCTCGCCAGCGTCGGCGCCATCTCCGCGGGCGGCAACATGGAAGTCGGGACCATGATCTCGGACGCGATGGAAAAGGTGGGTCGCTCGGGCGTCATCACCCTCGAGGAAGCGCGCAGCGTGGACAACAACCTCATCGTCGTCGAGGGGATGCAGTTCGACCGCGGGTACGTCTCGCCGTACTTTGTGACGGACTCGGAGAGGATGACGTGCGACTACGACAACTGCAAGCTCCTCCTCGTGGATAAGAAGATCAAGTCGGCGCGCGACATGATCACGATCCTCGAAGAAGCCATCAAGGTTGGATTCCCGCTCCTCATCATCGCGGAGGACATCGAGCAGGAAGCGCTCGCGACGCTCGTGGTGAACAAGCTCCGCGGTGCGCTCAAGATTTGCGCGCTCAAGGCGCCCGGTTTCGGCGAACGCAAGTCGCAGTACCTCGAAGACATCGCGATCCTCACCGGCGGCACCGTCGTGAAGGACGAGCTCGGCCTGTCCCTCGACAAGGTTGGCGTCGAGGTTCTCGGAAACGCCGCGCGCGTCGAGCTCGGCAAGGAGTCGTGCACGATCGTCGGCGACGGCTCCACGCAACTCGAGGTTGCGGCGCGCGTGAAGCAGATCAACCGCCTCATGGAAGCCGCGGAGGCGGATTACGAAAAGGAGAAGCTCAACGAACGCGCCGCGAGGCTCTCCGGCGGCGTCGCGATCATCCAGGTCGGCGCGCAGACGGAGACGGAGCTCAAGGAGAAGAAGCTCCGCGTCGAGGACGCCCTGAACGCGACGAAGGCGGCGGTCGAGGAGGGCATCGTCATCGGCGGCGGCTGCACGCTTCTCAAGCTCGCCGCCGCGGTTGAGGACATCAAAGCCGCTCTCCCGAACGAGGAACAAAAGCTCGGCGCGGACATCATCCGCAAGGCGCTCGCGTACCCGATGCGTCTGATCGCGTCCAACGCGGGTGACAACGGCTCCGTCGTCGTCGAGCGCGTCACGAACAGCAAGGACCCGGACTTTGGGTACAACGCCGCGACGGGTAAGTTTGAGGACCTCATGGTCGGCGGGGTCATCGACCCGACGAAGGTGATCCGATGCGCGCTCGAGAACTCCGTGTCCGTGGCGAAGATCTTCCTCACCTCCGACGTCGTCGTGTGCGAGATCCCGGAGAAGAAGGTGGCGGTGGCGGGTAACGCGATGGACAACTCTGGGTACGGCATGTAAAAAGAGAGTTGGCGAGGAGGTGACGTGGAGGGTGGCGGCGGTTGAGGAAGGACCGCGCGGAGACGATGTGGAGGCGACGAGATGAAGAGAGGCGTTTAGCTGTTTGTGTAGCGGGTGCTGGCTACGCACTGACCCGATCGATATTCTTTGATAATACTGAACACGAGACGGGTGCGACATGACGTGATGACGTCCTCACGCGACTCCTTCCCACCGCGGCCGGCCGAGTGAAAATTTCTTGGACGCAGCGCTCACTCGTACGCTTCCGAGAAACCTTATCGAGTCGTGCTCGAAGCAAGCCGGGCACTTTCTCTCGCGCCCCGCACGCGCTCGCGCCATGAAGGAGTGGTACAAGTGGTGGTTCTGCGTCGCCGCGGTGCTGGCGGTGCTCGCGCACTGCGCGTCTCCCGTCGCGGCGACGTACTACGGCACTTACTGCGTCGAACCGGCGGTGTGGTACGACGTGGACGGCGTGTGCGTGTATCCCGGAACCCCGCAGTACACCGTCGTGGTCAACCGCCCGGGGTACGTCGGCGCGGGCGCCGTCGGTTTCGCCGCGGGGAAGGCGTCGAACTACCGCCCGAACTACGGCCGTCCCGATCGCCCCGGAGGTCCGGGCGGCGACCGTCCCGGTCGCGGCTCGGGGGGACCGAGCACGAGGCCGAGCGCCGGTCGCGGCGGCGGAAGCGTCGGCGGCGGTGGCCGCGGCGGCGGCGGCCGCGGCGGCGGCGGCCGCGGCGGTGGCGGCCGCGGCGGCGGCGGCCGCAGAGGCTGATGGATGTTTCTCTGCACACCACGTTCGTTCCGAGGAGTACGACGTACTTCGCAAGGGTCTACGCGCGCGTTCGCGTTGCTTTGTCGCGCGTTAAATCAAACTACGCGTCACTTCGCCGCCGCCCTCAACGCGCCCAGAAGCTCCTCGAACGCGTCTGGAACCGGCGCGCTCAGCGTCATCGGCTCGCCAGTCACCGGATGCTCCAAGCGCAGCGACGTGGCGTGCAAAAACATGACGCTCCCCGGCTTCGCGCCGTCCGCGGTCAACGCGGCGGCGGCCGCCGCCGGCGTCGCCGCCGGCTTCCCGCGTCTATACAACGGGTCCCCCACGAGCGGCGCGCCCAAAATCGCGCCCATGTGACTCCGAACTTGGTGCTTCCGTCCCGTGTGCGGCGTCACCTCCACGAGCGAGCACGTCGCGTCGGGGAGATTGAAGATCTCCAGCACTTTCCAGTCGCTCTTCGCGGGTCGGCCGTCCGCGGGGGCGTCGACCACGCCAAAGAGGTGGTCCTCCGTCTCCGCGTCTTCCCCCTCGGCGTCTCCTCTCCGCTTGGGTCGCCTTCGTCCGGGCACGCCCTCGACTATCGCCCAGTACGTCTTCTGAACCTTCCTCTGGTACCACGCCGTCACGAGTAACGCGTGAGCGACGTCCGTTTTCGCAATCACCATCACCCCCGTCGTCGGCTTATCTAACCGATGGACGATCCCCCGGGCGTCCGCGCCGTTCAGCGCGCTCACGTGCTCGTCCCCGAACGCGTCCAGCGCGAGGTCCACGAGCGTGACCGAGCGCTTGTCCACGCTGGCGCCGCCGGTAGGATGCGTCAGTATCCCCGCGGGTTTGCTCACCGCCGCGAAGTGGTCGTCCTCGTAGACGACTACCAACGGCGCCGCCCCCGCGCCCGGTCGCTTGCTCGCCTTCTTACTCTTCTTGCTGTTCGCGCGCTTGCCCGCGCCCGAGGCTTTCGACGCGGCGGCGATCACCTCGCTCGCCCTCGCGTCGTCCCCCGCGCGGACGCACGCGGCGGCGGTCAGGGAGTAGCTCACAACGTCTGGGCTCACCCCGCGCGCGGGCATGCGTTCCAACGCGATCGACGTCGCCGTCGCCGCGGCGTCGTCGCCGCCGCGCATCGCGAGCGCGCTGAGGACGACGTTGAACATCCCCGCGGCTTTCCCTCGCGCGGAGGACGTCGCAGGGTCCGGTCGCGATCGCGATCGTTTCTCGCCGCCGCCCTGCTTAGGGCTACCCTTCGCGGCGGCGGCGGCGACGGCGGCGAGGCCGCTCGCGCGCGTCACGATCTCCGTCAGCGACGTCGCGTCGTGCGACGAGAGCTCGTCCCACGCTGCGATGGACGCGTCCACGCCGCGCGCGGCGTCGTCGTCGCTCAGCAGCGGCTCGAAGTGCGCGGGGGACGCGGACGCGAGGTATCGAAGGAGCGTCTCCTCCGGCTGCTCCCGCGTCGCCTTGGCGTCGCGCGTCGTCGATTTCTCTGTTGTCGCGCCTTCCGACGATTCGACGCCGGCGACCGCGCGAGCCGCGGTCGTCGCCCATCGCGCGCGCGCGCCGCCGCCGTGCGCGCATCGCGCGCGCGCGCGCGGCGCGACGCGAACCCACGCCGCGCTCGCGAGGGCTGCCATCGAGCGAGCGCGTGACATAGAGTGCGGTCGACGAGGCTCGCGGCTCGGTGAAGTCGGTTCGTTCGTCCGGGTAAACCAGCTGATGGGAGTTAACAATCGCTGGTCTACAGTACGAGTAGACTACTTCCTCCTCGCCTGGACGTACCCCGCGCGCTCCCGCAACGTCCTCGCGTTCGACGGCCCGTCGCACCCGTACGGGTACACCTCCGGGGCTAACCCCCCCGCGTCGATGTACTTCAGCAGCGGCGTGAACACGCTCCACGCGGCGGCGAGCTCGTCCCTCCGCACGAAGTGCTGCTGGTCGCCGTTCACGCAGTCCAAGATGAGACGCTCGTACGCCTCGGGTATGTACGTCCCGTCGTACTTGCGCGTGTACAGCAGCTCGAGCTCGCTCTGCGCGAGCTCGACCCCGAGCCCGGGCTCTTTCACCGTCATGAGCATGTATATCGCCGGGTCCGGCTGCAACCGGACGACGAACTCGTTCCGCGCTTGTCTCCCCGCGGCGCGTTCCGTCGAGAACAGATCCCCGGGGACGTCCTTCAGCTGCACCCTGATCTCGCACTTGTGCTCGTCCAGCGCCTTCCCCGCCTCGACGATGAACGGCACGCCGTCCCACCGCTCGTTGTTTATCCGCATCACGCACATCGCGAACGTCGGCGCTTTACTCCCAGCCGGCACGGTGGGGTCGTCCAGATATCCCGGCTTGTTCGCCGCCGCCTCGTCCCCGCTCGCGCCGTACTGCCCGAGCGCGACGTCGGACGTGCTCACGGGCTCCATGCACCGAAGCACTTTCAACTTTTCGTCTCGGATGTCCTCCGGCGACAGCGAGCACGGCTTCTCCATCGCGACGAGACACAACAGCTGCAGGAGGTGGTTTTGGATGATGTCGCGAATGATGCCGTACTCGTCGAAGTATCCGCCTCTTCCTTGCGTCCCGAACGGCTCTTTGAAGACGATCTGCACGCTCGCGATGTTGTCTCGGTTCCACAGCGGCGCTAAGAAGCGGTTCTTGAAGCGCATCACGACGAGGTTCTGCGTGAGCTCCTTCCCGAGGTAGTGGTCGATGCGGTACAGCTGCGACTCGTGGAACAGCGTCGCGATCTCGGAGGAGAGCTTCTCGCTCGACTCCAGATCGCGTCCGAACGGCTTCTCGACGATGACGCGCGTCCACGCGGGCTCGGTCGTCGCGCACGAGGCTTTGATGTTCGCGCACACGGGCGGGTACACGCTGGGAGGGAGCGCGAGGTAGAAGATCCGGTGCCCGACGCCGTCGTCGCCGCATCGCTCGCGCTCGAAATCTCGCAAGCGCGACGCGAGCCCGCCGAACACCGGCCCGGTCGCGCTCGCGTCGTCGTACTGCCCAGCCTCGTAGAAGCACGCGCCCAGGAACTTCTCGATCATCTCCGGGGTGCCCTTGAGGAAGTCGCGGACGCGGGATCGCAGGCTATCGTCGTCCATCTTCGAGCGCGCGTACCCGAGGACGATCGTAGACGGCGGGAGGTGCCCGTGCGTGAACAGCGCGAACAACGCGGGGTACGTCTTCTTCTTCGCGAGGTCGCCGCTGCACCCTAAGACGGTGATCGTGAGGCACACTTTAGGGTCCTCCCATCGCGTGTGTTGACGCTTGGGAGGGAGCATCGCGGCCGCGGGGGGGGCGGGGCGCTCTGGAGGATTCGCGCGTTAACAACGTGGTTTTCTGTTCACACCAGACAGCAGTCTGGCAGTCGTGGACCTTTTAGGTTCTCTCCTCGATAAACTTACCCCCGACCCTTACAGTACGCGTACGCACCCTTCGCTCATCCATCATTCCAGCGTGAACGTCGCGTCCTCGCGCGGCCTCGACACCCTGAACCCCCCGCCACCGCCCCCCAACGCCTCGCGGATCAGCCCGGCGTCGCCCTCGCCCGCCACCTCGAGCGCGGCTCGAAGCGCCGCCTCCGGGTCGTCGGGGTTCCGCTTCGCCGCGGCTTCGCGTAACATCCCCACCGCGGCGCCGATCTCCTCGCGGGTGTACGACGGCCGCGCGATCTCGTCTCTCAGCACGGCGGTCCCGCCGCCGCCGCCGCCGTTACCGCCGCCGTTACCGCCGCCGAGGAGCCCGTTCAGAAGCTTCATCACCTTCTCCTCGCTGACTTTCGCGATTTTTTTCCCGACCTTCGCGGCGGCGGACACCTTCCCGCCGGGGGTGTTTCTCTGCGCCGCGAGCCGCGCCTTGCGCTGCGGCGAGCTCTCCCTGGAGTACGACGTCGGCGAGGGCGAGCGCGAATCTTTCCCGCCGCGGTGCTTGAACCGGCCGCGGTGCGTGCGCGCCTCGTTCACGAGCTGCGCGAGGTCGGTCATCTCGAGCGCGCCGCCTCCGCCGCCGGCGCCGGCGCCGCCGGCGCCAGACGCGGATCGCGAGTGCGTCGCGGACCGCCCGCTCGCGGCGTCTCGCCTCGCCGCCGCCTTGCGGCTCTTCTTCGACGCGCGCTTTCTTCCGCCGCCGCCTTCGACGAGCCTCGCGGTCTCCTTGTTGCCGATGCCGTTGCCCCAGTCGTCGTCGCCGCCGCCGCCCTCTTCTTCGTCCCAGTCCTCTTCCCAGTCGCCGTTGCCCCAGCCGCCGTTCTCCTCGTCCCAGTCCGAGCCGTCGTCGTCCCAGTCGTCGTCCCAGTCCTGCATCTTCGTGAACCGACCTCCGGTCTGGTTGTTCTGCTGAAACGCGCGGTATCTCGCCTGCTGGCGTCGCGCCTCCGCTTGGAACACCGCGAGAAGGGACAACGCGGACGCGATCCACGCGACGATGAGAATCGTGATGAGAATCGCCCCGAGCGCCGCCGCCGCTCGCATGTGCTGATTCGCGAACCCGCTCGCGTCCGCGGCCTCGATGTTCTCGCCGATGACGCCGGTCTGTATGTTGCGCCAGTGCGACAGGATGAACTTCTTCGTGTCGTCCGAGTGCGTCACGACGAGCCCGGTCGCGGCGGTGATGAAGATGAACGTGACGACGCACATGAAGATGTGAATGATGAGACCGACTTGCGAGCCTTGCGTGACGCCGATGAAGCCGGCGACGGAGGTGAGTATCACGACCGCGCCCGCGCCGGCGAGGATGGCCGCGGCCCAGCGCCCGCCGATGGCGTGGTCCGCGCCGAGGCGGAGGTTCTTCACGACGACGTCGTCGGGGGTGAGGAGGTCCACGGGCGCGTCGTCGAAGTCTTTCCCTTCCACGTCCAGCGACTCCATGTGGTTCCCGGCGTTTATGATTCGCTCCTCCACGGACTCCGTCAGCGTCGCGTTGATGTCCTTCCCGCTCTCGGTGTCGGACACGTTCACGCCGCTGAAGGAGAGGGTGAACGACAGGAGCGTCCCGCCGTCGGCGTCTTTGGGGGGGTAGACTTCCTGGACCCACATCGCGCCCTCTGGAACCTCCATCGCCGGCGGCGGCGGCGGCGGCGGAGACGGCGGCGGCGGGGATGGCAGTGGCGGCGGCAGCGGCGGCGGGGATGGCAGTGGCGGCGGCAGCGGCGGCGGCGATGGGGCTTGCAACAGCCGCCGGCGACCATTCTGCGAGTTCGGCGCCGGCGGCGGCGGCGGCGGCGCCTGCTGCACAAAGTAGTACTCCCCGAAGATCCGCTCCGGGTGCTCGTTCAGAGTCGTCGTGAACACGTTCACCGCCGCGGTGACGTTCGGGATGTGCTCGCTCGTGCGGAACGTCACGTCCACGTCCAGGGTCACCGCGTCGGGGATGTAATAATCCTTCCGCGCGAGCACCGCGCACAGGACCAACACGAAGAGACCGAACAACACGCCCGCGAAGTTCGCGCCCGCGCCGACGCGCTTCGCGGTGTACTTCAGACCCATGACCTGCGCGGAGGTCAACAGCGCGAAGACGATGAACACCGCGGCGGCGATGAGGACGCCCATGGCTTTGTGGAAGTACCTCCGCACGTATCGCTCCGTTCGCGCCCGGTCGAACGTCTGAAGGATCTCCATGTGCTTCGTGAGCAGCGTCGTCGCGTTGCCGCCGTTCTCGTCGCCGCCGAGGGCGACGCCTTTGTGCATTTCATTGTGGAACGTCGAGTTAAACGCCTTCATGAGCTTCCCGTGCCTGGAGTGTAAGTCTTCCGGGGAGAGTTTCCGCCAGTACGATCCGATCATCTCGTCGGATTCGTCACGGTAGATCCCCATCATCACCGCGCAGTACACGACGCCGGTGAGCAAGAAAAGGCACAGGATGTGGTACGACAGCAGCAGCTGCCTATTCCCGGTCAGCGCGCCGAACAGACCCTGTCGATCGCGCGCGCGGAGGAGGCGGGTGGGGAGGGGGGTAGGGGGCGGGGCGTGAACACTCGCGACGTGATATTTTCATTCCGGTGTCGACTGGAGGAGGGTTGCCAAAATTATCACGCGGCGCGGGGCGGGCGGCCGGGCGCGAACGGCGCGACCGCGCACCTGGACGGAGATGAACGTGATGAACAACCCCGCGAGCAGCAGCGCGGAGTCCGGCTCCTCGAACGCGGCGACGGTGAGCCCGCCGTGCTGGTACACGTCGTTTATGAGGCTGCTGTAGTGCCCGTGCCGCGTGCTCATCACGAGGAGCGTCACGCCGAGGCCGAACAGGACGAGGTTTAGCGCGAGGAGCGCGACGCGCGCGACGAGCGCGACGAGCGGGTGCGGCACGATCTCGTTCTTCATCGCGTCGCGAGCGCCCATGGCGATCGTGGGCGGTTCGCGCGGACGATCGCGGGCGCGGGCGCGGGGAAGGAAGGACGCGCGGCGGACGGAATGAGCGATCCGGAACCCGCGCTGGTCTTTCTTTTTCCGACGTTTCGAGACTGGACGACGGGCGGGTGCGGGTTCTGTTACGACGGGTCTTCCCCGGGCCCTCCCGTTTTCGTCGACGGCGTCGCGCGCGCGCACACGCGGTCGCGCGCGCCCGCCGCAGACACGTTTCAAAGCGTCAAAATGGTCAACTTGAACGCGGCGCTCACGTACGTCTTCTCGCTGATGATGTTCATGGCGGGAGCGAACAAGGTGCGCATCGAACGCGGCCCCCCATCGCGAGCGACGGATCGAATCTCATAGTCTCCGGGCCTCCAACGACAAGAAAATGACATCCATCGGTCCGTCCCGCCCGCCCGCCCCCGCCCCCGCAGGTCACGGACTCCATCGCGCCTCCCGTGCACGCGGACCTCCTCGCGCAGTTCACCGTGTTCGCGAAATCTCCGTGGGGGTTCCTCCGCCTCTCCCCGACGCTGTTCATGTACGTCGTCGGATACCTGGAGCTGACGTGCGCGTTCGCGATCGTACACGCGCAGCGAAACGGCGGCAACAAGAAGCTCCCCGTCTTCGTCCTGTTCTGCGTCCTGTACTGCGCGGTGATGACGCACGCGTGGCACCAGGACGGGAAGCACTGGCCCGCGTTCATCCTCGCCATGGTCGCGGCGTTCATACTCACGGAGGACACGAGCGGCGGGAAGGCGGTGAAGGCTGCGCGCGAGGCGACGGCGACGGCGACGGCGAACGAGACGAAAAAGTCGAAGTGAACGAGCGGAATGGAAGGATGAGAAAAGTTCGCGCGTCTTCGACTCGCTCTACACGT
>MDSW01094397.1_pt1 | contig 38220 bp, 35 predicted proteins | sample 811171 | NCBI WGS metagenome assembly MDSW01 (sample SAMN05326641, study PRJNA326480) | marine metagenome | isolation source: seawater | place: Atlantic Ocean: North West | collected 2012 | reverse complement strand
CCTTCTTCACATCAATTTCTTCTTCTTCTTCTTCTTCTTCTTCTTCTTCTTCTTTAGCTAGATCTTCACCTTGAGTTTCTTCTTTTGTTTTAATTTCTTCTTTTACTTCTGACAGATCTTCACCTTGAATTTCTTCTTTTGTCTTGATTTCTTCTTCTTTAGCTAGATCTTCACCTTGAGTTTCTTCATTTGTCTCAATTTCTTCTTTTGCCTCAGATTCTTTTTCAATTTTCCTTTCAGATAATCCTTCAGAAATTGCATCAGTAATTAAACTAATTATTTTATCAATTGATTTTGACGCGTCATCATTAGATGGTATTATAAAATCAACTTTTCTTGGATCAGAATTTGTGTCCACCATAGCAAAAATTGGAATATTAAGTTTTTGAGCCTCTTTTACTGCAATGTTTTCTCTTCTAATGTCAACTACAAAAATGGCCCCTGGCAATCTTGTCATTTCAGTTATTGAACCCAAATTTTTCTCAAGTTTTGATCGCATTCTATTTACTTGTAACCTTTCTTTTTTGGATAGTGTTTCAAAAGTTCCATCTTTTTTCATCCGATCGATGGATCCCATTTTTTTTACTGCTTTTCGAATTGTTACAAAGTTAGTTAACATGCCACCCGGCCACCTTTCGGTTATGTATGGCATATTAATTTTCTTAGAGTATTTTGCAACAATATCTTTAGCTTGTTTTTTTGTTGCAACAAAAAGAATTTTCCTTCCAGATAATGCAATTTTTTTTAGTGCCTTTTGAGCTTCACTAATTTTTGCAGCAGTTTTATACAAATTAATGATATGAATACCATTTCTTTCCATATAAATATATGGAGCCATATTCGGATCCCATTTTCTAGTCAAGTGACCAAAATGAACACCAGCATTTAATAATTCTTTTACTTCAGTTTGTGTCATATTATTTAGTTTACTTTCTAATTTAGTACTAGCAATAGAATTGAATCTATTTAGATGCTAAACTAACATCCGCATTAGCGGTTAGACTTTTTTTATTTATTATTATTTTTCTCAGATTGATTGAATGTTTAGCGTTTTGAGAATTGGAATTTTTTTCTAGCTTTCTTCTGACCATACTTTTTTCTTTCAACCATTCTAGAATCACGAGTTAGCATTCCTTCTGGTTTTAATATTGAGCGGTTTTCAACATCTATTTTGCACAAAGCCCTTGAAATAGCTAATCGAATTGCTTCAGCTTGTCCAGTAATACCTCCTCCTTTGACAGTTACTTTCAAGTCATATGATTCTTTTGAGTCAGTTAGTGAAAAAGGTTGAATTATTTTATATTGTAGGGATGCTGTAGTAAAATAGTCTGTATATTTCTTTTTATTGACTGTTACGTTACCTTTTCCCTTGGAAATAAAAACACGGGCAATAGATGTTTTGCGGCGACCAATGGTGTGAACTACCTCCATTATAATAAATCTTTTAAATTAATTTTAGTAGGATTTTGAGAATCTTGTTGATGCTCGTTTCCAGGATAAACTCTAAGATTACGAAATAGATTAGCTCCTAATTTATTCTTTGGGAGCATTCCTTTTACAGCTTTTTCAACTAATCTAGTATTGTTTTTTTTATGAACTTGGTTTGCGGATAGACTTTTTTGCCCTCCAGGATATCCAGTATGGCGTATATATTGTTTTTGACTCCATTTCTGACCTGTTAGGACTACTTTTTCAGCATTTAAAACAATAACGTTATCTCCACAATCAACATGTGGTGTATAATTGGTTTTGTGCTTGCCTCGCAGTAAGGATGATATTATTGAAGCAGTTCTCCCAAGAGGGATACCAGCGATGTCAATGGACAACCATTTCTTATCAACAGTTTTGGAGTTTGCAGAGGCTGTTTTATAACTTAATCTATTCACTTATTTAATTCTTAATATTAAAAATAATATCATTTGGCCTGCAAATGTAATATTTAATTATGTTTTGAAAAAATATTTTTGTTTAAAGTGTGAAAAGATTTAATGAGCATCCAACCAATGTTTTCCAGCACCTATATCAACAATTAAAGGAACTTTTAACTTAAAAGCATTTTCCATTTTATTTTTTACCATTTTTTTTAATTCATCAGATTCTGATTTTGGTACATCAAAAACTAGTTCATCATGAACTTGAAGAATCATTTTAGATTTCCATTTTCCTTGCACAAGTTCTTTATGAATATTGATCATAGCAATTTTTATGATATCTGCTGCACTGCCCTGAATTGGTGCATTAATTGCATTCCTTTCAGCTCCACCACGAACAAATGAATTTGCGGAATTTATATCATTTAAATATCTTCTTCTTCCGAGTACAGTAGAGACATATCCGTTATCTCGAGCAAAATTAATTTGATTCTGCATGTAATCCTTTAATTTTGGATACGTTTTATAATAGGTATCAATAAGTTCCTTTGACTTAGATCTATTTAGATTAGTTTGTTGACTTAAACCAAATGCTGATACTCCATATATTATACCAAAATTTATCACCTTGGCGTTAGTCCTTTGTTCTCTAGAAACTTTGTCTAAAGAGATATTAAATACCCTGCTGGCAGTAGATTGATGTATATCTTGACCATTATTAAATGCAGAAATCAAATTAGGGTCCTCACTCAAAGAAGCAATTATTCTAAGTTCAATTTGAGAGTAATCGGCAGCTATAATTTCGTGGTTTTTATCTCTAGAAATAAAAGCTTTTCTGATTTGTCTGCCACGCTTTGTTTTAATTGGAATATTTTGCAAATTAGGCTTATTACTACTTAAGCGACCTGTTGATGTAACAGCTTGATTATAAATTGTATGGACCCTTTTAGTTTTTTTATTGATTTCCTTAGGAAGTGCAGTAACATATGTATTAAGTAACTTTTGAAGTGACCGCCACTGAAGAATATCATCTACAATCTTATTTTCTTTGGCTAAATATGACAGAATATCTTCAGAGGTCGAATATTGACCAGTTTTTGTTTTTTTTGGTTTCTTTGATAGTTTTAATTTTTCAAAAAGAATTATACCAAGTTGTTTAGGAGACGCAAGATTAAAATTTTCTTCAGCTTGATCAAATATATCAGTTTCAAGAAGAGTAATGTCATTTTTTAAATCTTTGGATAGATTTTTTAGAAATGTGGTATTTAAACAAACACCTTCAACTTCCATTGAGGCTAGAACATGTATAAGAGGAGTTTCAATATTTTTGAATAAGGTCATCATATTTGACTTAATTAATTCTTTTTCAAAATGTTCTTTTAATTGAAGAGTAATATCTGAGTCTTCAACAGCATATTCTTTTTGAAAAAACAAATCGACATCCCTCATATTTCCTTGGTTTTTTCCTTTTTTCCCAATTAAATCTGTTATTGGTTGTGTTTTATATCCAAGATAGTTTTCAGATAATATATCCATTCCGTGTCTCATGTCAGGGTTGATTAGATAATGAGCAATCAATGTGTCGAAAAGAGGTCCTTTTACCTTTACACCGTAATTTGCTAATATCTTTAAATCATATTTAAGATTATGACCAATTTTTTCAATCTCTAAATTTTCAAAAATTATTTTGAATTTTTTTAAAAGATTAATTGTGTAATCAAAATCTGGAGGGAAACATACATAATAGCCTTTTCCAAATTCCCAAGAAAAAGAGATTCCAACCAATTCTGCTTTTAGGGGGTCAATATTAGTTGTTTCAGTATCAAAAGAAACAGCTTTTTGCTTTAATATATTTTTTATTAATAACGAAACTCCAACTGATTCGTTAACCAGCTGATAGAAGTGAGGATTATTTGATATATTTTTCTTATTTGATAATAAGTTTTTTGATCCTCCTCCAGGAGGATCAAATAAATCCAATTGATTACTTGAATAAATTTCTGGTTTAAGTTCATTTGTTTTTTTTTCTAAATCGATTTTTTTTAAGTTAAAAACTTTCTTAAAACTCTCACGCAACCTCCTAAACTCAAGTTCTTCAAAAACTTCATCTACTAAATTCATATCTGGGGAGACTAGTTTAAAATCTTTAGGATTAAAGTCAACAGGAACATTTAACAGAATTTTTGCCAATTCTTTTGATAAAATGCCAATTTCTTTATTAGCTTCAATCTTCTCTCTAAGTTTACCTTTAATCTTATCGGTATTGTTTAAAAGGTTTTCCAAAGAACCGAATTCAGCTAAAAACTTTTTTGCTGTTTTGTCACCTACCCCAGGTAAACCAGGAATATTATCGGCTGAATCTCCCATCATACCCAAATAGTCGATAACCTGCTCTGGTTTTTCAATTTGAAATTTTTTCTGAACCTCTGAAACCCCCCATATTTCGCTATCGTTACCCATTCTTGCTGGACGATACATAAAAATATTTTCCGAGACTAATTGTGCAAAATCTTTATCAGGCGTAACCATGTAAATTTTAAATCCTTTTTTTTCTGCTTTTTTTGCAAGAGTGCCTATTATGTCATCTGCTTCAAAACCTTCTTTAAAAACAACAGGTATGTGCATTGCAGTTAAAATTTTCTCAATAAATGGTAACCCAAGTTTTATAGCTTCAGGAGTTTCATCTCGATTTGCCTTGTATTCAGTATAAATTTCAGATCTAGATTTTGAGCCACCTTTATCAAAACATACAGCTAGATATTCTGGACGCTCTCTTTTAATTACATCAATCAATGAGTTGGTAAAACCCATTATGGCAGAGGTATCAAATCCCTTAGAATTTATCCTCGGGTTTTTAATAAAAGCATAATACCCTCTAAATATTAGAGCGTAAGCATCAAGAAGAAACAGACGTTTATTACTTTTCATAATTATTTAAATAAAAATAACCTAGAATTATAATGATGTTTTTAATTGCACTTAACAAATATAATATTTCGTTTTGGTAACCTTTACTTTTTGTAATTTTCAATATTGAAAGATTTAATTAAACATGAATATTTTATTAGGAAGGCTCTTGAAGAAGCACATAAGGCTTCTGAAAAAGGAGAAGTTCCTGTTGGTGTTGTAATTGTTATTGATAATAAAATAATAGCCCGGGCTCATAATTTAACTCAAACTTTGAATGATGTAACGGCTCATGCTGAGATCTTAGCAATAACATCGGCATCAAACTTTTTAAATGGTAAGTATTTAAAAGACTGTACTATGTATGTGACTCTTGAACCATGTGTAATGTGTGCTGGAGCTTTATATTGGAGTCAAATAAAGCAGTTAGTTTTTTGCGCCTTTGACTTTAAAAGAGGATATTCACAACACGGTAACTTATTACATCCTAAAACCAACGTTATAAGCGGTATATGTGAGACTGAATCTTTAACTCTATTAAAAGAGTTTTTTCGAAGTAAAAGAAAATAAAAAACCTCCACTAGGGAGGTTTTGATTAGCTATATATATAGAATTATAACTTAGTAATATTAGAGGCTTGTTTACCTTTATTACCATCTTCTTCTGTATATTCAACTTTATCTCCTTCTTGGAGTGATAGTCCATTTAAAGCAGTGACATGAACGAACACATCCTCACCCGACTCATCATTTGTAATAAACCCATATCCTTTGGATTCATTGAAAAATTTAACTGTACCAGTCATATTGTATTAATAAAATAATTTCGGCTAAGTTACACCAACTTTCTATTATGGAAACTTTTATTTTACTTTTTTTTTCTTTTTTATACTTTTAATTCTATTAAAATTTTCTTTAGTAAGCGTATAGTCCTTTAAATCCTTGCCTTTCCATCGATAGTATAAAAATAATGGTAAAAAAAATACAACAGCAAAAAGAACGCTAGTGCCTATAATTTTTTCACCATTAATGTCACTATTAAGAAAATTTTTAAAGTAAAACCCTGTTGAAAGGGATATTAGAATTAATAAAAAAAGGAAACGAAGTATAAACTTCACTTTAAATGTTTTTTAATTTTTACCCCCAAATCATCCAATTGATCTTTTTTAATTTTTGAAGGAGAATCAATCATACTATCTCGTCCTGAATTATTTTTTGGAAATGCAATAAAGTCTCTTATTATCTCTTCACCACCAAGAATAGCTACCAGCCTGTCAAGTCCAAACGCTATTCCTCCATGAGGAGGAGCACCATATTTAAATGCATCAATTAAAAAACCAAATTGTTCATCTACTTCTTCATCTGATAAATTTAAAAGTTTAAAAATTTCTTTTTGAAGTTTCGAATCATGAATACGAATTGACCCCCCCCCAATTTCATTTCCATTAATAACCAAGTCATAAGCATTTGCTCTAACTTTTTCTGGATTATCTTTCAATATTTTTATATCTTCTTCTTTAGGGGATGTAAAAGGGTGATGAACGGCAAGTAAACTACTAGAACCCTCATCGAACTTAAACAGAGGAAAATCTACAATCCAAAGGGGTGCAAAAACTCTAGGGTCTCTAAGTCCAATTTTTTGGGCAATATTTAGTCGTAATTCTCCTAATTGCTTAAGTATTTTTTTTAGCTCTCCCGAAAGAATAAAAACCAAATCTCCTGGACTAGCTTTAAATGTTCTCATCCACTTTAACAGAACATCTTGAGAATAAAATTTATCTACTGATGATTTAATAGTTTTATCATCATTATATTTAATCCAAACAATTCCTTCTGCTCCAATTTGAGGTTGCTTCACCCAATTTATCCAATAATCGATTTCTTTTCTGCTATAATTAGCTGCTTTTTTAATTGGAAATCCAATTATTGATTCACTTGAGTCGAAAACTTTAAAACCAAAACCTTTCGCATTTTTTGTTATATCTGCAAGTTTCATTTCAAACCTTATGTCAGGCTTGTCTGTACCATATTCTCTCATAGCCTGATCATATGTCATTCTGGTAAACTTATCAAGTTTATAGTTGTTAATTTTATTAATTAAATGAGAAATCAAATTTTCAAACTGATTTAAAATATCTTCTTGGTTTACAAAACTCATTTCACAATCAATTTGAGTGAATTCAGGTTGTCTATCAGCTCTTAGATCCTCATCTCTAAAACACTTGACTATTTGAAAATAACGATCAATTCCCCCAACCATAAGAAGTTGCTTAAAGGTCTGTGGTGATTGAGGAAGTGCATAAAATTCTCCAGGATTCATTCTAGACGGAACAATAAAATCCCTAGCTCCTTCAGGGGTTGATTTTATTAAATAAGGAGTTTCAATGTCAATGAAACCATTATTACTCAAATATTTTCTGACTTCCATTGAAACCTTATGACGAAAAATTAAGTTTTCCTTAATTTTATTTCTTCTAATATCTAGATATCGATATTTCATTCTTAATTCATCTCCTCCATCTGAAATATCCTCTATTGTAAAAGGGGGAGTTTTAGACGGGTTAAGAATTTCAATGGAATTAACCAATATCTCAATACTTCCTGTTCTTATATTATCATTTTTAGATTCTCTCTCTATAACGTGACCACTGATTTGAATAACAAATTCTCTTAAAATATTTTTTGCAATATCAAAAACTTTTTTTGGAGATCTCTTTTCATCAAAAACCAATTGTGTTATTCCATATCTATCTCTTAGATCTATCCATATGATGAAACCTTTATTTCTTATTTTTTGGACCCAACCAGATAAAATTACTTTTTTATTTACGTCAGCTAATTTTAATTCTCCGCAATTATGTGATCTTATCATAGATATTAAATTAAGTACAAAGATATCAAGTTAATCCTTTTAAATCCCCTTCCAATTATTAACAACTAATTTAATTTGATAAACTAAATAAAAACAGCTTGGGACAATAAATAATGTTAAAAATGTAGAAAAGGCTAGACCAAAAATAACAGTCCAACATAGAGGCCCCCAGAAAATAACGTTATCTCCTCCGATATATATATTTGCATTCCATTCAGTAAAAAGAGAAAAGAAATCAATATTTAAACCCGTCGCAAGGGGAATAAGTCCCAGAATAGTAGTTACTGCAGTAAGAATGACAGGTCTAAGTCTAGCTACTCCACCACTAATGACTGCTTCTGTAACATGTTCTATGGGAAGTAGATTTTCCATTGTGATTTTTAAAAATTCCTTTTTTCTAGCAATTAATAATTGTGTATAATCGATTAATACGACACCGTTATTTACAACAATCCCTGAGAGTGCTATTATACCCATCATTGTCATCATTATAACAAAAGGCATATTAAATAAGCTTATACCATACAGGACTCCTGTAAAGCTTAAAAAAATTGACAATAAAATTATTAATGGATTTGAAATCGAGTTGAACTGGAGAACCAGTAGAAAAACAATCATACCTAGGGCAGCTATAAGAGCTCCAGTTAGAAATCGCATATTTTTTCCTTGTTCTTCTATTTCTCCAGTAAAATTTAATTCTATATTGGTACTAATACCATTATAATTCGAAATACTTTGTTTGACTTTTGAAACAACTTCATTTCCGTTATATCCTGCTAGAACAGGCGAATATAATGTAACTACTCTTTTTAAATTAGAATGTTTAATCGCACTGAAAGAAAGAGAATTACTCGGTTTTACCATTACACTAAGTGGTATTTTTTTTATTTTTCCAGTAGCTTGATCCCTAAAGACTATATATTGATCTAATAATTGATTTATGTCATCTCTATTTGATTTTTTTAACCTAACATTAATATCATAATCATCACCATCTTTTTTAAATATTCCTGATTTTTCTCCAAATACAGAACCTCTCAATTGTTGGCCAATTTGTCCTGCAGTAACTCCAAGTGCTCCAGATTTTTTTCTATCAACATTAATTTTAATCCCAGGTTTATTCTTATTTACATCAATTTTTAATTCCTCTACGCCTAGTATGTTTTCAGTATTTAAATAATTTTTAAGATTTTCAGCGGTTTGAATTAATTCATCGTAGTCTTCTCCTGTTAATTCGATATTAATAGGATAACCAACAGGAGGACCTTTTGGGTCTTTTTCCACTGAAACAGAAACTCCTGCATATTTATCTTTTATTTCATTTTGTAACTCCATTCGTAAATTTTCACTTGAGAAACCTTTTCTATATTTAAATTCTGAATTCGTAATTGTTATTTTGGCCTTGTGGGGCATTTCCTGATCCCCACCATTATCTATTTCTGGGTTATGAGACCCTAAACCGACAAATGCAATATTAGATTCGACCATGAAATTATTTGCTTTTTTCAAATATTTAGGATTATTTATAACTCTATAAACATCAGCCTCTATCAATTTTGTTATAGAATTTGTTTTATCGATCGAAGTTCCCTCAGGATATTCGATATAAATAAAAATTTGATTTGGCTCATTTTCGGGAAAAAATTCTACTTTAGGACTTGATAATCCCAGAATAATAAATGAGGAAAAAAGTAATCCTATTGTCATGACCAATAAAAAAATCGGATTTTTTCCTTTTAAGGTCAATCGCAATAATTTGGTGTAGGAATTTTCAATTTTAATTAGGGTAACTTTTCTAAAATATAAGGCCCATCTTTTTAAGAAAAGTTTGTACGCCCAGAAAAGAAGATTAAAGACTAAGAGTAAAGTTCCTATTCCTCTCAGGTTTCCTGAGAAAAAAACTAATACTGAACTTATGCTGCATATAATATATGTTAGTCGTATTAATTTTTTTCTTCCAATTATTTTCTCTTTAGTGCTCATAAATTTAGAAATAAGCATTGAGTTAAAAAAAATAGCAACAATTAATGATGAGCCTAAAACAATTGACAATGTGAAAGGAAAAAATATCATAAATTCACCAATTCTTCCAGGCCAAAACCCAAGTGGTAAAAATGCAGCTACAGTTGTGGCTGTCGACACAATAATTGGAGAAGCAATTTCACCAATACCTTTCTTTGCTGCCTCAATCACACCCATACCCTCTTTTTCCATAAGCCTGTAGGCGTTTTCTACCACCACAATACCGTTATCAACTAACATTCCTAACCCCATTATCAATCCAAAAAGTACCATTGTATTTATAGTACTTCCTAAAAATTTTAATATCATAAAAGACATTAACATTGACATTGGAATTGCAAACCCAACGAAGAGAGAGTTTCTAAAACCAAGAAAAAACATCAATACCGTAATAACTAAAATCACACCAAAAATTATGTTATTAACTAGATCGCTTACTAAATTTTTTGTAGTATTTGATTGATCATTTGAAATCTCTAATTCAATTGATGTTGGAAAATTATTTGATTTTATATTAGTAATTAAGCTTCTTATTTTTTCAATCGTAAGGATTAAGTTTTTACCACTTCTTTTTTTTATATCTAAAACTAAAGCGGTTTTTCCATTTGATCGAGCAAATGAGTTTTTCTCTTTTTCTTTGAAGTTAATAGATGATATATCTCCAAGATAAAGTATACCATTTTGAGTTTTTATCACAAAATTTTTAAGCTCATCAGGAGAACTTATTTCCCCCAAGAGCCTTAAGTTTTTTCTTGTTCCGTCACCAACCTCAACACTACCTATAGATACAGTGTTATTTTCTCTTTTAATCGTATTAATTACATCATTAAATGAAACAGATGCTGCTGTCATTTTAAGTAAGTCAATAGCAACCTCTACTTCAAAATCTTGAACTCCCCTTAAAGCTACCTCCTTAATTTCAGGTAGCTCCTCAATTTCATCCTTTAGTAATTCACCATAATATTTGAGTTCATTAATTGGAAGATCACCAGTGATTCCAATATTTAGAACTGGAATTTCTTCTGATAATTCTAACTCGAAAACAGATGGCTCGATTTTGGCGTCGTTGAAAGTAGGCCAATCAGACCCTGAAGTTATAACATCAACTTTATCTTTTACCTGTACTTTGGCACTTTCGTTTGTTATTCCCTCATCAAACTTTACCCTTATCAATGAGACATTTTCTTTTGAAACGGATTTTATTTCATTAAGATTTTTTACTCCCTTTAGTTCTTCCTCTAACGGATCAGTAATTAATCTTTCAATGTCCTCCGCTGTGTTCCCGGGAAAAACAGAACTAACAAAAATTATATTTTCCTTAATTTCAGGATAGTTCTCCCTCGGCATTGAAAAATACGAGGAAACCCCCAGAAAAAAGAAAACGCCAATTACTACATATATAACTGTGCTATGATCGATTGCCCAAGAAGAGGGAAAAAATTCTTTTAGTTTTGATGATTTTTTCATTAGTTCGAATTATTATTTTCTATTCTAACTATTTGATTATTTTTTACCATTCTATATCCTTCTTGAATTATTATATCTCCTGGATTTAAGCCTTTAATTATTTCAATCTTATTTTTAGAATTTCTACCCAATTTGACTTTAGTCTCAGTTACAACGAAATTTTTTTTATTTTTTGAAGAAGGAATGATTTTATAAACAAGGTGTTCGTTAGTACTGTTTTCGAAAATATTTTTTTGATTGACTAGTATTGCTTTTGGATTATGATAATCATTTATTGAAATTTTGGCTGTCATATTTGGTTTTAGATCAAAGTCCTTATTTTTAATTAATGCTTCAATTCTAAAATTCCTATTATTAGGATTGATAACATTTCCAACAAGAGAAATGGTTGCATTTAATTTTTTTGAAATCACTGGAAAAAATACCTCTACTTCTGATCCCTTCTTAATAAATGGTAGGTGGATCTCTGGTATTTCAGCACTTACTTTTACTTGATCCAGATTAATTATTCTTAATATTGGTGTAATTCCTGGAGAAACATTACTACCAGTCTTAGCGATTAAATCATCAACAACTCCATCAAATGGAGCAATTATTTTAGTCTTTGATAATTGATCTTTAATTTGTATTATTTCTTTTTCAACACTTAAAAAATCTGTTTTGGCTTTAAGAAATTGAATTTCACTTCCTATTTTTTCATTCCATAAATTTAATTGCCTTTCATAGATAGTTTTTGCTAATTTTAATTTTAAATTAAGTTGGTCAAGCATAGCTTTGGCACCTGTACTTGATAGTTCAATTAAAGTTGCTCCTTTCTTTACTTTATCACCTTCTTTGACTTTAATTGATTTTATAATTCCAGGAATTTCAGGATAAAGAACTAAATTTTTATCTGATTCAACTGAACCTTGAATTTCAATGTAATGCTTAAAAGATTCAAAACTCAATTTTTCTGTTGAGACCAATGTAAATTTTTGATTTTCGTCAAGTTGAAATATTAAATCGTTCAGAGATTTTAATTCTTTTTGCAGCTCATTAATTTTATTGCTTATCTCTGTTTTTTTTTGTTGAATTAATTTAAGATCGTTAGATTTCTTTACAGCCTCCAGGTCTAATTCTTTTTCGTTATCACAACCGAAAAAAAGAATAATTATAATTGCTTTTAATATAAATTTTTTCATTTTCATTAATTGTTATAGGTATTAAGGAGTATTTCTAAATCTGTTTTTTTTGAGACTAAATTTTTTAAAGATTCTAAATAATTTTGCTGAGCATTAAATAATTGTTTTTGTGCTTGCCTTAGTTCAAAACTACTTGCCATACCTTGAGAAAATTTTGTTTGGTTTTTCCGTTCAATATTTTCAGCTAACTTCATATTAGTTTCTTTAATATTAAAGTTCTCAAAGGCAAGTTCATAGGTTGCTTTTGCATTTTTTAAGGACACTTTTATTTGCTGTTGTGTATTTTCTAATTTAGTCTTTGATTGTTCATAAGAAATTTTTGCCATTTGAGAATTTGCCGATCTTCCCAATGAACTAAAAATTGGAACTTCAAGACTTACTCCAAATAGAGCTGATCCGAACCATTTTTGATTTTGATCATTAAAAGTAAATGAATTACTGTTTCCTGTATATGCTCCGCTTATAAAAGATGAAAGTTTGGGAAGTGCTTTGCTTTGCTCTAGTTTATATTCAAGTCTTTTTTGTTCTACATAATTATTAGCTATTTTAATATCAATATTTGAATTTAAATCCCAAGAGTCGATCTCTGGTATTTTAAATACAAATGAATCTATAATTGAATCAAGTGAAGTTCGAAGATTCAATTCATCTTTTTCTTTAATGCCTAATGTAATCTTTAAAATGTCTTTTGATAAATTACTGAACTGCAATGCAAATTTTCTTTGAGAATTTAATTCAGATAATGTGATTTTTAGCTGTTCTACCTTTTCCTCCTCAGTAAGACCATTTAGTAATAACCTATTTGTTTCCCTTAGCGTTCTTTTAAGATTTTCAATATTTTTATCAATGTAATTAATATTTGCCTCCGCAAGTAAATAATTCATGTACGCATTTACAACAGATTTTATCACCTCTAGGTTTGTCTTCCTGAGAGCATTATCAAAAAATTCAATGTAAGATTTAGTGGCCTTTAACCCCACAATATATGATCCATCAAAAAGAAGTTGGGTCATTCTTGCTGAACCTACAAGATTTTGTTCGGTTCCAAAACTAACTTCAGTAAAATCGCCCTCTTTTCCACCAAATATTTGAGAGGGAATTAATGATACTGGTAATTCTAAAAAGTTACTATAATTGAAATTAGCAGATAATTGAGGTAATCCCTCAGAAATTGTTTTCCATTTTTCTTTATAAGCCTTATCAATTTCAAGTTTTGCATTTATTATTTCTGAATTATTTTCAAGAGCAAATTGAATTGCCTCCTCGAGATCGAGACTTTTAGGTTTTTCTTGGGAAAAAATGGTAAGACTAATTAAAAATATTATTCTACAAATTATTTTTTTCATATTCATCAATTTTTATAAATCCTGTTTAAAAGTTTCAAACCTTTGATTGTTGATATTGCTCTAATGTGATATTCTATAAAGTCTTCTAGGACCTCTTCAATTTTAAATTCAGTAATTGGAAATAAGTCAATATCTCTAACTCCACGCATACCATTTATATATATCCTTGTTATGAAATCAATATTTATATCTTTTCTGAAATATCCTGAATCTACACCGTTTTTTAGACTTTCCTGAATGGTATCCCTGACAAGATCTAATTCTCTATTTTTAATCTCAGCATGGATCTCTGGATAAAACTTTTGAAGTTGAAATTGTGGAGCAGTTTCTGTATTTCCAAGAATTTTCATTACTTCTTTTTTAATTTGAAAAAGTTCAATTATTGGGTTACTTGTATTTTTTCTTAGGTCTTTAAAAGTTTTAGTTATTTTTTTTTGAAATGATTCAGTGCAAGAGCTAATTAATTGATTTTTATTTTCAAAGTATTGATATATGGTTTTTTTTGAGATACCCATAGATTGAGCTAAATCATCCATTGTGACGCTTTTGAATCCTATGGATAAAAATAGTTCAGTAGCCTTTGTAATTATTTTTTTTTTCATAAAGGTTGCAAAGCTACAAAAGGAAACTATAAAAACCAAAAAAGTTTCCAATGTTTATATTGAATTAACATAAGAGAAATTACATACATTTACATATAGATAAAATTCATGTCTAAATTTAATTCATATCAAAAGCTTTTTTTAGATTATCTGGAATCAAACTTACCAGATAATTCCCCAAAGAGTTTATATGATCCAACTAGATATATTTTAACTTTGGGAGGTAAAAGAATTAGACCAATATTTACATTGATGTCTGTTGATATTTTTAATGGAAATATTAAAGATGCTCTTCCTGCTGCTCTTGCCATTGAAATATTCCATAATTTTTCACTTGTTCATGATGATATAATGGATAATGCTCCATTAAGAAGAGGGAAGGAAACTGTACATAAAAAATGGAATCTTAACACGGCGATTTTATCAGGAGACGTAATGTTGATTTGGTCTTATGAAATATTACAGCAATATTCTTCAGAAATTTCTGTTTCATTGACTAAGCTTTTTTCTCAAACTGCAAGGAAGGTCTGTGAAGGACAACAATTAGATATTGATTTTCCCATTAAATCAAAAGTTTCAATAGAAGATTACATGAAAATGATAGAATATAAAACTGCAGTTTTAATTGGTTGTTCTCTGTCCGTTGGAGCCATAATTTCAAATGCTTCGTTAAATCAGATAGCTGAAATAAATTCTATTGGGATAGATATAGGATTAATTTTTCAATTACAGGATGATTATCTGGATGTTTTTGGTAGTATTAGTAAAATTGGAAAACAAATTGGTGGAGATATAATTGAAAATAAAAAAACTTTTTTGCATGTATATGTTTTAGAAAATGGATCTGAAAATGAATTAAAGGATTTTGATTACTGGTTAAAACTAAATCCTAAAGACCCACGTAATAAAATTTTAGGAATTACCGATATTTATAATTCTAGTGGGGCCACAAAAGCAATTAAAAATAAAATAAAAATATTGATCAAATCAGTATACCATAAAATTGAAAATCTGAAGCTTGAAAAGTCTAAAAAAAAAATTAATTTTTAGTTTTTTTGAAAAAATAAAGAATAGGGATTTTTAAAAAAATCTTTTTATTAACGCTTGAACAAACCATCTTTTTTTGAAAGTAAGCATCATTTTTATTTCTTCAAAAATATTGGTTTTATTGTCTAAGAATTTAAATATTGTTTCTGGCTTATTTTTCTCAAACATTTTTTTAAACAACTGACTTCCTTTATCATTATGTTTATTTAATACATCTAAAAAAAGTAGATCGTAAAACCAAAAGCGTGAATTTTTTTCAAATTCATTTAAAGGTTTATTCATTTTTAAATAAGAAACAAGCAAATTGGTTTTATTTAGGGTATTTAAAAAAGTATAACCTGTACTGGGTTTTGTCCATCCTCCTGCAGTTCCAATATTCAACAAATTTTTTGTATTTTCGGATGTGAATTTGTAGGCTGACATTGGTATAATTCCCTTTTCAGTTTCAATTATTTTATAATTTCCAGGATTAAGATTTTTCATATATTGCTCAATGGAGCTTATATACTCATTTTTATCTAATTCTTTCGGAGAAAATAAAGTATATTCTATTAGAGCTTTACTTTTAGACAAAGGAAGAACGTACATAAATCTAGTTGAATCTTTTTGGGGGATATCAAAATCCATAAATGTTACCTCATCTGGATTAAATATTTCATTTTTTGTCTTAATTAGTTGTCCAACAAAGTGTTGTTTTAGTAATGGGTATTTATTATAATTAATCAATTTATCAAAATCTAATAAGCTTGTAAAAATAAAATCTCCAATAAAATCTCCTTTATCTGTTTTAACAGTGTTGGATCTTTTATCAATTGAATTAATTTTTGTGTTTAAGTAAGTAAGGTTTTGCTGCTTAGTTTTTAAATAATTAAAGTTTTTGTAAAAGTCAATCCCTCTTATAAGTTTGTAGGTGTATGGATCTGTTGAAAAATTTGTTTTGAAATTTTTAGCTTTGAAAATTGCAGATTTCCAACTTTTACTAACAATATGATCCAATTCTCCTTTACCTTTTTCCCAAAAACACCAAGTTCTGTCATTTAGGTTTTTGGGGTCTTTTTCAATCAGTAAAACATTTTTATTTGAAAAAAAAGTATCAGAAATTAATTTACTGGCAAGAAGTAAACCAGATGCTCCACCTCCGCAAATTACATAATTAAATTTCTTGATTTTCATAAATTATTTAAAAGTATATAATTAAGATATATACTCTTCTTTTTTATTTAGTTTTGCTAAAATAAATCTTTTTAATGGAAAATATTTTTTATTTTTTTGAATCTATTAACCCCGTATTAGGAGCTCTATATGCAACAATATTCACATGGGCATTAACAGCATTAGGAGCATCTTTTGTTTTTTTGTTTAAAAAATTGAATAGAGCAATTCTAGATGGAATGCTTGGATTCACTGGTGGAGTAATGGTTGCTGCTAGCTTTTGGAGCCTTTTATCTCCTGCAATAGAAATGACTGAGGGAAATGGATTTGAAAAAGTTTTTCCAGCGGCTATTGGTTTTGGTTTGGGCGCTATTTTTTTATTTTTACTTGATAAAGTTTTGCCCCACGTTCATATAAATTTTAAAGAAACAGAAGGAATTAAAACCCCTTGGAGAAGGACAACGTTAATGGTTTTAGCAATTACTTTGCATAATATTCCAGAAGGTTTGGCAGTAGGTGTTTTATTTGGAGGAGTAGCATCTGGTATACCCGAGGCATCTATTTCTGCTGCAGTTACTCTTGCGATTGGAATTGGAATTCAAAATTTTCCTGAAGGTATTGCTGTGGCCATGCCTTTAAGAAGACAAGGGGTAAGTAGATTTAAAAGTTTTTGGTATGGACAAATGTCAGCAATAGTAGAACCTATAGCAGCTGTAATAGGTGCATTAGCTGTGACATTTTTTACACCTATATTACCTTATGCTCTAGCTTTTGCTGCTGGTGCTATGATTTTTGTCGTTGTTGAAGAAGTGATTCCAGAAACTCAACAGGATGAATTCACTGATATTGCAACAATGGGATTTATTATAGGCTTTATTATAATGATGATACTTGATGTTTCATTGGGCTAATTTGATTCTGAAATAGAGTTCCAACCCTGAGCAGTTAAATCAATTTCTTGGTTTAAAGAAGTAATCAATTTTGCACTAGATTTTTTCCTTGTAAAGTGACCAATTACAGTCAAAAATGGATGATTTTTAACTTTTTCGTAATTTGATTGAGAAATTGCCATTAATAGTTCATAATCCTCACCACCATTTAGTGCTGCCGTCAATGGATTTATTTTGAATTCATCACAGATTTTCACCACTTCAGGATCAATTGGTATCTTTTCTTCAAAAATGTTACATCCTATTTTCGAGGATTTACATAAATGAAGAACTTCTGAAGAAAGCCCATCACTTATATCAATCATTGCTTTGGGAATTATTTTTAATTCACTTAAAAGTTCAAAAACGTCCTTTCTTGCCTCTGGTTTAAGTTGTCTTCCAATACAGTAAGAATATGAATCAAGTTCAGGTTGATTTTTTGGATTTGCATTAAAAACAGCCTTTTCTCTTTCTAAAATTTGTAAGCCACAATAAGCCCCACCTAAATCTCCAGAAACAACTAATAAATCATTATGATCTGCACCTTCTCTTTTGGAAATTTTATTTTTTGACGCCTGACCGATAGCGGTAATCGAAATAATCATTCCCTTACTAGAACTACTTGTATCACCGCCAACCAAGTCAACTTTATATTTTAAACATGCTAATTTAATACCTTTATAAAACTCCTCTAATGCTTCAACAGAAAAGCGATTTGAAAGTCCTAATGATACTGTAATTTGAGATGGTCTAGCATTCATGGAATATATGTCAGATAAATTTACAACGACAGCTTTGTAACCTAAATGTTTAAGTGGCATATAAGTTAGGTCAAAATGTATGTTCTCTATTAAAAGATCAGTACTTACTACACTTAAATTATTTTTAAAATTTATTACAGACGCATCATCTCCAATTCCAACTAGTGTTGAAGGGTCATTTAGTTCAAAGTTTTTGGTAAGATGTTCAATTAACTTAAACTCACCTAATTCCTCAATCGAAGTTATCTTTTTATTTTTATTTTCAAACATATCGTAAAAATAATGAATTAGCTGGAAGAAACTTAAATGATAATTTATATATGAATTTGTTAAATTGCGATATGTTAAAAACCCATTATTTTTTATTTTTCTTATTATTTATTTCAAGTTGTAATAAATACGATTATGAAATAGAAAAAGAGGATATTATTTCTCAAAACATAGAACTACCCTCAGAACTAAAAATAGTAAAATGTGATAATGGTTACGCAAATCAGTTCCCATGTAAGGGACTTGATTTATACAGTCAATTATCTTTGCAAGATCTTAAAAGTGATTTCGCAAATGATAATTGGGGGTGGACAGATCCTATTGATGATAAAGAATATGTTATTCAGGGATTGAATGATGGTACAGCATTTATAGATATAACTGATCCTGTAAACCCAATTTTTTTGGGTAAGTTACTAACTGAGACAAATAAAAGTACTTGGAGAGATATTAAGGTATTTAAAAATCATGCATTTATTGTTTCAGAGGCAAATGATCACGGATTACAGGTTTTTGATTTGACCAGATTGAGAGATGTTAATGAATTTGAGCTTTTTTCTGCTGACGCTGTTTTAAAAACTTTTGGAAGTGCTCATAATATTGCAATTAACGAATTATCAGGCTATGCATATGTTATTGGTAGTCGAAGATATTCTGGAGGGCCAATTTTTATTGATATAAATGATCCAAAAAATCCAAAAGAAATTGGGGGGTATAGTGGAATGGGATACTCACATGATGCTCAGGTAGTCACATACAATGGTCCCGATCAAAACTTTTTGGGTAAGGAAATTTATATTGGTAGTAATAGTGATGGTGGCTCAAATAACAGAGTAGTTATTATAGATGTTACGAATAAGGAACAACCTGAATTAATCTCCAGAAAGACATATAGTGGATCTAGATATGCACATCAAAGTTGGCTCTCAACCGATCAAAAATATCTATTTTTTGGAGATGAATTGGATGAATACTACTATGGTAATAAATCTAAAACTTATGTTTTTGACTTGTCTGAATTAGATAGACCCATTTTACATCATAGTTATCTTGGAACCACATATGCAATTGACCATAACGGTTATGTAGTTGAGGATCTTTATTATCTGTCAAATTATACGGCTGGTTTGAGAGTAATCAATATTAAAGAAATTAGTAATAAAGAAATGGAGGAAGTTATGTATTTTGATACATATGTTTTTAATGATGATACAACTTTTAATGGTGTATGGAATGTTTACCCTTTCTTCAAGAGTGGTGTTATAGCAATAAGTGATAGTCAGGAAGGTTTATTTTTAGTAAAACCAACTTTATGATTAGGCTCTATGTTTTGATATTATTTTTTTTATTCTCATGCAGTCCAGATTACTCAGAAATTAATTTTATTGAAACAAATTTTGATAATAGAACTTTAAAAATAATTGATATTATTGGGGGAAGCGATGAAGATATTGTAAATAAAGTTATTCCTACAAAGGATGGGGGATTTATGATTATTGGAAATTCAAAAAGTGTAGATGGGCATTTTGAAATGAAAAAGAGATTAGGGAATGATATTTTCGTCACCAAATTTAGTTCGTCTGCTGAAATTCAATGGACTAATTTTTATGGTGGATCTGATGATGATATTGGAAACGATATTGTTGAATCTGTCGACGGTAGTTTTTATCTAATTGGTTATAGTAAGAGTAAAGATGGAGACGCCTCTATTAATAAAGGACAACATGATAATTGGTTATTAAAAATAGACTCTTCGGGAAACTTGTTGTGGGAAAAAAGTTATGGATTTGCTGGTCATGACCATGCTTATAATATTATAGCAACTAATGATGGAGGATTATTTTTTAATGGGTTTTTAGATATTACAGCATCTAATGGTCAGGGAAAAGCCTTAAGGCATGGAGTTGGAGAGTTTTGGTGTCACAAAATAGATCAAAAGGGGAATGTAATTTGGAGAAATTATTTCGGGGGTTCAAATAATGACAGATCCTACGATGCTATTGAAACTGCTGATGGAGGATATATTTTGTTGGGCACTTCGGAAAGTAATGATTTTGATATTTCAAAAAACAATGGAAGTTATGACATATGGGTTGTTAAGATTTCTAGATTTGGTGATTTAGAATGGGAAAAGTCTTATGGAGCTACAGGCATAGACAAAGGGATAGCAATAATTAAAAATATAGAAAATTCATACACCATTCTTGGCAATACAAATAGTCAATTAATTACCGGGGTTTCATCAAAAGGAATGAACGATTATTTAATTATAAAATTAGATTCAGAAGGAAACACAATTAGTAAAATTCGTTATGGAGGATCCGACTTTGATTTTGCAAAAGATATAATTCAAACAAACTATGGAAGTTATTTTATAATTGGATATTCCAAAAATCCTAATAATTTATATGATGTGAGTCTCAATAAAAATGCGGTTTTTTTAACTCAGACTCAGAAAAATGGAATTCTTGAAAAATCATGGAATTTAAAAGGATCTGGTGATGATTTGGGAGTATCACTATGTCAAATAGCAAATGGGTCAATAATTCTGGTTGGAACAACAGAAAGTAATGATGGGGATTTTGAAAGGTTTAACTCTAATGGTACCGATATATTTATTGCAATTTTGAATGAGTAAAAATTACCTTAAATTTTAATAATGTTTATTAGTCATAGAATACTATATATTAAGTATTACTTATATTTGCATGAAACTATAACAACTTTAAATTTAGGATGATTAAAGTATCTGTTTCCGCAAAAAATAAAGTTAGGACTCTAATGATGGAAGAAGGCTTTGATCCTTACCAGGATTATATAAGAGTCTCTGTAAAGAGTGGCGGTTGTTCAGGTTTATCATATGATTTGAATTTCGATAAAAAAACAAATCATGACGATAAGCTATACGAGGACAATGATGTTAAAATTATTGTAGATAAGAAAAGTTTGCTTTATTTATTAGGAACTACACTTGATTACTCAGGAGGTTTGAACGGCAAAGGATTTGTTTTTAATAATCCTAATGCACAAAGAACTTGTGGTTGTGGAGAAAGTTTTTCATTGTAATTTTTTTATATGGGATATACTGAGGAAGAATTAAAGAAAGAATTAGAAACTAAGGAATACGAGTATGGTTTTTATACTGATATAGAATCTGAAACTTTTCCAAATGGATTAAACGAAGAAATAGTTTCTGCTATTTCAAAAAAGAAAAATGAGCCAGAATGGATGACGAAATGGAGATTAGAGGCTTATCGTTCGTGGCTAACAATGAAGGAGCCTGAATGGGCTAACGTTAAATATGAAAAGCCTGATTTTCAAGGAATTTCTTATTATTCAGCGCCTAAAAAAAAGAATCAATATAAAAGCTTAGATGAGGTAGATCCTGAGCTTTTAAAAACTTTTGATAAGTTAGGGATTTCAATAGATGAACAAAAAAAATTGGCAGGTGTAGCAATGGATATTGTAGTTGATTCTGTATCGGTAGCAACCACTTTCAAAGATACATTAGCAAAAAAGGGAATAATTTTTTGTTCCATATCGGAGGCAATCAGAAATCATCCTGATCTGGTTAAAAAATATATAGGAACTGTGATTCCTTCACGAGATAATTATTACGCCGCTTTGAACTCAGCAGTTTTTTCTGATGGCTCTTTTTGTTACATTCCAAAAGGAGTAAAATGTCCTATGGAGTTATCTACCTATTTTAGAATTAACCAGGCTGGAACTGGTCAGTTTGAAAGAACTCTGGTTATTGCTGATGAGGGGAGTTATGTTAGCTATCTTGAAGGTTGCACCGCTCCATCCAGAGACGAAAATCAATTACACGCTGCAGTTGTTGAACTAATTGCTTTGGATAATTCTGAGATTAAATATTCAACTGTTCAAAACTGGTTTCCTGGCGATAAGGATGGAAAAGGTGGAGTTTATAACTTTGTCACAAAAAGAGGTATTTGTCACAAAAATTCTAAAATTTCATGGACTCAAGTTGAAACAGGTTCAGCTGTTACATGGAAATATCCCTCATGTATTTTAAAAGGAGATAATTCAATTGGAGAATTTTATTCAATTGCAGTTACAAATAATTTTCAACAAGCTGATACTGGGACTAAAATGATTCATCTAGGAAATAATACAAAGAGTACGATTATTTCTAAAGGTATTTCAGCAGGGGAATCACAAAATAGTTATAGAGGTCTAGTTCAGGTTAATTCTAGAGCCAATAATGCGAGAAATTTCTCTCAATGTGATTCTTTATTGATGGGGAATAAATGTGGAGCTCATACTTTTCCCTACATCGAAGCTAAAAATAATTCAGCTAAAATAGAACATGAAGCCACAACTAGTAAAATTGGGGAAGATCAAATTTTTTATTGCAATCAAAGAGGTATTGATACTGAAAAAGCAATAGCACTCATTGTTAACGGTTTTAGTAAAGAAGTATTAAATAAATTACCAATGGAATTTGCAGTTGAAGCTCAAAAATTATTAGAAATCACCCTAGAAGGATCTGTGGGATAAATTTAATTATTATGTTAACAATAGAAAATCTCCACGCTGCTGTAGATGGTAAAACCATTCTAAGGGGAGTAGATTTAGATGTAAAATCAGGAGAAATACATGCTATTATGGGTCCAAATGGATCTGGAAAAAGTACATTGTCTTCTGTTATTGCAGGAAATGAAGTATATGAAATAACTAAAGGTAATATACTTTTGAATGGAGAGGAAATCAATGAATTAGATGCTGAAGAAAGAGCACATAGAGGAATTTTCATGTCCTTTCAATATCCAGTCGAAATTCCTGGAGTAAGTGTCACTAATTTTATTAAAACAGCAATAAATTCTTCCAGAAAAGCCAAAGGATTAAACGAAATGCCTGCAAGTGAAATGCTAAAAAAAATTAGAAAAAAAGCAGAGCTTTTAGAGATCGATACAAAGTTTTTGTCTAGATCATTAAATGAAGGTTTCTCAGGAGGAGAAAAAAAACGTAATGAAATTTTTCAGATGGCAATGTTGGAACCAAAATTATCGATACTCGACGAAACAGATTCTGGATTGGATATTGATGCTTTGAAAGTTGTTGCTAATGGTGTAAATAAACTCAGAAATAAAAATAATGCAATTGTAATAATCACTCATTATCAAAGACTTCTAAATTATATTTCACCTGATTTTGTGCATGTATTACATGATGGAAAAATAGTTAAATCAGGAACAAAGGATCTAGCTCATGAACTAGAAGCCAAAGGTTATGATTGGATAAAATAAGATTTAAATTAGAAGATGGAATTAAAAGAAAAATTATTAGATTATCATTTGGCTTTTGAAGAGCAGTCTGTCGTAAATGAAAACATTCAAAACCTGAGGGGTAAAGCTCTCAAAGTTTTCAATGAAAAAGGATTTCCTACAAAAAGAATAGAGGCCTGGAAATACACTTCTTTAAATTCTCTGATTAATAAGGACTATGTATTATTTCCTAAAACTGATTCAAATATTGAACCTAAAAAAGTTAAACAATATTTTTTGTATGACATAGATACATATAAGATTGTATTTATTGACGGCATCTACAGTCCTTTTCTCTCAAATACTTCTCACGAAGGTTTAGATATATGTTTGCTATCAGCAGCTTTGAGTCAAATTAAATATAAGAAGGTCATTGACAAATATTTTGATAAATCGGTTATTAAGGATGAAAGTTTAACTGCACTTAATACTGCTTTTGCAAGAGAAGGGGCTTATATATTCATTCCTAAAAACAAGGTTCCTGAAAAACCTGTAGAAATTATGCATTTCTCAACAGGGGTACAAAAAAACTTGTGGCTTCAACCTCGAAACTTAATTGTTGTAGATAAAAACTCTCAGGTTCAGATAATTGAAAGGCATCAAAGTCTGCTAAATCGAGAGGTAGTAACTAATTCAGTTACTGAAATATATGCTCATGAAGATTCATTAGTTGATTACTATAAAATTCAAAATGATCTTGATGCAGCCAGTTTAATTGATAACACCTATATAAATCAAGAAAAAAATAGCCATGTTAGTGTTCATACCTTTTCATTTGGAGGAAATCTAGTAAGAAATAATTTAAACTACTTTCACAAAGGACAGCACATAATGTCGACCCTTAAGGGCTTGACTATTTTAAAAGATAAACAGCATATTGATCACAATACCCTAGTCAGTCATTCTAATCCTAATTGTGAAAGTCACCAAGATTATAAAGGAATTTTTTCTGATAGATCAAAAGGAGTTTTTAATGGTAAAATTTATGTTGATAAAATAGCTCAAAAGACTAATGCTTTTCAGCAAAGTAATAATATTTTAATTGATGATAAAGCTACGATTAATTCTAAGCCTCAACTAGAAATTTTTGCTGATGATGTTAAATGCTCTCACGGTTGTACTATTGGTCAATTGGATGAAGAAATACTTTTTTATTTAAGATCAAGAGGTATTCCAAGAAAAGAGGCAAAAGCATTACTTACATATGCCTTTGCGAATAACATACTTCAAAGTGTTCAAATTAATGTTTTGAAGAAAAGAATTAATGAGCAGATTGCCGAAAAGTTGGGAGTTAATCTTGGATTTGATTTATAAATGATTAACATTAAAAAAATAAGAAATGATTTCCCAATTTTAAATCGTAAAATTAATGGGAATAATTTGATTTACTTTGATAATGCTGCAACTTCTCAAACCCCAAAAGTAGTTGTTGATGAAATTGCTAATTACTATTTCAATTACAATTCAAATATTCACAGAGGAGTCCATAAACTTAGCCAAGAGGCCACTGATGCATACGAAAAATCTAGAAAAATATTACAGTCTAATTTTAATGCTAAGCATAATCATGAGATAATTTTCACCTCGGGTTCAACTCATGGAATAAATCTTGTTGCCTCTGGTTATGCTGATTTATTAAAAAAAGGAGATGAAATTATTCTTTCTAGGATGGAACATCACTCAAACATTGTTCCATGGCAAATGCTTTCTGATAAAACAGGGGCGAGATTATTAGTTGCCCCAATGGATTCCAATGGAGTTTTAATAATGGATGAATATTCTAAAATGTGTAACAAAAACACCAAATTAGTCGTAATATCACATGTTTCAAATGCTTTAGGAACAATAAATCCAATAGAATCTATTTTGTCAATAGCTCACTCTAACAATGCAGTTGTACTGATTGATGGAGCTCAGGCAGCTCCTCACATAAAGATTGATGTTCAAAATTTAGATATTGATTTTTATGTTGTTTCGGGCCATAAGTTAATGGGGCCTACTGGGGTTGGGATCCTTTATGGAAAGGAGAAACTTTTAAACCTCTTACCTCCATATCAGGGTGGTGGGGAGATGATAGATCAGGTAACTTTTGAAAAGACCACATATGCTGGACTACCTCATAAATTTGAGGCGGGTACCCCAAATATAGCTGGTGGAATAGCTCTAGGCAAAGCAGTTGAATATATAAATAATATTGGGTATGAAGCAATAGCTAAGTATGAAGATTCGCTGCTTAAATATGCCACTTCTGAACTACTTAAAATTGAAGGTTTAAAAATATATGGTCAATCTGAAAACAAAACAGCTGTAATATCTTTTAATATCAAGTCAATTCATCCATATGACTTAGGAACAATTCTTGATAAATTAGGAATTGCTGTTAGAACTGGTCATCATTGTGCTCAACCCATAATGGATTTTTTTGAAATTCCAGGTACAATAAGGGCTTCTTTTTCTTTTTACAATACTAAAGAAGAAATTGATTTTATGGTTAAATCAATAAAAAAAGCAAAATCTATGTTGGTTAAATAAAAATTTTAAATGAAAAAAATTGCTAGCATACAAAAAGAGATTATTGATGAATTTAATTTATTTGAAGATTGGATGCAACGCTATGAATATATGATTGAACTTGGTAAGTCTATACCAATTATTCATCCAAAAAATAAAAATGATAATAATATAATTAATGGATGTCAAAGTAAAGTATGGGTCCATGCAGAGTTAATTGATAATAAAGTTATTTATACTGCTGATAGTGATGCAATAATTACCAAAGGAATTATTGCTTTGCTTTTGAGAGTTTTTTCTAATCAACATCCTTCAGATATTTTAGCTGCAGATACTAGTTTTATTGATGAAATTGGTTTAAAAGAACACCTTTCCCCTACAAGAGCAAATGGCCTTTTATCTATGGTCAAACAACTTAAAATGTATGCAGTTGCATACCAAACACAATTAAAATAAAATGGATAAGAAAATAAATGTTAATGATTTAGGTGAAAAAATAGTCAAGATGATAAAGACAATTTTTGACCCTGAAATCCCTGTTGACATATATGAACTGGGATTAATCTATGATGTTCTTGTAAATGAAGATTTTGATGTTAAGATTTTGATGACATTAACCACTCCAAATTGCCCTGTAGCAGAGACTCTTCCAGTTGAAGTTGAGGAAAAGGTAATGTCAATAAATGAGGTTAGAAGTGCAAAAGTTGAATTAACTTTTGAACCCCCTTGGACAAAAGATCTGATGAGTGAAGAAGCAAAATTAGAATTAGGAATGCTGTAGCTTATGGAAAGTGATCCGATTTATAATAGAGTTGCAAATAGTCCATTAATTACTATTGATCTAAAGGAATATCGTCCTAACGAGGTAAGATTTTTTTTTGATCTAAAAGATATTTTAGATGAATCAAACTTAATTCGTGAAAAAAATGTAAGACAATTCATAAAGGAACATAATTGGAAAAAATATTCAAATCAATTTGTTGCTGTTGGATGTAGTTTAGATATTTTATTTCCTTCATGGACAAAACTTATAATTTGTGCGGCAATTAAGCCTTATGCAAAAAAAGTTGTTATTGGTAATTTAGAACAACTTGAAAACTCAATATTTGAAGAAGTCATTAATAACTTAGATTTTAATATATATTTAAATAAGCCAATTGTTATAAAGGGATGCAGTGATATTTATATTCCAGATTCTGCCTATGGATTTTTAATAAATAGACTTCAACAGGTTGCAAAAAAAATTTCTTATGGTGAAGCTTGTTCATCTGTTCCACTCTGGTCATCGAATAGATAATTTATAATGAATATCTATGATGACTAATCCAATACTTATAATCACATATTATTGGCCTCCTTCAGGGGGATCCGGAGTTCAAAGATGGTTGTATTTTTCAAAATATTTAAAAAAATTTGGCTATTCTCCAATTATTTTAACTGTTGATCTGAAGTCTGCATCATATCCCAATATAGATTGGTCTTTAACCAATGAAAGTAAGGGTCTTTCCGTTAACTATGTGAAATCATTTAATTGGATAAAAATTTATTCGGTTTTTAAAAAATTTAAAAAGGATAAAATACCCCAGGGTGAATTCCATAAAAGAGGAGTAATAGATCATATAGCCAGTTTTATTAGGGGTAATTTTTTTGTGCCTGACGCGAGAGTCAATTGGGCAAAATCATCGATAAAAGAAGCCTTAAAAATAGTAAAAACGAATAAAATTGAAAAAATCATAACTACTGGTCCACCTCATTCTACTCATTTGATAGGCTTACATTTAAAAAAACAAATAAATGTAAAATGGATTGCAGATTTTAGAGATCCATGGTCTGATATTTTTTATGTAAAATCTTTTTACAGACTTTCTTTTGCAAAAAAAAGAGATAAACGACTTGAAATGAGTGTTTTGTCGAATTCAGATGCAGTGATTACTACAGCTTCCGAAAATTTTCATAAAGATTTACAATCGAAAATATCTGTAAATCAAAATTTTTATAAAATATATAATGGCTATGATTCAAATTTATACAAAGGAATAAAAAAAAGAAAAAACACTTATTTTCAAATTGTATTTACTGGTCTTCTGACTATAAATCATCCCTACAAAGAGTTTATCGATTCATTTATTAAACTTCAACAGAAAGAACCCAGAATGAATATAAAAATAGTTCTAGCTGGCTCAATTTCAGAAATAATTTTAGATAAGTTTAAAGAGTTATCAAACTTTGAATACCATGGATATATTAATCATCAGGATGCAGTTAATTTAATGCTTGATGCAAATATTTTGTTAAATTTTATGTACAAACAAGATAATAATTCTACTATGATTTCAGGAAAATTAATTGAATATATGGCAACAGGAAACCCAATTTTAATGATTGGAAATAAAAAAAGTGAAGCATCTAAATTATTATCAAAACAAACTTATAATTTAACAGCTGAACCTGAAGAAAAAGATCTTATATCTAATTTTATACATACAAATTATAAAAACTGGATAGATAATAAGAAGATAAAAAAAGAAGGCCATGTTGTTAAAAATTACACAAGGGAAGAAACTACAAAAAGCCTAATTAAAATTATAGAGAAAATTTAATCTATGTAGGAATTATTTTCTGTTAAGAAATTATTAACTGCAGATGGAACTAAATCCTTAATTGAAAGATTGTTTTTAATATTTTCTCTAATAAGTGTACTTGATATTTGAATTAAATTTGCTTTAAAAAACTTGATGTTTTTATGTGATTTAAATTCACACGGAATAACTGAATTATTTCTTGGGTAAACAAATATTTTATGGTTATTTAATATTTCTATATAATTTTTCCACCCCTTAAAATTTTTTAATAAATCGCTACCCATTAAAAAAATATATTCTATTTCAGGACTTGTTTTTTTTAAATACTCTAATGTGTAATATGTATAATTTGGCTTTGGAAGTTTGTTTTCAATATCTGAGGACTTAATTTTTGAATATCCTTTTATTCCAAGTTCAACAAGCTTATATCTTTCAGTAAATGAATTTTTATCTTTTTCTAGTTTTAAAGGATTTTCAGGAGTTACCATAAATATTACCTCATTAATTAAATTTTGCTTTAAAAAATAATTAGCAATTTCAATATGTCCATTATGGATAGGATCAAAAGAACCAAAAAAAACCCCTTTCGCAATCATTTTTTTAATATAAAATCATCAACAATTTTATCTAACTCTAATTTAGCGATACTTATATCATCATTAACAATTATATGATCAAATTTATTTTCTTGATCTATCTCCTTTTGGGCTTTGGAAATTCTTATTTCAACATTCTTTTTGCTATCTGTTTTTCTTTTTAATAACCGATCTTTAAGTATCGACAAGCTGGGTGGTTTTATAAAAATTGAAAGCGTGTTTTTTGTAAATTGACTTTTAATATTCAACCCACCTTCAACATCAATATCAAAAACTGCAATTTTTTTATTTTCCCATATTTTAAAAAGTTCTGATTTAAGAGTTCCATAATATATACCCTCATAAACCTCTTCATATTCAATAAATGATTTTCTCCTGATAGCCTCAATAAAAGATTCTTTTTTTAAAAAGTGATAATCTTTACCATTAATTTCATTTTTTCTTGGAGTTCTTGATGTAGCAGATATTGAAAAAGCTAGTTTTGAATTTTTATTTAATAAATGTTTAACTAAAGTTGTTTTGCCAGAACCTGAAGGAGCAGATAATACAATTATTTTTCCATCTTTCACTATAAAATATTTAATAGTTGCTCTTTAATTTTTTCAAGTTCGTCTTTCATCTGAACAACAATTTTTTGAATTTCAAAATCATTAGCTTTTGAACCTATTGTATTAATCTCGCGGCCCATTTCTTGACATATAAAACCTAATTTTTTACCTTCAGAATTTTCAGAACCTAAAGTCTCATCAAAATAGGAAATATGATTTTTCAAACGAATTTTTTCTTCTGTAATATCAAGTTTTTCAATGTAATAAATCATTTCTTGCTCTAAACGGTTTTGATCAATATCAACTTTTAATTTTTTTATTTCTGTGTTTAATCTCTCCTTAATTTTAGTTTTTCGATTTGCATCAATTTTGGAAATTTGATCAAGATACTTTATTAATAATTCACTGCGATAAATGAAGTCATTAGTGAGTATCTGCCCTTCCTGCTCTCGAAAAGAAATTACCTTAGACAATGTTTTGTCTAGCAACAATAATAAATTTGATTTTTCCTCTTCATTTATATCATTTTTTTCAGTTTTTAGAGTTTCCGGCAGTCGCATTGCAATTGATAATAGATCAGACTCTTTATAATCTTGAAAATCTTTTAATTGAGAAATATAACCCTCTACAATTGACTTATTTATAAAAGAGTTAGATTCTTCATTTGATTTATATAAGATTGTGAGATCAATTTTTCCTCTTTTTAGCGATTTAATTATTTTTTTCCTAAATAAAATATCAAGCTCCTTATACCTTTGAGGTATGCGAGAGCTTATATCAACTGTTTTGCTATTTAATACCCTTATTTCAATTGTGATGGTTTTGTTCGCTTGGGTTCTTTCAGTCTTCCCAAAACCAGTCATTGAAGAAATCATATTCTATTCTATTTCTCGAATTTTAATATTCCTATAAGATACTACGTTTCCATGATCTTGAAGACCTATTTTTCCTGTTTTAAAATTACCAAAATTGGGATTAAAAAGAGGGTGATAATTGACATCCTCAATATCTCTAAACTTCGTGTTTTTAATTAATTTATCCCAATCTTTTCCACTTAAGGGGAAAGAAACAATTTTGGTACCATTTAATTTAACTTCACCTTTATTTGTTAAATGATTTATTTTAAGAAGAACATGATTCCATTCTCCTGATGGATTGCATACATCTGAGGATGGTTCAACTATATCATAAAGTGCTCCAGCTTGATGAAATTTGGGTTTTATAAAAGCATCCTTATGTTTTTCATTATCAAGAACCTGAATTTCAGGACCAGTTATGAAAGGCGTTGGAAATTTTTCGTCCTCAACAACACCCCAAAAAATTCCACTATTTCCTCCCTCAGAAATTTTCCATTCTAATGATAACTCAAAATTAGTATAACTATTATCGGTTACAAGATCTTTTCCAGTTCCATTACCAAGATTTTCTTCATCAGGAGTCAGAACCATTGAACTATCAATAATTGACCATGAATTAATTTCACCTGAAGAATTGTATATGTGCCAGCCTTTAAAAGTTTTACCATCAAAAAGAGTAACCCAATCAGAAGATTTCTTATTATTTTCTGAATCAGTTATTTCCTGGGCTGAATCGATATTATTTTTTTTCTTTTGATTTTGACATGAGAAAATAAAAAGTAACATTAAGAGAAATATTTTTTTCATTATCTAATATTTAAAATTTTTTTTAAGTGATCCTTGTCAATTTCGCTACCTGCAAAATCATCAAAGGTTTTAGTTGTAGCTTCAATAATATGTTTTTTTATAAATTCAGCCCCCTCTTTAGCGCCTTGCTCCGGACTTTTGATACAACATTCCCATTCCATAACTGCCCATAGATCACAACCATACTCAGTTAGCTTCGAAAAAATCTGTTTAAAATCAATTTGTCCATCTCCTGGTGATCTGTATCTACCCGCTCTGTCTTTCCAATCACCATAACCACCAAAAGCACCCTTTTTACCATTAGGTCTAAATTCAGAATCTTTTACATGAAAAGACTTAATAAAATCATGATAATGATCAATGTAAGTAATATAATCGAGTTGTTGTAAAACAAAATGGCTTGGATCATATAAAATATTAACTCTTTTATGGTTTTTGGTTGCTGCGAGAAACCTTTCGAAGGTAATACCATCATGCAAATCCTCACCTGGGTGTATTTCATAACAAACATCAACTCCTTGTTCATCAAAATGATTTAGAATTGGCATCCATCTCTTTGCAAGCTCAGAAAATCCAATTTCCACAAGTCCCTCAGGTCTTTGGGGCCATGGGTGCCATGTATGCCATAATAGGGCTCCTGAAAATGTAGCATGAGTTTTTAAACCTAGCCTTTTGCTTGCTGTTGCAGCCTTCTTTAAAGTTTCAATGGCCCATTTTGTTCTAGCAGATGGATTATTTTTAAATTTATCTGGAGCAAAATTATCAAACATTAAATCGTAAGCAGGATGAACTGCAACTAGTTGTCCTTGAAGATGAGTTGATAATTCAGTAATTTCAAGTCCATAGCTGTTAATTTTTCCTTTTAATTCATCGCAATATGTTTGACTATCTGCAGCTTTATCTAGATCAATTAAAAAATTCTCCCAAGTTGGAATCTGGATACCTTTGTAACCAAGTTCAGAGGCCCATTTACACATTCCATCAAGTGAGTTGAAGGGTGCCTTTTGGTCAACAAATTGAGCTAAAAAAATTGCTGGTCCTTTTATTGTTTTCATTTAAATTAGATTTCTTCCCAGGAATTATTGTTGTTATTTGATTCAATGGCTTTTTCTATAAAAAGCATTCCTCTTACTCCATCTGACAATTTTGGATACTCACCTTCAAACGATTTATCTCCATTTATTGCTTTTGCTACACCTTTATAAATATTTCCCATAGCATCAAAAATACCTTCAGGATGTCCTGACGGAACTTTAATTCCATCCTGAGAAAAATCAGAATTGTATTCATTTCCTCTTTTTAGTATTTGATATGGATTATTTTCAGTTAGATAATGAAGGTAATTAGGGTTTTCTTGTTCCCATTTCAAACTACCTTTTTCTCCGTAAATGCTAACTGTAAAGTTGTTTTCTTCACCAGTTGCTATCTGACTTGCGCGAATAACACCCTTGGAGCCATTTTCTAGATGAACTAATATAGTTCCATCAACATCCATATTGTTGTCGTCATAAAGGTAATTAAGATCTGACAGAAGTCTAGAAACTTTGAGATCTGTAACATATTCTAACATATCGAAAGCATGAGTTCCAATATCTCCTATACAACAACTAATTCCTGATTTTTCTGGATTTAACCTCCATGTATTGGCTCTTTTTTCACTATCATGAATAATTGGGTTTATCCATCCTTGATAGTACTGTAAATCTACTTTTTGAATTTTTCCAATTTTACCCTCTTCTATCATTTGTTTCATTTGACGAACCATTGGATAACCAGTATAGGTGTATGTGACTGCAAAAATGCAATTATTCTGTTTTTGAAGAGTCTGAAGTGATAAAGCTTCTTCATAGGTAGTAGTTAGTGGTTTTTCACAAATAACATTGAATCCATTTTGAATTAACTTTTTTGCCATTGGATAGTGCAGAAAATTTGGAGTTAATATCGAAATAACCTGCATTTTTTCTTCCTCTGGAAGTTTTGATTCTTCTTCAATTAAGGTGTCAAAGTTTTTATAAATCCTATTTAAAGGCAAATCTATTTGTTTTGCAAAACCAATATTTTCCTCCCAAACTGGATTAAAAACACCTCCTACTATTTCGAATTTATCATACATCTGCGATGCTATTCTGTGGACTATACCTATTAGTGAGTCACCACCACCCCCTAAAATACCCAAACGAATTTTACTCATTTTCTAATTTAATTTTTTCATCTTTAAAGGTAATGATAAAGAAAATTAGTACAAAGAGAGCAAAACCAGAAGGTAACATCCAAATTTGAGTCCAATCATGTCCAGAATCATTTGCATAGAGATCTGTAATAGTTCCAGCAACTCTGAATCCAATTAACATCCCTAATCCATATGTGGCAAGTGTTATTAGTCCTTGAGCTGAACTCTTAAATTGCTCTCCAGCTTTAAAGTCAGTATATATTTGACCGGAGACAAAAAAGAAGTCATAGCATATTCCGTGTAATATAACACCTAAAATTAACATCCATGTTCCTTGACCTACATCCCCGTATGCAAAGAGAAGATACCTTAAAACCCAAGCAGCCATTCCAACTATAAGCGTAGTCTTTATTCCATATCGTTTTAAAAAAATCGGAAGTAGTAAGATAAAAAGTGCTTCAGAAATTTGGCCTAAAGTCATTACTGCAGCTGCTTTAGGCATTCCAATTTCATTTAAAAATTGATTGGCATGTTGGTAATAAAAAGCCAAAGGAATACAAATTAATATTGATGAAATAAAAAATATTAAATATTTTTTGTCTTTCAACAATGATAAAGCATCTAAACCTAAAATTTTACTTATACTATAGTCACCTTTATCCGCTTTAGGAGGTGTATTTGGGAGACTAAAGCTGAACAGTCCAAGAATTAATGAAGCCAATGCCGTAACATAAAAAGTATTTTCCAAAAGTTCTTTAGATTCCCATCCTAAGTATCCAATAATTAGTCCAGCAATTATCCAGCCAACAGTTCCGAAAACCCTAATGGGTGGAAATTCTTTAGAAGGGTCTTTCATTTGACGGAAAGCAACTGAATTTACTAAAGCTAGGGTAGGCATATATAATACCATGTAAAGAAGGATGAAAGGATAAAAGGAAACAAAGTTAGCTGAGCTTCCAGCCAAATACAATAGAAGCGCACCACTTAAATGTAAAAAGCCAAGAATTTTTTGTGCTGAAAAATAGCGATCAGCTATCAGACCGATAATAAAAGGAGCTATGATTGCTCCAATAGATTGCGTCTCATATGCCTGTGCTAGTTGAGATCCACTGGCATTGAAACTCTGGGATAAAAAAGTTCCCATCGTTACAAACCAGCCACCCCAAATAAAAAATTCAAGGAACATCATTGATGAAAGTTGAAATTTTATTTTTGAATTCATAATATAAATTAGTTTAGATTAATTTTAGTAGAAGATTTCTAGTAGCAATTGTCCCTTTTGGATCGCTCATTGGAATTCCACCATATTCTCCTCCACCATACTCCACTCCAATGTACCCAGAAAAATTATGTTTCTTTATTATTTCTACCATTCTTTCATAATCAATAGATGTTTCATTTCCTTGGTTATCAAAATCATATGATTTTGCACTGACTGACCCTAAATTTTTATCCATTAATTCTTCCATGCCAATGTATTTATCATATTCCTCCATACACTTTTTATCCCATCTTTCGTTACCTTCTCTTCTCATACAAAAATTGCCAAAGTCGGGTAACGTTCCACAGTTATTTTTATTAACAGTATTAATTACTTCAAGTAATAATTTTGCATTTGAGGATAAACCACCATGATTTTCAACTAAAATATTTATGCCATAAGATTCCCCATACTCACCAATTTTACTCAAACTTTCAATTGAAGTATTTTTCCAATCGTTTACATCGTAGGGCGTGCCACTTGGAACAAATAGATTAATTCTAATAGAATGGCATCCCATTGCTGCGGCAGTTTCAACCCACGGATAATGGTTCTCAATTGCATTAAGTCTCATTTTTTTATTATTTGTACAAAGATCCCCTTCATTATCAATCATAATCATTAGATTTTTTATATTATAATTTTTTGCTAATTGATTATTTTTCTTTATGAAAGTTTTTAGTGCTAAATTTTTATTGTTTGAATCCATTACATCATTGTATAGAGCATTAACATGTTCAATTCCTGAAAAACCCCATTCGCTGGCAAGTTTTGGAAAATCATAAGGTGAAATTTCACCGTTGTTTATCATGTTGTGTAATGACCATTGTGCAAGTGAAATCTTAATATCTTTAGTGCTGAAAATAGTTTTTTTGATTTCATCTATTTTTTTCATTTCTTGATTACTAATTCCAAAAGCACTTATTCCAATTCCACCAAAAACTAAGTTGGATATAAATTTTTTTCTTTTCATTCTAATTGAGCTAAATATTTGTTGTTTTTTTTAAAAGTAAAAAAAATCAATTAAATAATAGTTTTATGAATTATTAATATGTTGATTTACTATCAAGAATGAATCTAAATTATATCCTATAAAACAAATTTTAGGAATTAATAAAAAATCCTTTTTTACTTTAGACAATTAATTTTTGACAAAATATAATTTATTTAAATATTTAGTGTTACTTTATTATAGAAAATTTACTTAAAGCGTAACAAAAAATATTTATTGTAAAGAAAAATAATTATTAATTAAATTTGATAAAAAAACAAAACAAATGATGGAATTTGATTATGATGCTATAGTTGTAGGAACTGGTGCAAGTGGAGGATGGGCAGCCAAAGAGTTGTCCGAAAAAGGTCTAAAGACACTCGTTTTAGAGAGGGGTAGGATGGTTGAGCATATCAAGGATTATCCAACAATGAATGACGATCATTGGGATTATCCTGCGGGAGATATTAAAACCAGAAAGATCAGAGAACGACAGCCCAAACAAAATAGAACAGGTCAGGTAAGGGAGCATTCAAAACATTTTTTTGTGGATGATATTGATAACCCCTACAATGAAAAAAAACCATTTAATTGGTTAAGAGGGTATCATGTAGGTGGAAGATCTTTAACATGGGCACGGCAAGTTTACAGACTAGGTGATATTGATTTTGAAGCAAATTTAAAAGAGGGTATAGGAGTTGATTGGCCAATAAGGTATAAAGACATTGCTCCATGGTATGACTATGTCGAGGAATACATAGGTATTAGTGGAGAAAAAATGAATCTACCTCAGCTACCTGATGGAAAATTTCTAAAACCAATGGAAATGCATTGTGTGGAAAAAGATCTTAGAAAATCATTGGAGGAAAATTATGATGACAGAGTACTAACGATTGGAAGAGTAGCTCACATAACTGAAGGAACCAAACCAGGCTTAGGAAGAGTTTCATGTCAATTTAGAAATAAATGCAGACGAGGTTGTCCTTATGGAGCTTATTTCAGCTCCAACTCATCGACCCTTCCAGCTGCATCAGCCTCAGGAAATATGACATTAAGACCTAATTCTATTGTTCACGAAGTGATCTACGATAATGTTAAAAAAAGAGCAACAGGTGTCAGGATTATTGATTCCGAAACTAATGAGACTTTTGAATTTACTGCTAAAGTAATTTTCTTATGTGCATCTGCTGTTGCTTCGGCTTCTATTTTGATGCAATCCAAATCAGATCGTTTTCCAAATGGAATGGGAAACTTGTCTGGAGAATTAGGTCATAACATTATGGATCACCATCTTGGAGTTGGTGCAAGAGGAACCTCTGAAAAACATAGTGATAAATATTACATTGGAAGAAGACCAAATGGACATTATTTACCTAGATTTAGAAATTTAGGAGGAAAAACGGAAATGAAAGATTTCCTCAGAGGATACGGATATCAGGGAGGGGGAAGTAGAGGATCATGGAAAAATTATTCTAAAGAAGCTGCTTTCGGAATAAATTTTAAGCAGGGTATACTTAAGCCTGGTGAATGGGGAATTTCTCTTGGAGGATTTGGCGAAGTTTTACCGTATCATGATAACAAGATGACGTTAAATTATGATAAAACTGATAAATGGGGTTTACCAACCGTAACTTTTGACGCAACGATTAGAGAAAATGAGATAAATATGAGAAAGGATATGCGTCAACAAGCAGCTGAGATGTTAGAAAAGGCTGGTTTTAAAGATATTACAAGTCACAATGATAATTATATTATGGGGCATGGGATACATGAAATGGGTACTGCAAGAATGGGTCACGATCCAAAAACATCCGTTTTAAATAAATACAATCAGTTACATGAGGTTCCTAACGTATACGTAACTGATGGAGCTGCAATGACCTCCTCAGGTTGTACTAATCCGTCTATTACTTATATGGCGATGAGTGCAAGGGCAGCAAATCATGCTGTTAACGAACTAAAAAAAATGAATTTATAATAAAATGAACAGAAGAAAAGCTTTAAAAAATATTGGAATTTCAATAGGAACAATTACTGCAACTCCTACCTTAATGAGCATATTGCAAAGATGTCAGACTGAAAAAAGCTGGAAACCAAAACTTTTATCAGCAGAACAAATTGAAGTTGTATCAAAATACTTAGATCTAATAATACCCAAAACTGAGGATATTCCTGGAGCTACT
>MDSW01149657.1_pt1 | contig 38266 bp, 20 predicted proteins | sample 811171 | NCBI WGS metagenome assembly MDSW01 (sample SAMN05326641, study PRJNA326480) | marine metagenome | isolation source: seawater | place: Atlantic Ocean: North West | collected 2012 | reverse complement strand
GGCGCCGGGACGATGTGACGTCCCGTTACTGATATGAGGTGCGTTCTATACAAAAGTTTTTCACCCATCGCCCGGTTTCAACGTTTGATCGCGTCCCCTTTCAACTGGCCGGTGAACTATTTTTGTATGGAACGCGCCTGATTCTCGTCGAAGCACACTGGACAATCGATCTCGCGCCAGCAGAATTGTGGCGCGCGCGCCGATCGCCATGGGGGCGCCCGCTCCCGCGTCGACCCCCGGGGCCGCGCCGCTGATCGACCTCTCCGTGCTCGACCCCGCGATGCGCTTCGCGGGCGACGCGTCGTACCGCGCGATTCGCGCGCTCGCGCCGATCGCGCGGGACGCGTACGACACCTGGTGCGTCCTCGTCCTGGGGACGTGCGTCGGGCTCGTCCTCGGCGTGCTCTTCGTCCGAAGCGCTCGCCTCGCGCGCGAGGCGAGGGCGAAGGCGACGGCGGCGGCCAAGAAGCTGAAGGCTTCCGCGGAGAAGCTGACGGCTTCCGCGAAGAAGCTGAAGGAGCTGAAGAAGAAGAACACCGGCGGCGGCGACGACGGCGACGGCGACGGCGGCGACGAGAAAACCTACGCCGGACTCCCAGAAGAGGTGATGAAAGTCGCCCTGCAGCACCTCCCGAAGTGGACGAAACAGCCGGACCACTCGCGCACGGCGTGGCTGAACAAGTCCATCGACTGCTTCTGGCCCGGACTGGACACCGCGGCGTCGCAGTGCATCCGCGACAGCGTCGAGCCCATGCTCCGAACGATGATGCCGTCCTTCGTGAACTGGATCGGATTCGAGAAGATCACGCTCGGGCCGACGCCGCTCGTCGTCGGCGGCGCGAAGACGCACGGCTCCAACAGCGAAGACGCCATGCTCGAGCTCGAGATCGCGTGGACGTCCGGCGTGGACGTGATCCTATCCGCGTACGTCTTCGGCGTTCGAATACCGATCCGCCTCCACGACGTGCAGCTGAAGACGACTGTACGGTTGGACTTCAACCCGCTCGTGGACGAGCTCCCGTGCCTGGGCGCGGTGGACGTATCCTTGCTCGACGAGCTCGCGCTCCTGGACTTTGGGCTGACGATCCCGCCCGGGATCGACCTCATGGCGCTGCCCGGGGTGCAGCAGCTCGTGAAGCACGTCGTCCGCGGGAGCTTGAAGACGATGACGTACCCGGAGAAGATGTCGTGTCCGATCATGACGAACAGCGGGCACGAGCCCAGGGCGACGGGGATGATCAAGCTCACGGCGAGAGGCGGGAAAAACTTCGAGAAGATGGTCGGGTACAAGAAGGGGATGTTCGGCGGCGAGCAGTACGTCGTGCAGGTGTCTACCAGGGAGCGGCGGAAGATTCGGCTGTCGCGGAAGCACGGGAACGACCCGGTGTGGGGCGAGCTCAACTACTTCCTCGCGCACGAGGACACCGTGCTCGCGGTGGTGCTTTACGACAAGGGCATGCGCGTCGTCGGGAGGTGCGAGTGCGCGCTCGGACCGCTCGTGACCGAGGACGCGGCCGGCGAGTCGCGGTTGCTCTGCCTCCCGATCGAGCCGCCGGAGGCGTACGAGTGCGAGCCGCCGAAGCGGAGGCAGCCGGATCCGGACGCGAAGGACCCGGCGGCGGATTGGCAAGCGATCAAGACCGAGTTTGAGCTCGCGACGCAGACGCACGCGATGAAAGCCGCGGAGTTGAGATCGAAGACGCTCGTGAGGGCGCTCAAGGGGGACGAGAACGAGATGCGGGACGTGCCGACGCTTCAGTGCGAGCTCGAGTACGTGTCGTTTCGAAGCCCGGAGTTTGGATCGTTTCGAACCGCGTTCGCGGGCGTTAATCGCGCAACCCCGAAGGGCATCCTCACCGTCTACGTCGACCGCGCGAGCTCGGCGACGGATGAAAACAACCGCGTCCTTCGACCGGTCGCGACGTGCTCGGTCGCGGGGCAGTCATACACGACCGCGGCGCCGAAGATGATGACGTCCACGCCGCGGTGGGGGGAGACGTTTTTGTTTTTCAACGTCTCCGTGGAGGAGAAGCTGACGGTGACGCTGAGCGGCGCGGAGGCCAAGTCGTCCAAGCGCGGGGGGGAGTTCATGGGCGAGTTCACCGTCCCGGTGCGGGAGATCGCGATGGATCACGAGGTGTACGACGGGTATGAGCTGAAGGGGTTGAAGAACAACGGGCAGGTGTTCTGCCGCCTGAAGTTCACGTTCATGCAAGGGTGACGTAGTTAGTAGTCCGCCCATCTTCGGTAAATAAAACTCGTTCGACGCCGCGACGACGACGACGACGACGACCCCCCTCGCGTCTTCTGTCGTTCTTCTCTCATCACTGCACGGAGTGATTCCACTCGTCGTCGTGCGCGGTCGGGGACATGTCCGCGAACGGCTCGACGAACTTCCCCTTCTGCGGCGGCGTCACGCGTCTCCGCCGACGCGTCTCGCGGTCCTTCAGATTGCGCAGCTGCGCTCTCACCGCCCACTCCGCCTCTCGCGATCGCTGCCACGCGTCCTCCTCCGCTTCGAACGACGACTGCTCCGGCTCCGGCTCTCCGGATCTCCCTCTCCCGCCGCTCGCCTCCTCCTCCGCGGGCGTCGCCGCGGGCGCCGCGCCCGCCTCGCCGACGTTCGTCGTCGCTCTCCTCACGACGCGCCGCCGCCGCACGTTCACCGTCGCGTCGCCTCGCTCCACCTCGCGCATCTCGCGCAGCTGCGTCATCCATTTGCTCCGCCACTCGTCCGTGCCGACGTTGCTCAGGTTCCCGCGCTCCGCCGTGAGCGTCTCGTACGCGCGTTTGATCTCGTAGAACGTCGTCGGCTCCTCGCCGACGAGGAGGACGTCCGGGTGGTACCGCTTCGCGAGGCGCTTGTACGCGCGTTTGACCGCCTCCTGCGACGCGCCGGGGGCGACGCCGAGGGTGAGGTACATCGCCTCTCGCGAGTGTGGGTCCAGCGCGTTCCGCGGCGGCGCGAGCGCGACGCGGCGCGCGCGCGCGCGCGGGGTCGGGGTCGGGGTCGGGGTCGGGGTCGGTCGCGACGTCGACGTCGACGTCGACGCGAGCGAGCGACGCGAAGGCCCCGCGGTGGGTGGGGCCGCGCGTTGGACGCGGAAGGACGCGCGCATGGCGGAGTGGAGCGGCGACGACGCGACGACGGTTCGCTGCGCCAGGTTGGCGCGCGCGTCCGCGATCGGATCTCCTTAATTTGCGGTGGGAGACGGGTGAAAACGACGGTCTAACGACGAGTTAATCGGCTCGACTGTCGACGGTCGCGTTTTCCGAGGAAAAGGGGGACGACGCGACGGACGGAACGAAAGTCACGTCGAGCGCGTCCCGACGACTTCCGCGTCGTCGAGCGTCTCCCGTCCCGCACTGCACGACGCGCGCGCGCGCGAGCACGCCCGCACGCGCCGGCCGTCCTTCGCATCGGCGGACAGTCAGCGTCCGCGGTCTCTGCGGGAGCGCGCGGCGTCGCGCGTCGCATCGCGGCGGCGAGCGAAACGGTTCGCATTTCGTCGTCGCGTTCGTTTGGTTTTCTCCCTCCAGACGACGACGACGACGACGACGACGATGCCGGCGTCCACGCCCAAGGGCTTCGGGTCGTCCTCCGCCGCGAGGACGCCATCCAGCGCGTCCTCCTCCTCCTCCTCGAAGACGACCACGCCGAAGCCCACGACCGCGAACGCGCTCGCGCTCGTCGGGAAAGAGAACCACCTCTCTGTCGTCGGCGCGCGAGATGCCGCGGTCGTCTCGCGCGATAAAGCGACGCTCAAGGAGCACCGCGGCGCGCTCGAGGACGAGACCAGGGAGTTCCTGACGCGCGAGGTGAACCGCCTGACGCACGAGCTGCACGTCGCGCGCGCGGAGAAGGATTGCGTGGGCAGAGCCGCCGCCGCCGCGGTCGCCGCCGTCGCAAACTCCGTCTCCGTGGACGCGCACGACAGAGTGCGCCTGGACCTCGACGAAGCGCGCGCCGCGCTCGACGCGATGCGCATCGCCGCCGCCGCCGCGGACGCGCGGCACGAGCTCCTGACGCAAGATCTGCGCGCGCGGCTCGACGTCGAGCGCGAGCGAAGAGAGGCGATGGTTCGAGAGGCGATGGACCTGGCGAAGGAGGAGGAGGACGCGAGACGGATAGAAAACGACGAGTGGCTCTTGCGCGCGATCGAAGAAAAGCACGAGCTCGCGACGACGCTGGAGAGGGAGCGATCCGCGCTCGCATCGCGCGTGGACGAGCTCGAGCGCGTCGTCGTCGAGGGCGAGGCGTGCCTGCGCGACGCCGCGAGCGAGAAGGAGGCGGTGAAGCGAAAGTACAAGAGGCACGCGGCGACGGAGACGAGCGGCCGCCTCGCCGCGGAGGCCTCCGCCGCCGCGGCGAGAGCCGAGGCGAACTCGTTGCGGGTCGTCTTGGAGAAGTTCGCCGCCGCGGGCGCGAACGTGGAGTGGCCGGACGTGCGGGTCGTCGAGACGGTGGACTGCGCGGCGTCGCCGGTCCCGGCGTCGTTGTTCGCGCCGTTCGCCGAGCGGCTGTTCGACGTCGCCGAGGAGGAGGATGCATACCCCCGCGGAGACGCTCCTCCGCGTGGATCTTTCCACGCGGAGGAGGAGGAGGAGGAGGACGCGACGACGACGACGGAGTGCGCGTCCGCGGCGGTCCCGGCGACGCCCGCGACGCCTGGCTTCAAAAAGTTCGCGTCCATGGAGCGCGACGACAGCGCGATGACGAGCGGCGAGCGCGATTCTCGCGGCGGCGGCGGCGGCGTCGGCGGCGTCGGCGGCGTCGCGTCCGTGTCGAGTAAGTTGGCGCGTCTGTCCACGTCTTCGTTCGCGCTGGAGTACACCCCTCCCTGCAAGGTCGCCGGCGATGCATACCGCGGCGACCGCGCTCTCGCGCTCGGGACGGCCTTCGCGGACGACGAGACGACGACGGCGCTGGCGGCCGCGACGATTTCGCAGGCGCTCGCCGTCGTCGCCGAACGCGCGCCGAAAACGCGGGACGACTGGAGACGCGTCTGCGGGTGGAGCTGCGTCGTTCTCTTCTGCGTCGTCCTCGCGCTCGCGACGTACGAGGCGTACCTGCGCGCGTTCGGGGGGTACGGGGAGATGCGCGCGGTGCCGATGCGCATGGGCGGGGTCCCGCCGGGGATGAGGTACATACGCGTCTAGTAGCTCGTGAACCGAGTTTGCTTTAAGTGAGTGTCGAACGATCCCGGACGCCGTCTGTTATCTGTCGCGCGCGCGCTCGAATCTCCGGTTCTCGAGTCGCAGTGCAGTGCTCGACCCGCGTTGCGATGTAGGCAACCGCAACCCTCGCTCGGCACTGCGACCGCGCGCGCGCACGCGGCGCGACGTCGCTCGACCGGGCGTCATGTTCTGGCCGAGCTCATCGACGCAGCGGACGTTCCGGTGCGCCCCCGCGGCCGGCGCTTCCCTCGCTCCGTCCCGATTTCGCGCTCTGGGCGACCCGACGCCCCCGAGCGCGCGATGGTCCGCGCGTCGCGCGACGCGTGATTTAATTAAATTAATTATTTTCTCATCCGCCCGCTCCCCCGCTCCCCGTCCCCGTTCACGAACAGTCCGAAGAAGAACGCGCCCGTGGGAAGCAAAGGCGCGGCGCTGAAGCAGCACATCGACGCGACGCTCGGGAGCGGCAACCTCCGCGAGGCGGTGCTGCTCCCGCCCGGGGAGGATCTGAACGAGTGGCTCGCGGTCAACACCGTGGACTTTTACAACGCCATCTCGATGCTGTACGCGACGTTAGGCGAGTACTGCACGGATAAGAACTGCCCGACGATGTGCGCGGGACCGAAATACGAGTACCGATGGGCGGACGGCGTCAAGGTGAAGAAGCCGATCGAGTGCAGCGCGCCGCGGTACGTGGACTACCTGCTCGAGTGGGTCGAGTCGCAGGTGGACGACGAGGCGACGTTTCCGCAAGCCTCGGGCGCGGCGTTTCCGAAAAACTTTCAGAGCATCACGTCGAAGATCTTCAGTCGGCTGTTTCGCGTCTACGCGCACATATACCACTCGCACTTCAACCAGATCGTGAGCTTGGGCGCGGAGGCGCACTTGAACACGTGCTTCAAGCACTTTATATACTTCACCGGCGCGTTTTCGCTCGTGAAACGCGAGGAGCTCGCGCCGCTCGGGGAGCTCGTGGACGGCATCTTAGGCGGCGTGCAGATCCCGGGGGGGTCGCGGGGGTCGGGGTCGGGCGCTGGGGTCCCGAACGCGTCGTGACCCACCGTCGCGGTGAACCGACGGCGCGCTCGGGACGCGTCGTGTACGTATTTTTGTATCGTGTAAGAGTATCGTATGAGTAAACAGAGATAGACGCGTACTCGTACTATTGTCCCCGACGCGACAAGACCTGACGGCGCTTTATCTCTTCGGGGTTTTACCTCGGCTAGGGCCGGAGGCGCAGACCACGACGCGCTTCGAGCGCGGGGACACGGCTCGCGCGGTCGAGGGCGGTCCGAGCGAGCGCGCGCGTCGGGGGATCGCGCGCATCGGTCGCGGCGTCGCGGAGCCGACTCCGCGTGGACCGGGGGCCGAGCGCGGACGCGAGCGCGTCTGCGCGGCCGACGCGGCGGTCTCCGAATCTCGCGTCGTCTCGCGTCGGCGGAAGAATCTTTCGAGAGGAGGAGGGCGCCGAGGCGGGGAAGCATCGCGGCGGCGTTCGCGCGGCGCCGAGGCCTCGGGAGAGAGACGCCGCTGAGATTTGAGTCATCGGCGTGATGGCGCGCAGCGACTCCAAGCGCGGCAGCGCCGGCGGGAAGAAGGGCGCCGCCCCGGCGAACGCCGCGTCGTCGCACGCCGGCGACTCAAGCGGCACGACATGCGCGATCGCGGACGCCGCCGCCGCGCAAAAGGCGAAGGAGAAGGAGATCAGGCTCGAGTGCGCGAAGGCGTTCGCATGCTACAAGAAAGGGAACGTCAGGCAGGGCGCGAAGGATCTCGAGAAGCTCCTGAAGGCGCATCCGAACCACCCGCTGCCGCACTACGCGTACGTCCGGATCTCGCACAAAGTCGCGCTCGGGACGTCCGCGGCGAATCGGAAATTTCTCGAGAAGGCTTTCAAAGAGACTCGAGATCGCGCCAAGGCGGCGCTCGTGGCGTGCCCGGACTCGCTCGTCATTCGTCTCCTGTTCGCACAAGTCGTCATGGACACGCCGCTGCCGCCGACGGACGACCACGTCGCGTTGCGCGCCGCGATCGACGACGCGCACGTACCGACGGAGGGAACGGCGGCGCCCGCGGACTTCAAACACGCCAAAGCCGCGGCGTCGTTCGACGACGACCACGTCGCGCTGCCGCTGTTCCCGGACCTGCGCGAGTGCGTGGACAGCAAAGCGTACGCGTCCGAGGCTGCGGACATGATGAAGGCGACGCTGCCGACGATCTGCGAGGTGTGCAGAGAGGCGGAGGGTTTAGGCGCGCGCGCGCTCATGAGCTTGAGGGCCAACGGAGAGACGTCGTCGCCGAGCGAGGAGAGCGCTCTGAGGGCGCAGACGCTCGTCGAGTCGTACATCAAGATGAGAGATAACCGGCATAACCGGGACCGGGTCTTGAGGCACAACCGCGCGCAGGGGAGGGAGCAAGAGAGGCAGCGGAAGCGGAACGAAGAGGAGGCGCTCAAGCGCGCGAAAGCGCGAGAGCAGGAAGCCGCGGAAAGAGCCGAGGAGCGCGCTGCGGAGGCTGCGATCGAGGCCGCGGAGGCTGCGGAGTCCGGGCTCGCGCGCGTGAGCGTGAGCGTGAACGGCGCGCACGCCGGCGGCGACAAGGCTGGGGACAAGGCTGGGGACAAGGCTGGGGACAAGGCTGGGGACGGCGACAAGGCTGGGGCGGAGAAGCTCGACCTCATCGCCGACGCGGTGCTATCCGACGCGAAGGACGGGAAGCCTCAACACGCGTCCGGCGCGAAGAAGCAAGCCGCCGCGAAGAGGGAGTCCACCGCGGACGCGCGGCTGAAGGAAGCGCAGAGCGCGAGGGTGAAGTCGATGAAAGCGGTGAAGAAGTACTGGAAGTCGCGCGTCGAGGAGGATCCGATGAACGTCCTCGAGCTGACGGACATCCCGATGAAAGCGCTTCGGGAGTACTCCGAGGGGTACTTCGCCGCGATCAAGGAAGGCCGCGCGGATCTGAACCTCCTCAAGAGCATCATCGAGGATCGCATTCAGACGGGACGGTGGCGGCACTGGCGGTGCCAGATCCCGAATTGCGGCTGCGGCGGGCGCCAGTTCAAGTCGCTCAGCCTGTTCAAGTGCTTGGAAAGGCACGTCCCGAGAGACGTCAAGCGAGAGATGGCCGGCGACGCGTCCACGTGGCTCATCCCGATGGCGCTCCCGGACGACGTCCACCTCGAGGAGACGCGCGCGGCGGCGGGGACGTACGGTTCGAACACCGGGTCGTACGTCTCGAAGATGATAAAAAAGGCGGAGACGTCTCCGGCGCTCGCGGAGACCGCGGAGTCTGTCGATCTGGAGGACATCCGAAGCGAGTTCAAGGTGGCGACGCCGAGCGAGCTCGCGGGAAAACTCGTGGGAAGGAACGCGCCGCTTTTGAGCGCGAACGCGGACGTGTTCCGCGCGGACGCGGTGCTCGAGGAGCGAGGCTCGCAACGGGCGCGCGCTGCGGATGAGAAGGCGCGCCGGGAGCGGAACGAGCCCGCGGCGATCAGCCCGGACGAATCTTCCTCGGACGAGGACGAGCGCAGCTACAATACGTTCGATCAGATCGCGCTGTTCCGCAAGTTCGAGGAGCAGGGGCATCAGATTCGCATCACGAGCGGGAAGAAGAACGCGTCCGCGATTGAGTGGGAGCTCCCGACGGTGGACATGCAGGACACGAGAGCGGCGCGGCTCGTGATCGTCCTCGACGCCCTGAAGCGCCTGCACGTCGAGCACAGGCTGTTCGACCAGTTGCGGGAGCATCTGCAGCACCCGGCGCTTCTGCCGCCGCTGGTGCACGTGCTCCAACGCGACGACAAAGAAAAGTCCCCCGCGGCGAGACCGAAACGAGACGGTTTCCAATTCCCCCTCGCGAACTTCGACGAAGACGCTCAGAAGAGCGAAGACGAGTTCCCGAACCGCGTCGGGGACGAGTTCTTGTCCGGGTACCAATCCGCGGAGGAGCACCCGGTGCTTCGTAAAGGCCGGTTCCTCGACAGAGTCAAGGAAGCCGGGACGTTGGCCTCGGACGAAGCGCAGCAGGACGAGCTCACGCTCGCGGAGATGGCGGAGAACAACAACATCAACTGGGACCTCGTTCGGCAGCAGTCCCTCCAGGTGAACGGGCACCTCCTGCCGGATGATCTCATTCATCACACGCAGACCGTGTTTGGCGTCGCGATGAGCTCGCGCGGGATGATCCCGGGGGGGTATCTCCTTCAGTTCGCGACGCAGGCGAACAAGATTCAGGAGATGCTCGAGAAGGACGGGAAGCCGCCGCAGTCGGGTAAACGCACGATCGACGTCTACGCGGAGATTTTGAAGTTTTTCACGCCGACGGAGGACCCGACGACCATCTACGCGGGGTTGTGGTCGGACGAGGTCCACGGGGACTGCGTCGCGAGGGTGAGCGGGGAGGTGCTGGACGGGGCCAAGGTGGCGGCGGAGAAGGAACCGATTCCGTCGTGGGAGTGCAACCTGGACGAGCAATTCGACCCGGGCTACCCGTTGTCGAACAAGGTGATCGAGGTCGACGGCATCGCCCCGGAGACGGACGAGGAGAAGATCAAGGACATCGTCGCCGCGCTGAGGGTGATGGCGACCGCGAGGCAGCTGCCGTTGCGTTTAGTGCAGGTCATCGCGCAGTACGTCGCCGCGAGGGAAGCCGCGGAGGCGGCGAAGAGAGAGGACAAGGCTGCGAAAGGGGAGGGGTTACGCCGTCGCCGGCCTTTCAAGAGCCGGTTAGGGCCCGCGGAGAGGGTCGACGCGGTGTCCCCGGACGCGACCGTGGGACGGACCGCGTCGGGCACCGTCGCGGAGGACGCGGAGGACGACGCGGGGACGCCGATTCGTCTGGACGATTTCGGCGTGCGGCTTCGAAAGCTCAGCGGGATCGATCTCGACTACCTGTGGCACTTCACCCGCAACCGGTGGCTCGCGCGGAAGCGCGTGTTGGATCACGTCACCGCGCCGACCATGGCGCCGATCCCGGACGTGATGTCCGACCGGTCGCCGATCTTTGGCATCGTGGACACGGCCGGGAAGAATTACGCGGAGCCCGTGGTGGACGACGCCGGCGCCGGCGCCGAGGCTGCGAACGCGGCGCGGAAGTCCACGGGGAAGAAGAAGAAGAGCGTCAACAAAGAGTACGAACTCTGCGCGGACGAGTCGGAGCGCAAGCTGCGCTTGTCCGTCGGCGTGTGGAGGGCGCTGTATCCGACCATCACCCCGAACGCGGCGTCCTCGGAGTCGCCGCCGCCGCCGCCTATGGAGAGCTTCTTCGGCGAACGTCTTCTGAACTACCTGTACAGCGACATGCAGGAGGACTACCGGTACGTGCACATGGACCCGGAGGAGGGCCGCGTGCGGTCCGTGGACCAGTGCAACCGTCTCGAGGAACAAGAGCACCTGTTGCAGAACTTGTTGTGCGCGAAGCTGATGTTGCGGAGAATTCTGGACGAGATTCTCGCGCTCGCGAAGCGCGCGCTTTCGGAGTTCCGCACCGAGGAGGAGATCTGCGACCTGGACATGACGATACCCGAGGATGAGGAGAGGCTGCGCGCGTTTTGGCGCGTGCAGACGTTCTTGCAGTTCAAAATCTGCGAGCTCAAGAAGAAGATCCTGAGCTTCGACACCTCGGAACTCGAGCTGGAGAGACGCGCGACGGAGATGAGACGCATCGAACTCCAGAAGATTGGCGCGGAGCTCAAGAGACATGCCGCGGAGGTGGCGAAACCTCGCACGAACAAGACGACGGCGGAGTCCGCGAAGGATAAGGCGAAGACGAAGGAGGTGGAACGCGCGCGCGAGGAAGAGCGCGGACGGATCCAACAAGAGCTGAACCTCCGCCTGCAGCTCAACGCGCAAAAAGTGGACGACGTCAAGAACCAGATTAGGGTCGCGCACGATGCGCTCGCGTACAAGGACGCGCGGCTGTCCAAGCTCAGGAAGTCTCCAGCCTTCCTCGCGGCGATGCACGAGATGGGTCTGCCGCTGACGCTGTCGAGGGAACGCGCGGACGTCGTGGAGCGGGAGATTGACGAGTTCAAGGCGACGGGAAAGATCCCGGACGCGACGAAGGCGCTCCTGGCGAACGTGAAGAAGATTCCGAAGCGGCTCGCGATGCCGCTCGTGCACGCGCAAGAGCGCCTCCTCGCGATCGACCTTCAGATGGAAGCGTTGCTTCACGAGCGCGCGGAGGTTATCGTAGATCTGCACGACAACGAGATCGTCGACAACTATCAGATGATCCACACGCTCGTCAGGCAGTGCCTCATCACGCAGCTCGAGAAGAAAGCCGCGGCGGCGGAGAGCGCTTCGATGATGATCGAGCAAGAGCGGCTCCTCGCGGAGGTTGGCAGGGCTGAGGAGGAAAAGAAGCGCAAGGAGCAAGACGCGAAGGCGAAGAAGGCGAAACAAAAGGCGAAGGAGCGCGAGAAGAAGGAGAAGGACGCCGCGGAAGCGAAAGCCGCGAAGCTCGCCGCGGAGGAAAAAGCCAAGGAGGAGGAGGAAGCCGCCGCCGCGTCGCTCGCCGCCGCCGCCGCCGCGAAAATCGAAGCGAAGAAGAAAGCGGAAGCGGAAGCGGAGAGGGAGCTCGCGCGGAGACGCGCGCAGATCGAGCGCGAGGAAAAGAAGCGCAAGGAGCTCGAGGAAGAGATGGATCGCAAGGAGCTCGAGGAGGCGAAAGCCGCGTCCGCGGCGCTCGCGGCGGATCGCGAGTCCAGGGAAATAGCCGAGCGCGAAGCGCTCGCGGCGGCGGTTCGCGCGAGGCAAGAGCGGGAGGAGCGCGAGGAAGCGCATCGACGCGAGCACGAGTTGGCGCTCGAACGCGTCGCCGCGGAGGCGCAGCTCGCGGCGGTGAGAGCCGCCGAGGCGGCGGCGCAGGCGGCGAGGGAAGCCGCCGCCGCGGAGGCCGCCGCGATTGCCGCGCGCGCGAGGGTCAACGGCAGCAGCGTCAGCAGCGACAGCTCGTCCACGCCCGCGACGTCCAAGACCGGCGGGGAACACTCCAGGAGCGGCTCGAATCCGCGCCTGAGCGCGATGGCGTCCGAGTTCGCGCCCGCGCACTCGCCGGGGTCGCCGTCGCGGCACTCGCCGCCGCCGCCGTCGGGGCCGGCGTCGCCGCCGCCGCCGCCCCCGGGGCCGCCTCCCGGGCCGCCTCCCGGGCCGCCGCCGCTGCCGACGACGCCGCCGGAGACGTCCGAGTCCGCGGACGATGGCGGGCGAGGCGGGCGAGGCGGCCGCGGGAAGAAAAACGCCAACGCCAACGCCGTCGGCGGCCGCGGCGGCCGCGGCGGCCGCGGCGGTCGCGGCGGGCGCGGCGTCGCGCGCGACGAGCACCCACACTCCCCGCCGCTCCCTCCCGGGATGCCGCCGCCCGGGTACGTCAACGGCCACGGGAACCCGCCCCCGCCGCCGCCGGGATACGCGCCCCCGACGGGCGCGTTTCCTCCCCCGGGGATGATGCCGCCGAACGGCGCGTACGGGTATCCCCCCGGGATGCCTATCCCGCCGCACGCGTACCACGGGGTGCCGCCGCCTCCCGGGATGCCGCCGCAGGGATTCACCGGAGGCCCGCCGCCGCCGTACGCCGTGCCCGTGGCGTACGCGCCCGGGCACGCGGGGTATAAACCCCCGCCGCCGGGCGCGCCGCCGCCGCCGATGCAATTCGGCGCGCACGATCACGTCGCGTACGCCGCGCAGCTCTCGGCCGGCGCTCGCGACGGCGTCGTCGTCGGCGTCCCGCTGAACGGCGCGAGCCCTCCCCCGCCGCCGGGACCGGGACCGGGACCTCTCGCGGCGGGCGTCCCCGTCCGCGCGACCGTCGCGGCGCACGGCGGACCCGCGGCTGCGGCGGCGGCGGCTGCGGTGGCCGCCGCCGCCGCCGCCAAGGCTGGCAAGTCCGCCGCGTCGAGCGGCGGGGAGTCCCCCGTCGCGCCCGCGGACGAGGCGGAGTGGCCGACGCTGCCCGCGATCGCCGCGCCGCCGCCCGTGGACGCGAGCGGCTTCGCCGTGGACGACCTCAACGCCGCGCTCGCGGCGTCGATGGTGGAGACGAAGCGCCCGAAGGCGTCGAAGCCGAGAGACGGGGGAGAGACGCGCGCCGCGCTCGCGCCGGACGTCGTCGGCGACGCCGGCGCGGGCGCGAACGACGGCCAGGGCCAGGGCCCCGCGGCCGGGTTGGTGAACCGCGACGGCGAGTACAACTGCTTCCTCAACGTCGTCATCCAGTCGCTGTGGCACCTCCCGCGGTTCAGCGGCGCGGTGCAGCTCGAGCTCCCGGACACCTTCGGCGCGACGCGCGATCCGGACGTCGCCGTCGCGGCGTCCTTGTGCGAAGTCTTCGCCGCGCTGGACGCGGAGAGCTCGAGCGGCGCGACCGGGATGGTGGCGCCGACGACGCTTCGCAAGGCGCTCGCGGTGCTGACGTCCGGGAAGGGCGCGCTGTTCAGCGAGCACGAGATGGCGGACGCGTCCGAGGCGTTGGAGGCGATTTTCCACGCCGTGCACCGCGCGCTGGCGCCGAAACACGGCGGCGCGCGCGCGCGCCGCGCCGTCTCGCCGATCAAGTCGAACAGTCCGGGCCGCGGCTTGTTCCTCGACCAAGAGTGCGGGTACCGATCCATCGTCCACGAGTGCTTCGGGATGGACGTGGAGGAGTACATGGCGTGCGGCGAGTGCGGCGTCCGGAGCCGGACGCTGCGGTACACCAAGTTCACGCACCTCGTTCCCGCGACGGCGCTCGTGCTGGCGATGGAGCACGCGGAGGGCGTCATCACGATGGAGGACGCGATGCGGCACATCGACGGGTCGGATGCCAAGGCGTGCGACCGCGACGTCGGCGGGTGCGGCGTCATGAACAGCATCAAGCACGCGCTCGGCGGCGCCGGCGGCGGCGACGCGGCGCCGCGGATGTTTTGCCTCGGGCTCGCCTGGGATTCCGCGAGCGTGGAGAAGGAGCAGATCGTCGCGACGTTGCGGCACGTCTCCACGACCTTGGACCTCGGGCAGGTGTACGAGCGCGTGCCGAAGACGACGCCCGCGTACGCGTTGCGGTGCGTGATGTGCTACTACGGCGAGCACTACGCCGCGTTCGCGCGGGCGGACGACGACGACGACGCCGACGCGAACGACGGCGGGAGGTGGCGGTCCTTCGACGACGCGACGACGAAGAAGGTTGGAGGATGGGACGACGTTGTTCGCGCGTGCGAGAAGGGGAGGCTGCAGCCGTGCGTTTTGTTCTACCAGCGCGGGGACGCGGCGGGCGCGGCGGGGAAGTGAGCGGCGAATTTAATTCGCCGGTATTACACTCGCAAAAAATTCGCCGGTGAATTCGCCGGGAAGTGAGAGACGACGAGGGAAGAGAAGAGAAGAGAAGAGGGGGAATGGAACGAACGGACGCGAGGACGACGGCGAACGGACGAATCGGGAGGAGATAGAAGAGAACGATTTGAAGACGAATTGTACGATAATACGACTACTAACGAATACAACAGAGACTCTTACGTCGCGCGCTCACAACCTCACATCGATTTCGCGTCTCTGTGAGAACAACAAGAGCGAGCCGCGCGTCAGTGTCGACTTCGACGGATACTACACGGCGGATACGACGACAGATAGCCCCACACGCAGAGCTGGAAACGAAACGAAACGCGCGCGGGGCTCTATTCGTTTTCGTTCCTGGTCGCAAAGACGAGCATCTCTTGCGTCGTCATCGGCAGCTCCGCGATGTCTATCCGGACGCGCTCTTTGAATACGTTCAGATCCGGGAGCTCGAACAGAAGCGTCGGCTCTTCGATGATGGCGCACATGCAGCTCTCGTCCGTCTCTTTCGGGTACACGCGCTTGATGCAATCGATCGTCCGCTCCACGCGTTCGGTCAGATCGTCGCAGTACAACAGCCTCGGCGCCTCCGATATCATCGACGGCACCTTCCCTTTGGGAAACACGTCCGCCATGGCGATCATCCGCTCGACGTTCACGCCGATGTCCGTCGCCATCACTCTCGCGTCCGTCGCGACCATGCTCTTCACGTCCACGCCCGGTAACGTGCGAACGAGCCGGTCGTATTTCACCGCGAGAAGCTCGACGTCGTGGTAGACGGAGTCGATTTCCACGAGCGTCCTCGAGACGCGCTCCGCCTCCCACTGCCGCATGCCTTTGCCCTGGAAGAAGAGCTGCACGCGCGCCATGTCGATCGCGAGGTTCCCGGTCAGCCCGCTCTCGACGCCGTCGGGCGCGCGCAGGAACGACGCGGTGAGCTCCGCGCGCGCTTGCTCGCCCGCCATGCGCGTCGCTTCCTCGAGGAGTTCTCGACACTCGCGGATCGCCTCGCGGAGTTCCTCGTCGCTGACGCGCTGCTCGCCGTCGCGCGGGGCGTCGCCGTTCCCCGCGCGGCGCGTCGCGCGCGCGCCGCGGCGCCGCGGCGTCGCGCTCGCGCGGCGGCGCGACGCGAGGGGGAACGACGACGGCGATCGCGACGAGGACGCGGCGCACGTCGTCATCGTCAGCGCGCGCGAAAACGTCATCGCGCGGCTCGTCGCCGCGCTCGTCTTCGCCGGCCGCGTCGCCGTCGCCACGCCGTCGCCTCCGCGTCGCGTCGCTCGACGCCACGGGTCGCCGCTCGATTCACGACCGGTCTCGCGCGACGCGCCCCGCGAGCGTTCGACGCGGGCGGCGCGGCGCGACGAGTGCGCGACGCGACGTCGCGCGCTTCCTCGGAGCCATCGATGCCAGCTGGCAACCCGCTCGCCGGGTCGCGGTCGGCCGACGCGACGTCAACATCAGATCGAGCGCGAGCGTCGGCGCGCGGCCATTGCCTGCGACGCGCGCGCGCTCGTCGACAGTCGATCGCCGCTCCCGCCCGTCCGCGTTCGCGTTCGCGGCGTCCGCGCCCCGCGCGTCGTTTCGGCTCCGTCGAGCGGTCTCCCCGGTCGCGCGCGCGCGCGCGAGAACGGTCGCGGCGTCGCGCCGTCCGAGAGGAATAATGGCCTCCTCCGCGGGCGTCCGCCGCACGAACTCGTCCTACTTCGAGGGCGCGCCGAAGCAGCAGTACCCCACGAGCGCGTCGGACTACGTCGTGCACGAAGAGATCGGCCGCGGCGTGAGCGCGAAGGTGTACCGCGCGGAGTGTCTTCCGCTCGGGGAGACGGTCGCGGTGAAGATGCTCGACCTCGAGGACCAAGACCCGGGGCACCTCGAGGAGATCCGCAGGGAGGTGGCGTCCATGTCCATGGTGTCGCATCCGAACCTCGTGATCTCGCACTGCTCGTTCGTGGAGGGGCAGTACCTCTGGGTCGTCATGCCGTTCCTCAGCGGCGGCAGCGCGCTGAACATCATGAAGTGGTCGCACCCGAAAGGCCTGGACGAGGTCAGCATCGCGACGATCTTAAAAGAAGTCCTGAAAGCCCTGGATTACTTTCACAGGAACGGGAACATCCACCGGGACATCAAAGCCGGGAACATCTTGATCGATAACAACGGCGCCGTGAAGATCGGCGACTTTGGCGTCTCCGCCGCGTCCTGGGGCTCGGGCGCGAAGCCGCACAGCACGTTCGTGGGGACGCCGTGTTGGATGGCGCCCGAGGTGATGGAGCAAGTCACCGGGTACGACTCCTCCGCGGACATCTGGTCGTTGGGGATCACGGTGTTAGAGCTGTGCCACGGGCACGCGCCGTTCGCGAAGTATCCGCCGATGAAGGTGCTTCTGATGACGCTGCAAAACCCGCCGCCGCAGTTGGAGGCGGAGCAAGCGGAGAGCGGGCATCACTTCTCGCGCGCGCTCCGAGATTTCGTCTCGGTGTGCCTCCAAAAAGACCCGAAGAGGCGGCCGACGGCGGCGAAGCTTCTCGAGCACCGGTTCATAAAAGAAGCGAAGAAGCCGGACTTCCTCGTGAAACACCTCCTCGAGGGGATCCCCGCGCTCGGCGAGCGGACCGCGGAGCTCAACGCCAGGGAGAAGGCTCGCCAGGCGGAACGCGCCGCCGCTGTCGCCGCGGGCAACCTCAAGGGCGCCGCCGCGACGGACGCGGCGGCGGAGAAGAAGTCGCAGGCGGAGTACCTCAAGGGCGTGACGTCGTGGAACTTCAACATGGACGAGATCCGCGCGGAGGCTGCGGCGATGAGCGACGACTTCGGCGGCAAGCCGCCGCTGCCGGCGGTCGCGGAGGGGCAGCCGGCGGCGCCGGCCGCCGGGACGGGGAGCCGGCCGGGGAGTCGGCCGCTGTCGCCGACGCCGGGGTCGCCGAGGGGCGACGGAGAAGGGCTGAAGAAGCAAACCTCCGTGCAGAAAGGGCGCTTCACGGTGATGGACGACGACGCGGCGCCGATGGAGAGCGACGGCGGCGGCGGCGGCGGCGGCGGAGGCGACGCCGCCGAGCCCTCCATCAAGAAGTCCACCTCGGTGCAAAAAGGTCGGTTCACCGTCGTGGACGAGGGCGAGGACGCGCGCGGAGGATCGTCGCACGGCGGCGGCGACGGCAGCAGCACGATCGTGGGCGCGAGCGAGCCGGATCCGGCGTCGATCGCGGCCGCGGCGAAGGCTGCCGCGGCTGCGGAGAGGGATCTGGACCCGCCGAAGTTGAAAGTCCGCGGGCTGTTCGAAGCCTCGGAGGCGGCGCGAGAGCACGCGGGGAAGCTCGCGTCGCTGCACGAGCACTTCGAGGAGCAGCAAGAGAAGATCAAGACGCTGGTGGACGATAACCGGTGGTTGCGGCGGCGGGTCGCGGAGTTGGAGGCGAGACTCGCGCAGTGACGCTCATCGCGTTGGCGAGCGATGGATACGCCGTTCATTCTGCTACGCTACGCTAATCATCGATCGTCGTCGGCGCTACCCCGGCTCCGCGTTCGCGTTCTTCGGGGAAACGAAAAGTCGCCCTCGCCCCCGTCGTCGTCGCTCGCTAATCCTCCGGTATCATGTCGTACGAGAACCCGTCCACGCGGAAGTACGTCGCGACGAGAATCATGGTCGCGAACGCCCCCGGGGCGAACGTTATGCACCCTAGAATCAATATCGCCTTCGACGTCCCTCTCGTCTCGTTGTCCGGCAGGTCTAAGCGTCCGAAGTACCACAGGAGGTAGCAAAACAGCAGGACCGTCCCCGAGATCAGCAGCGCGAACGCGAGCGCGACCGTCTTGATCGACGGCTTCTTCTTCTTCGGGTCTAAGTGCTCCGGGATCGTGAACCGCGGGTCGTAGTCGCCTCGGTGGTCCGCGTCCGCGTCCGCCGCGGGTTGATACCGGCGCCGCACGGCGGAGGACATCTCTTTCGCTTCCTCCTCCTTCGCGCGCGCCGATCGACGACCGACGAGCGCGGCACCCGAAAGGCGCGCGGACGACGGCGACCGCGGTCAACGCGCGCGCGCTGGACGACGCGCGCTGCGGGGTCGCGGTCGCGTCGAGTCGGCGGTCGCGACGTGGGACGCCGGGAGGTTCACGCGCGGCGCGCCGGCGCGAGTGCGCGGCCGGACGCGTCGTCGTCGTTGACGAGGAGGATGCCGCGAAAACGAAGTGACGCATCCGTCGCGAACGCGAACGGGCGCGATCGATAGATCTCGGCAGTTTATTGAAGAACCACAACGAATCGCACGCCGCCGCCGCTCATCATGCCCGCGACGCCGAAGAAAACGCCAAAATCCCCGGCGAGGACGCCGAAGAAGAAGCAGGAAGCCGCCGCGAAGGCCGACGACGACGCGAAGCCAGCGTCGACTTCGCCGCCCGCGTCGCCGAAAGGGAAGAAAGCGGGGCACGATAATACCCCCATCAACTTGGCGTACTTCAAGCGCTTACTTCGCATCACGGTGCCGATGCTCTTCATCGTCGGCATCCTTCGACGCGTCGCGGTCCCGGTGCCGATAGCCGGCGAGGTGTGGCTCTACGAGAAACTCTTCGAGGGATCGACGCACCCGTACGTGCTCAGCCAAAGAGCGAAGCAAGCGGCGAAGCGCGAGGAATACCGAGAGGAATCGCGCTGGAAGACGCCGCTGATATTCGCCACGAGCGAAGGCGACAAGGACAAGATGAACGCGCTCATCGCCGAAGGGCACAACGTGAACGAGCGGAACGAGTTCGGGGAGACGCCGCTGCACGTCGCCGGCATCGCGGGCGACGCTTCCATCGTCGCAACGCTGATCGACGCCGGCGCGGATGTAAACGCGAGGACGAAAGGCGGGGACTCGCTGAAGATGACGCCGACGCACTGGATGGTGTACGGCCGACACGTCGACGGTTTAAAAGCGCTCATCGTCGGCGGCGCGGACGTGAACTTGCTGAACACGGAAGGGAAGACGCCGACGGACATGGTCTTGGAATTCATGCGCGCGGAGAGGAAAGCGGCGGCGAAGAGGGCGAAGGAAACCGGCGAGGAGGCGACGAAAGAAAACTCGCACGAGCCGTCCACGGTCGAGATCCTGAACATTCTCGCGGCCGCGGGAGGGAAGACCGCGAAGCAGATGCCGGACGTCAAGGCGCCGAGCAAGCACGACGAGCTGTGAGACGACGCGCGTCGACCCCGCCCCGCGCGTATCTTCCGTGAACTTGAATCTTATTACACTCGTAATAACAACTTATTATTGATGAATAAAAAGGAAAAATTAACAACCTTCTCAGCGCGGCGGCTCTCTCGGACGTGACGTTCGCGCGCTTCTTCATCTCTCCTTCTCACTTCGTCGTGCAGCACCCCGCCTTGGTCTCCGTCTCCGACGACGTCTTATTCCCGCAGAAGATCGTGCTGCAGCCGCCGCACATGCACCAGAAGAACCCGCACCCGCCGACGCACGCCTTGGTCGGGCCGAGGCACCCGTCGGCTTCCCTCACGTCCAGCACTAAATCCGTCGTCGTCGTCCTGTCGCAGACGTCGACGGAGTTGAACCGATCCGCGAAGTCTTTGTACTCCATCCAGAACGAGCCGTCGTCGCTGTCTTCGTACTCGAGCTCTTTCTTGATCTTCGGATGATCGTCCCATTCTCTGCTGCCGTCCGACCACGCGCCTTTCCACTCGAACGTCCCCCACGGGTTCCGGAGCTTGATCATCTTGCGTCCGCCGGTGCGCACCATCGACGTGCCGACTCTTCGCACGTCGAGGATCGAGTACTGATGCCCGGCGACGAGGCCTTCACTGTTCTTCTCCTCGCGCTCCGCGCCGCTGACCATCCTCGCCGCGCCGAGGACGGCCCCCTTGGACGAGTACTTCAGGAGGACGCCGAAGAAGTCTTCTTCGTCGATCTCGTCGTCGTTGGGGAGATACCCGACGTCGCACCGCGCTTCGAGGCCTTTCTTCTTGTTGAGGAACACGAGGTCGCGCCGTATCCACGATCCGTTCGGGCGCTTCTTGAAGTCGTACACGTTATCCCCCGTCATCGCGTGCCACGCCCACACGGCGAGGCCGCCGTCCAGCGCGCCGTACGAGCCGACGAACTTCGCGAAAGCCTTCTCCAACAAGATCGCCCACAGCTCGCAGCCGTTCGGGTGCATGAACACCGTCTCTTTCGTCCCAGCCTTGACTGGAATGCGATCGTCCACGGTGACGGTGACCCACTTCCCGACGCGACCGTCCCACAGTCGCACGTGGTACTTCCCGACGTCGTTGTATTCACACTCGCGGAAGACTTTTCGAATCGCGCCCGGGTATTCCGCGAGGCACGCGAGACCGGCGACGAGCCAACAGTCCCCGAGCGCGCCCTGACATAAATCTTCCGGCTCGATCCCGTGGAACAGCGCGATGTGCTTCACCTCGTCGTCCTTCGCGACGATGTCGAGCTCGTCCGCGCGAACCCAATCGACGTCGATGCGCTTCTCCCCGAGCGCGCGCTGCCCGGTGAATTCCTTGTCTTCGTAATAGTAGCACCCGCACGCGCGGCACAGGCAGCAAAAGATGGGCCCGAGCGCGCACCGCGCGCCGCGCATGACGTAGATGCCGATGCACGGGAGGAGGTACACGCGGATCGCGTTCCACAGGAGGATGAACGGCCATAAGAGGCACAGCCTGCGAAGGAAACGGAAGGTTAGGCTCGCGTCGTCAGCGCGAATCGCGATATTTCCATTTCCATTTCGATTCGAAGCGGTCGAGGCGAGGCGAGGCGAGGCGAGGCGCGCGACGATCGACGCACCAGACCGGGTGCGCGATCCCCTGGCAGATCTTCCCGCACTGCGTCAGCGTCGGGGGCTTGTCCACGAGGTACGCCTTCGCTTTCGTGAGACCCATCGCGCGCGGAGGAGGGCGAAGAAGCGCGGCCACCGCGTCCAAGGAAGTGACAGCTCGTCGAGCAGCGCTGACTGGACGGCGTTTCGCTCGCGCGCGCGTGGTCGGACGCAGCGCAGACGCAGCGCGGCGAACACGGCGCTGAGTGGTCGAGACGAAAGCCCTACCCCCCGCGCGCGCCCCCGCACTGCCGAGCGTCGCGACCACGCTCGCGCGCGCTCACGGCTGTCCCACGGACGCGCACACACCGAGACGCGACCGCCCGCGGCGTCGCGCGCGCGATCGAATCGACGCGCGCGGCGCGATCGCGGCGTCAAAGTCGCGTCCGTCGCGAGAGGCATCGCGTGCGCGATCGCTCGATTCGCCCGTCCGCGCGGTCGGACAGGACGCGCGCGGACCGGGCGTTCGACGAAGCCGCGTCGGCGCCGCGAGCGGGATCTCGGCGCGTAGGAACGACCCGGACGCTCTCGCGAGGCCGAACATGAAGCACGACGCGAAGAAGCGCGCGCTCGAGACGGCCGCCGCGCTCGGGGACGAGCACGACCTCGAGCAGCGCCACGACCAGCACGCGAGCAAAGTCGCGAGAGTCTTCCCGACGAGCGACAACCACGGAGGTCTCGGATCGACGCCGCCGCGCAACGTCGATACCGAGGACGAGCTCGAAGGCGCGGACGGCGGCGCGCGGGCCGACGCGCTCGCGCCGGACGACGCGGCGGGGAAGCGAGACGCGGCGAAGAAGGAGGGCAAGCCCACGCGCTACAAGGGCGTGTACATCGATCGCAACGTCTCGAACAAGTGGAAATCGTCCATTCGCCTGAACCAACGCGAGGTCCACTTGGGGTACTACGAGTCCGAAGAGGAAGCGTCGAGGGCGTACGACCAGGCGTGCATCTGCGTCAAGGGCGAGACGAAGAACCACCCGATGGAGACGTACGACCGCGTGCTGATCGAGGAGCTGACCGCGATGAACAAGGACGTCGAGCTCTTGCGACGGAAAATCGGCGTCGGGCACGCGTCTCGGGACTGCTCGTCGAAGCACCGCGGCGTGTGCTTCGAGAAAAAGACGAAGAAGTGGCGCGCGGAGGTGCAGATCAACGGCAAGAAAGAATCGTTGGGGTACCACGCCGTGGAGGACGACGCCGTGCGGGCGTACGACAAGGCGTGCATCGTGTTGAAAGGGGAACGCGCGAAGACGAACCACCCTCTGGAGACGTACGCGGACGAGATGGAGCAGCTCGGGAAGTGGACGTTCGAGCAGTACCAGGGGACTCTGAAGACGAACGCGCGGAGGCACGCGTCGTGGACGTCCAAGTACCGCGGCGTGAGGCAGCACACACATAACCAGAAGCAAGGAGGGCAGTCGGTGAAGTGGCGCGCGGAGATCACGATCGACGGAAAGAAGAAGTCGCTGGGGTATCACGACACGGAGGACGCCGCGGCGCGGGCGTACGACGACGCGTTCGTGATCATGAAGGGGTGTAGGCGGGAGTTGCTCAACTTCCCGGATCGCTCGATGATCGACGTCGTCGGCGGCGCCGCGGGCGGCGCGGAGGGCGCGGAGGGCGGCGGGGCGGACCACGCGTCGTTGACCGCCGCGGGCAGAGCGTTCGGGGCGGTCGGGGCGACGACGAAGTCCGTCGGCGGCGTCAAGGGTAAGAAAGTAGCGGCCGCGGCGGCGCAAAAGGCGCAGGAGGGCGCGGTGCAGCCGGGGAACTTCATCGCGTCGCTGGAGGACCCTTGATATCGCGAAACGATTCGCGGCGCGTGGGGGCCGAACGGGGGGTTTACGCGTGCCCTGAGTGAGGGTTTCGCGTGTGTAACTGGTACGACGGGATAGTCGATACGAATACGATTTACGATTTCGATTACCCTTGAACGTCGACGCGCACTGCACGTCGACGCCGTCTCGTTCGCGCGCGCGCGTCCACGAGCTCTGAGCTACGTTCTCAGACGCGACGACGTCGACCGTCGTCGCGCGTCCCGCGCAAATTTTTCTTCACCCACCACTCGGTTTCAACATTTGATCGAGACGCCTTTTAACTGACCGATGAAAAGTTTTTAGACAAATGAAATGTTTCGCCCTCAAACGTCGGACGACTCCGCCCAAGAGTTCGGACCGATCTGCCGTCCGAGCCGCAGAGCGCACCGCACGCGCGGCCGCACCCCACGCGCGCACACGCCCGCGGCGCGCGCGCGTCGCCGAACCCTCTCCTCGCGCCGCCGCGGATGGCCGCGAGCCCGCGTCGGAGGGGCCCGCGAACGATGCGCGCCGGCGGGGCATCCCCCACGGTGTCGCTCGCGAGGCACCTTCGAACGCTGTCGCGCAGGAAAGGGTGCCTCCCCGTCCTGGCGCTCGCGCTCCTCCTCGTCGCGTCCGCGCCGATGTGGGCGGTCACCGGCGACCTCACCTCGCGCATCGGGTCCGACTGCGCGCCGCCGACGCGCGGCGCGGAGACGACGATATCGAAAACCGCCCTGCGCGAGCTCGCGTACGAGGGGGATTCCACCGTCGCGGGGGAGGACGATCGCCAGTTCACGCTGCTCTTGAACACGTTCAAACGCCGCGATCTGTTGAAACGCGCGATCAAGCACTACCTCTCCTGCGACGACGTCGGCGAGATCCGCGTGGTGTGGTCGGAGCCAGACCCGCCGCCGGACCCGACCGATCGCGACGCTCGGCTCTACTACGGCGACGACCCGAGCAAGGAGGTGCGCTACCAGCGGCACCCGACGACGTCGATTCAGAACCGGTTCGAGCCGCCGAGCGCCGGAGTGGACGGGGACGCGACGAGCGGGAAACTGAAGCACACCGCGGTGTTCAACGTCGACGAGGACGTCCGGCTGCCGTGCAAGGCGCTGACCAGAGGGTTCGACGCGTGGAGGGCGAACCGCGAGCAGCTCGTCGGGTTTTACCCGCGGAATCACGTCCGGAGCGACCGCGGGTGCGGGTATCGATACGCGTGGAACGATCTCGAGCTCTGGAGGGGCGGGGAGTTCAGCATCATCCTCACGAAAGCCGCGTTCATGCACGCGAAGTATCTGAACACGTACTCGAAAGGGCTGCCGCGAGAGGCGAGGGAGTACATCGATCGGAGGAAAAACTGCGAGGACATCGCGATGCAAATCTTGGTGACGAAGACGACGGGGATACCGCCGGTGTACAAGGCGCTGCCGATGTTTTACTACGTGTGGGCGAAGCTGGGGGGCATCGGCGTGCCGGGGATCTCGAAGAACGCGGGGCACCACGACGAGCGCGGCGCGTGCGTGACGGACTTGTCGCGCATGATCGGCGCGGAGGCGCCGGGGACGGACACGCCGTTGTTGCGCGCGCCGTTGAAGGAGTGGCGCCGGCACGCGCCCGGGTCGATCCGAGCGTGGTGGTGATTAGTAGTCGCGAATCGATGACGCGCCTCAGTCGTTAGATTTCAACCTAATTAAGGCACGACGTGGTGATACTTTACACGAGCCCGCCCCGCCTCGCCTCGCCTCTCGCCTCTCGCCTCACTGCCCCTCGCCCTCTCCCGCGGGAAGCGCGAAACCGACGGACACCGCCTCGAGCAGCGCCGACACGGACACCTTGCCCGCGCCCGAGCCCGCGTGCTTCCTCCCGAGCGTGATGATCTCCTGCGCGACGCACTCCACGCCCGCGGACTTGAACGCGTTCGCGACGTCCGCGAGCTCCACCTCGCCGTTCGAGTCCTCCGCGCCCGTGAGCGCCTCTCTGAGCGCCGCTTCCCTCCCCGCCGACGCCGCCGTCAGCCGCCCGCCCACCGCCTCCGGGTCGCTCCGCGGGAACGACTCCGGATGCTCCTCCATGAAGGCGTACGTGTAGCTGTCCGCCTCGACGAGCTCGAACGAGCGCCTGAGGACGACCACGGTCGCGCCGACGTAAAAGTCGGTCGCGACGAACGCCTCCGAGCTGTTCGGCTTGCGAACCTCCTGCCTCTCCAAAAACTTCCCCCCCGCGATGTTCTTCTTCCGGTCCGGGTTTTCGTAGATCGCGATGGTGTCGTTCGCGAGGTACACGGACAGGATGAACTCCCTGTCCGAGTCCCAGTCGCTCACCGCGTGCGTCGCGTCCGGCACGATCTTCGCTTTGAACCGCAGAATCGTGTGCGCGTACGTCATCTGCTTCTCGAAGTCTGGCTTCACAGGCTTGGGGATCAGCGCGATGCAGTTTTGAAGCGAATCCGCGTGGCCGCCGAATCCGTTGTACGGCGGGACAGCCATCTGCGGGATCGGCATCTGCTCCTCCTCGACCGAGATGGGCGGGAAGTCCGCCTCCGTTCGCCCCGCGTTCGTGATGTACCACGCCTTTGTGAAGTTATCCGCGTCGTGGATGTAAAAGTCGCGGTTGTACACGCGCACGTGTCCGCCAACCTTCAAGTCTTCAAACGTGTAGTACGAAAACGTCTTCGTCGGTCCGAGCGCATCCACCTCGAGCTTTTGGTTCGGTAACGGCCCGCGCCTCAAGAACACCGGGAACGGGTCGCGGCCGCTGTTCGGCTCGGCAACCTCTAACACCTCCACGGTGTCGTCGCTGAGGTAGTAGTGCAAGACGAACGGGCGGTTCTCGCCAAAGAGCGCCTCTCTGTCGTCCCAGACGCAGAAAAACCGCAAAACCTTGCGATCGTGCGCGAGAAACTTCTTGAGCTTGTCCGCCGCGAGCGCGTTCGACGGCGCGCCCGCGGCGGCTTCGATGTACCTGGAGAGGTCGTCATCGCGCGGTGGCGGCGGGGACGGGATCTTCGAGTCCTTCTTCATCGTCTCTCTGTACGCGTCGATGGGGTCGTCCGGGAAGCCGACGTCTTCGTTTACCTCGAAGCCCTGATCGGTCAAAAAGCCGCGCGTGAACGCGTCGCAGGACACGACGTAGAACGTTCGGCCGTACAGAGTGAGCGTGTCCGCGACGCGCACGTCCGCGCGCGTGTAAAAGTCCCCGACGTCGTTCTTCGGGATCTTGTGACGCTTGAGGAACACGCCCTGCGGGATGCCGCTGTTGTGCTGCTTCGGCTCGGCGACGTAGATGGACTCGTCCTCGAGGTACATGTAGATGACGCACTTGCGGACGCGGAAGTTCTCCGCGAGGGATTCCGTGACGGCTTCTTTGAAGAACGCGTTCCATCGGAGCACCTGCGTCGCGTTCGGGAGGACGGACGAGGACGGGTCAACAACGGTCCGGATCGAATTCGGACGCGCGGGACGGATCTAAATCAGGCGAGAACGAACGACCGCGAGGACGACGACCGGGGGCAATCGATGCGCACCTTGCGGTCGAACTGGACCCACTTCGGGAGCGTCGACATCGGATACGACGTCGGCGCCTTCGGCTCCTCCGTGGGGAACTCCATCGTCGCGGGCGCGCGCGCGATGGACGACGTCTTCTCCCCGGGCACGGCGTAGCCATTGACGTAGCAGAGCGTCTGCGCGCGCCTCGCGACCGGTTTCTGCGACGTGATCGGGTTGGCGGGGAGGGTTCGCGGTCGTCAGCGGGATGTTTCAGTTGGGGGAGTGCGAGACGCGCGACGCGATATCGCCGCGACGCGCGCGCGAAGGGTGCGCCGAGCGCGACGACCGCGTCGACGACGAATTGGCGTCCAAAACGAGACCGACGGAATTCGCCGGATCGGGAATTCGCGCCGGCATTCGCGCCGCAGAGAGAACGCGAGGGCGATCACGCGCACGCACCCGCGGATCCTGGAAGGTCATGCCAGGAAGCATAGGAACCACGGGATCGACCATGGTGACAGCCGAGGGATTCGCCCTCCGCGCGTCGATTGTAACGCGCCGGACGCCATCGCTCGGAGTTTCATCAGACTCGCGACACAGCACCCCTCCGAGATGAGCGCGAATCGAGCTGATGATGAGGCGCGTTCGATGCAAACGTTTTTCACCCATCGCTCGGTTTCAATCTTTGATCGCGTCCCCTTTCAACTAACCGATGAACTGTTTTTCGATAGGCATCGCCCTCACGTCAGAGGCGAGACTCATCAACCGACGACCAGCCACCGCGGTGCGCGTTCGCGCGCACAGCGTCGACGCGCCGAGTCGCGCGTGACGCCGCGATGGTCGTTCGCAAGGACGTCGTCGTGCTCGACTGCGGAGGGTCGAGCATCAAGGCTGGCTTCGCGGGAGACGACAAGCCCGTGTGGTGCGTCCCCGCGCGCGCGCGAGCCGACGATCGGTCGATCGCCCCGGGCGGGCGCTCGAAAAAGTGCCCATCGCGCTCGAGGAATCGAGTCCGTCGTCGATCCGCCGTCCCTGACGCCCGCTCGTTCCCTCCGTCTCCATCCACAGCGTCGTCCCGAACTGCGTCGCGAAGCCCAAAGGCGAGAAGCGGTCGTACGTCTGCGACGAGATCGCGCGCATCAAAGACATCTCGTCGTTGAACCTGCGACGACCGGTCGACCGCGGGTACGTCGTCAACTGGGACCTGCAGCGAGAGATCTGGGACCACGTCTTCGCGAAGGTGCTGAAGATAAACCCGAAGAACTGCCACCTCGTGCTCCTGGAGCCGCCGTTCAACCTCCCGAACATCATGTGGGAGCAGGACGTGGTCGTGTTCGAGCGGTTTCAGTTCAAGTCCGCGCTGATTTGCAACCCCGCGACGCGCGCGTTGCACCGCGTCTTCGCCGCGGACGGCGGCGGCGGCGGCGGCGGCGAAGGCGAAGGATCGTCGTCGTTGCACGCCAAGGCGCGATGCGGCGTCGTCGTCGACGCCGGGTTCTCGTTCACGCACGCGACGCCGGTGTTCGACGGGAAGCCGATCAGGAGAGGCATCAAGCGATTAAACCTCGGCGGCAAGGCGCTGACGAATTATCTGAAGGAGCTCGTGTCGTACCGGCAGTGGAACATGATGGACGAGCAGTTCGTCTTGGAGGACGTCAAGGAGAAGACGTGCTACGCCGCCGCGGACGTGTGCGAGGAGCTCAAGAAGGCGAAAATGCGAGGCCCGTCCAACGAGGTAAACCGGGAGTACATCTTACCCGACGGCGTGCACGTGCTCAGGGGGAGCGTGAAGGAGGGACCGACGAGGGACCCGGACGCGGAGAGCTCCGACGACGACGACCCGGACGAGGGCGGCGGGGCGAGGAAGCGGAAGAAAAAGAGCGGCGGCGGCGGCGGGAAGGGAGGGAAACGCCCGTCCGTCGCGAACGGAGGCGGCGGGAAGGGCGGGTACGTCGAGCAGCTCCTCGCGATCGGGAACGAGCGGTTCATGGTCCCGGAGGCGTTGTTTCACCCCACGGACATCGGGTTGGACCAAGCCGGGATCGCGGAGCTCACGACGCAGGCGGTGAACGAGGCGAACAAAGACCTGCGGGGGATGTTGTACGGTAACATCGTCCTCACCGGCGGGTGCGCGCTGATTCCGGGGTTCAAGGAGAAGTTCGAGGCCCAGTTGCGTCCGCTCGTGAACGCGGACGACGACGTGCGCGTCGTCGTCGCGGACGGCGATCCGATTTGCGCGGCGTGGCGGGGCGCGAGCGATCTCGGCGCGAGCGACGAGTTCGATCGACTCGCGCTGACGCGGGAGGATTGGAAACGGGACCAAGCCGACATCAGACGGCGGTACGACGAGCACGTCGCGGTAGGTAAAGGGCGAGCGTGACGCGGAACGCAACGCGGGTCGTAGGTGCCGTAGCTCGCGTCGCGCCGCTCGACGCCGTTCAGTCCAAATCGCTAAAGTCCTCGATGCCGTCGCTGTCGCAGTCGGCCGCGGCGTCCTCCCCTCCCGCGTCGTCGTCGTCGTCGTCGCTCGTGACGACGTCGTCGTTCTTCTTCTCCTCCTCCTCTTCTCCTCCGGCGGATTTTGGCTCCTCCTCCTCCTCCTCCTCCTCTTCCTCGCCGCTCTCGCCCGCCGCGCCCGTTCGCTCCGCGCGCAACTCGTCGACGACGTCCTTCATCGAGACGCCTTCGCAGCCGCCGCCTGGCACCCACGTCGGCATGGACTTCATCCGTCCGCCGACGCCGCCGAACAGCTTACTCTCCCACTTCTCCGCGGTGTTCCACGTCACCAGCCGTATCTTCTCGCGCGTCGCTCTCGGTAACGTCTGCCGAATCGCCGCCCACGCGGCTTTGAACTTAAACGTCGCGTTGACCAACCACATGCAGAACAACGCGTCCGGGTACCGCTCGTTGCATCGCTTGACGTACTCCGTGAACGGCGACCGCACGCCGCCGGTGAAGTAGCTCGCTTTCACCCCGGCGAGGTCGACGACGTGGATGTGGCGATACACCGAGGGGTTCGCGCAGTGCGACTTGTACGAAGGGAAATCCGCGCGCGCGCGACCGAGCGACTCCGCCGCGGCTTCTCGCCGCTTCAAAACCGCCATCGCCTCGTGCACTCGCGCGCGGTGTCGGAACACCTCCTCGAGCTCCATGCCGTCCCTGAGCGCTCTGTGGTTTATGTCCGCCAGGCGCTCCGCGAACACGAGGTGCCCGAACTTATCGCTCCCGTGCACGGTCATCGGCCAACTTCGGTGAAAGACGCGCGCGTTCGGGAGTTTCTCCGCGAGGATGCCGTCGATGTTTTCGCTTCGCCTCCACTCCCTGACGCGGTCCAGATGCTCGATCGCGGCCTCGGCTTTCTTCTCGATCGTCGCGGACGCGGACGCGGAGACGCACGCGGCGCGAACGACCCGCTGCGCGAGCTCAGGGTCGTTGCCGAGGCGTTCCGTGGCGTACTTTTTGCTCATCATCGCGAGCACCGCGAGGCCCTCCTCGTCCAGGCCGTCTCTCTCCTCGAGGATGGACGCCTCGAGACGGCGGATGAACGCGCCCATGCGCGATTTGTCCGCCTTCTCCTCCGGCTCATCGTCCGCGACGGGCGGCTCCGCGGCCGCTTTGTCCGCCTTGTCCGCTTTCGCCGCGGCCTTCGCTTCCTTCCTCGCCGCCCACTTCGCCTTGACGGCCTTCATCGCCATCTGTTCGATCGATGTCAACGAGGACTGAACGAACGACGACGTGAGGATGAGGTCGCGCGCGGGGCCTCGGTATCGGCGCGCGTTCGCGCGACCGCCGCGCGCGCGCGCTCGACGACGCGTTCGCGAGGCGCGCTCGAGGGAGCGAACGGCGTCGGACGCGCCGGGTCCCCGGTCGCGCTCGCGGATCTGCGCAACACCGAGGAGCTGAGCTTTCGTCGTCGAAATAAACGCGCTCGAGACGAAAACGCCCCAATCAGATCTCGCGGCGCGGACCGCCATGGGCCGCAAGAAGGGGTCGAAGAACAAGCCAAAGTCGACCTCCGCGCCCGTCGTCGACCTCACCGCCGCGGATGATGACGACGGCCCGCTCGCGTCGCTCGCTGTCGTCGACTTGACGCGAGCTGACGACGACGCGCCGACGCCAGCTGTGTTGACGAATGCGAACGCGAATGCGAATGCGAAGAAGCGGAAACGCGCAAACGCGCCCGCGCCGACCGCGTCGATCGCCGCGGCGTCGCCTCCCCCGCGACCGATGCAACGACCCGAACGCGCGGACGAATCGCTCGCGGAGACGACGACGACGACGACGACGATTCGACTCGACGACGACGACGACGACGAGCTCGCGTCCGTCGTCTGCTTCGGCGCGATGGCTTCCGCGATCGTGGGGATCCAGTACTACAACGGCATCGTGTCGCGCAAGGAGCAGGTCACGCTGCATCGCGAGCCGCGGAACCAGTACGACCGGAACGCGCTGCGAGTGGACAACGTCCGACGCGAGCAAGTCGGGCACATCCCGCGCGACGTCGCGGCGCATCTCTCGCCTCTGATCGACGCGAAGAAAATCCATCACGTCGTCGGCGTGGTCACGTCCGGCACGAACAACCGGTACAGGATGCCGGTGTCGGTGTTCTTGTACGGGCGCGAGAGTGACAGGGCGCACGTCACGCAGCGGCTGCGCAACGGAGGGGTGCGTCTCGGTCTCGCGGACGGCGTCGCGTCGAAAGTGATCGAGGAGAACCCGCCGGGGTGCCTCTCTCAGAGCGACCGCGAGGACGCGCTCGACGCGTTGTTCGACCGCTTGGAGAAGCAGAAGCTCGTCAAGGCGACGATGGAGCCGTCCGCGGTCGTCACGAGCCCGATGTACGCGCATCAGAAGGAAGCGCTCGCGTGGCTGGTGAGCAGAGAGAACGCGAACGCGTTGCCGCCGTTCTGGACGTGCGACGCGGCGGCGGCGGCGGCGGGGGGCGGGGGCGGATCGAGGACGGTGTACGAGAACATTCTGAGCAATCACAAGACGACGACGCGGCCAGAGTGCTGCCGCGGGGGGATCCTGGCGGACGACATGGGGTTGGGGAAGACTCTGGAGATCATCGCGCTGATTGCGACAAACAGACCGGGGTGCTCGCCGTCGACGAACGCCGCCGCCGGCGCGGGCGCGGGCGAGGCCGCCGCCGCCGCCGCGACGGCGACGGCGCCGCCGCCGGCGAAGAAGAAAAAAAACACCAAAACGGCGGGCGGGACCGTCCTCGCGACGTCTCAGGACGCGATCGGGAGGACGTTCTCCCTCCCGAAAGCGGACGGCCCGAAGACGACGCTCGTCGTGTGCCCGCTCTCGGTCCTCTCCAACTGGGAGAAACAGCTCGAAGACCACACGGACGGGTCGCTCACCTCGTATCGCCACCACGGGTCCGACCGCTCGCTCGACGCGGCGCACCTCGAAAGACACGACGTCGTCATCACGACGTACGGAACGCTCGCGTCGGACATCGACGGCGTTCTCGGCCGCGCGCGATTCCTCCGCGTCGTGTTGGACGAAGCGCACAACGTGAAAAATCCGCGCGCGACGCAGACGCTCGCGGCGTACAAGGTCAAGGCGGATCGACGTTGGGCGATCACGGGGACGCCGATCCAAAACAGGCTCTCCGATCTGCACTCGCTGCTCGCGTTCGTCCGCCTCGCGCCGCTGGACGACCGGCAGTTTTGGATGCGGAACGTCGAGAAGCCGGTCAAGATCGGCGACCCGCGCGGGTTCGATCGGCTCGTCACCACCGTCGCCGCGATGGCGTTGCGGCGGACGAAGGACCAACGCGACGAGCGCGGGGAGCCGATCGTCCACCTCCCGAAAAAGACGGTCGTCGTGCAGAGGGTCGATCTCGACGCGGCGGACATGATGCGGTACCGCGCTCGGCTCGCGGCAGCGCAGGACACGATCGGCGCGATGCTCGAAGACGGGTCCGTATTCCGCGATTACGCCACCGCTTTGGAGCTCATCCTGAGGCTCCGCCAACTGTGCTGCCACGGCGACTTGGTCCCCGCGGAGAGCTCCGCGGCGTCCGCGGCGCCCGCCGCGGCGCTGACCGAAGACGCGCTGAAACGACTCCTCGACGTCCTGAAACTCGGCGGCCTGGACGACTGCTGCATCTGTTTAAACACGATGCACGCGCCGGTCGTCACGCGGTGCGCGCACGTGTTCTGCCGGGGGTGCCTCGCGCCGGCGTTGGAGCGCAAGGCGACGTGTCCGCTCTGCCGCGCGCCGTGCGCCGCGAGGGACCTCGTCGAGGCGCCCGCGGACGAGACCGAGGACGGGACGACGACGACGACGACGACGCGACCGAGCGCGAAGGTGACCGCGCTCGTCGACCGCCTCCGCGCGGACCTCGGGGGCGAGCCGGGCGCCAAAGCCGTCGTCTTCAGCCAGTTCGTCGCCTTCCTCGACATCGCGCGAGACGCGTGCGCGGCGGCGGGGTTCAAGACGTGCCGCATCACCGGCGCCGTCCCCGTCGCCGAGCGCGAGCGCGTCATCCGGTCGTTCCAATCGAACGCTTCGGACGCGCCCGACGTCGTCTTCGTCTCGCTGAAAGCGGGCGGCGTTGGCATCAACCTCACCGCCGCGTCCAAGGTGTACATGCTCGACCCGTGGTGGAACCCCGCGGTGGAGGAGCAGGCGATGGACAGGGTGCATCGGCTCGGGCAGACGAAGGACGTGACCGTCGTTCGATTCGCGGCGACGGACACGATCGAGGAGAAGATGCTCGAGCTGCAGCGACGGAAGAGGGAGCTCGCGCGGGCGGCGTTTGAGAAAAAGACGGAGGCGGAGCGACGCGCGATGAGACGGTCGGATCTCTCGCTGTTACTGAGCATCAACTCGCTGCGAACGACGACGACGACGTGAGAACAACGCGACGACGACGACGACGACGCGAGAACAACGCGACGACGACGACGACGATGACGCGAGAACACCACGACTCCGCGGGAGCCGCGCGACGTACGACTATACAGTGTCTAAGACACGATGTGCGAAGGTATGAGTTTCTACGAGGACACGTGAGGGGCACGGCGTCGGCGCGCGCGTCCCGCGTCCGGCGACGACGATCGCTCGAGTCGCACCCCGCGCGCGAAGCTTCGCGCGCGCTTCGGGCGCGACCGTCATCTTCACTCGTCGTCTCGCCGGCGCGTTCGCGACGCGCTCTCTCCGGTCCCCTCTTCTCCGCCCCGATCCGATTTCGCGCGCGCTATGAAACTACGTCGTGTACGGTGCCATCACTCGCGTCCCCGAGCGCGGCCTCGACGTCCGCCGCGAGCGCGCGCGAATCGAACGCGCCGCCGTATCTCTTCAACACCGTCCCGTCCCGGCCGACTAAAAACTTTTCCCAGTTCCACCGCACGTCCTCGCCGTCGGCGTTCTCCTTCAAGTACGTCCACACCGGCGACGCGTTCGCGCCGTTCACGTCCGTCTTATGGAACAGCGTCCCCTCGAATCCGTGCTCGTCGTTGAACTCTCTGATCTGTCGCATGTCCCCCGGTTCCTGCCCGCCGAACTGGTCGCACGGAAACGCGAGGACTCTGAGCTTTTTATCGAAGCGCCGCGTCAGCGCCGCGAACCCGGCGTGGTTCGCGGCGGCGTGTCCTCACTGACTCGCGACGTTGACGAAGATACTGACGTGCCCGGCGAGGAAGCTCAGCTTCGTGTCCACGCCGTGCTCGTTCATCGCGCTCAGGCCGTAGACGCCGGCCGCCGCTGTCTCACCGGCGGACGTCATCGACGCCGCCGGCGCCGATGCGTCTTCTTCGTCGCGCGCCGACGCCGAGGACGACGACGCCTCGAGCCTTCTCGCGTCGTCGCCCCCGGTCGCTCTCGCGTAGACCGCGCCGAGATCGTCGTCGCCGCCGCCCGCGGCGGTCGCGCTGCGATCGTTCGTCTCGTCCGCGCTCGCGAATACCTTTCCGATCGGTCGCTCGAGCGCCCCCGCGGTTCGCGTCGGCGAGACGGCCTCGGCGAGACGTCGGACGCCCCCGCCGCGCGTGTTCGGCGACGTCGACAGCGTCACGGTCAGCACGAGGACGACCGCGAAGACGCCGAGGTACTTCACCATCGTCGCCTTCGTGCGCGCGGGGGCGACCGCACCCTTCGGGTTGTCGCTCCCCATCCCCGGCGCCCGCGCGAGTGGACGAGGCCGCGTCCGATCGGTCCCGTCGGCGACGGTTCGGCGATGAGGTGAGTTGAGTGGGTCTGCTGTGTGAGTGGACGGGCACGTGGACGCCGACCGCGACCGCGACCTGCCGACCGACAGCCAGCGCCGAGTTCAAACAAGTTCGAATCCGACACGTGCGGATCCGACAGATCGAACGCACGTCGCGCGCCGTCTCGTCTGTCATGACCGCGAGGATCGACGCCACGCCACCGGTCGTCACCCCGCTCGCGAACGCGAAGGTTCTCGCCGCGATCGCGCCCGCGGACGCGAACGTTCTCGTCCCGTCCGAGAAGACGCCGACGACGAAAAAACCAAAACCCATCGCGGACGTCGTCGTCGCGCCGTCGCCCTCGATGTCGCCGTCCCCCGCCGCGCTGTGCACGAACCCGAAGTCCCCGGAGCAGGCGATCGTCGCGCGTCTGATGAAGGAACAACAGTCGAAGATGATGCGCGGTCGCGTCGCCTGCGCGGCGCCCGCGCCGCCGCCGCCGATTCCGCCGGTCGCGTCCGCGCCTCCGCCCGCGTCTCTCGCGAGCGCGCGCGCGTGCGCGACGACGACGACGACGCCAAAGTCGAGCGCGTGGTGGACCACAGATCCCGCGCTCAGGGCGCTCACGGACCGAGGCGAAGGCGAGCGCCTCGACGTCGTGTGGGTGAAGCTGAAGGGCTACCCGTGGTGGCCCGCGCAGATGGTCCCGACCGCGCACCACGACCGCGTCCCGCCCGGATGCAAGAAGCCCGCGGGCGATGCGACGCGCGCGTATCAGTTTTTTGGCACGTCGGAGTACCAGTGGATCGACGCGGGGAAGAAACCTAACGCGGTTGTCGTCGAGGGCTGGGCGCTGGGGTGGCAGCACGGGCACTGGGCGGTGTCGAAGCGGAAGGGGATCATGTCCGCGATCGAGGCGGCGTGCGCGTTCGTCAAGGACCCCACCGCGCGGCCGGTGGGGTGGTACGATTACGTCGCGCCGCCGACGCCGCCGCCGTCGCCGCCGCCGCCGAAAGCGCCGAAAGCGCCGAAGAAGAGAACGGCTTCGACGCCGAAGAAGGCGCCGCCGGCGAAGAAACAGAAACAGAAGCCGCCGCCGCCGGCGAAGATAGAGAAGCCGCCGACGCCGGCGAAGAAAGAGAAGCCGCCGACGAAGAAGGAACTGAGGGCGATCGCGAAAGCGGAGGCGGAGGCGGCGAAGCAGGCTGCGTTGGACGCCATGCCGAAGGTGAAGTATCCGAAGCTGACGGCGTTGACGGCCTATCCGACGAGCGACGACTTCGCCGCCGCGGTTAAGAGCACCCTCGGCGTGGACGAGTTCAAGCTCCCGTTCGAGGTCAGAGCGCTCGGGAAGCCGCCGACGTTCGAGATGCTCCGCCGGTGCCAGTGGATCTGCCAGGCGCCGCCGCGTTTGATCCCAAAAGAAGAAGCCGAGCCGTGCATGTGCGTCGCATCGCCGGCGGCGCAAGTCGCGATGGCGATCCAACGCGACGCCGAGCGCGCGGAGAAGGCTGCGAAGAAGGAAGCCGCCGCGGAGAAAGCCGCCGCGGAGGCGGAAGGTCGCGACGCCGCGGCTGGCGCGGCGACCGCGCCCGCGCCCGCGAACGCCGCGACGGAACCCAAGACCCCCGCGGCGGCGGTCCCGAGGCTCGGATGTGGCGAGGAGTGTTTCAACCGGACGTGCCACACGACGTGCGACCCGCGCGTGTGCCCGTGCGGGCCCTCGTGCAGCAACCGCCCGTTCCACCTGTTGTCCATACCGAAGAACAAGATCATGCTCACGGAGCACCGCGGGTGGGGGTTGTTCGCCGCGGAGAACGTCCCGAAAGGACGGTTCATCGTGGAGTACACCGGCGAGATCATCGACGAGAAGACGTGCGAGGAGAGGCTGTGGGAGGATAAAAAACGCGGCGAGGACAACTTTTACCTCATGGAAGTCGGCCCGCACCAGGTCATCGACGCGCGTCTCAAGGGTAACTTGTCCCGGTTTATTAACTCGTCGTGCCACCCGAACTGCGAGACGCAAAAGTGGCAAGACGCGAGCACGGGGGAGACGCGCGTGGGGATCTTCGCGATCGAGGACATCCCGGAAGGGACGGAGTTTACGTACGATTACAACTTCGCGCACTTTGGCGGCGAAGGCACGACGTCGTTCCAGTGCATGTGCGGGCATCCTTTATGCCGCGGCACCCTGGACGCGAACCCGGAGCGCACGCGGAACTACGGCCGAAGGATCGAGATCGCGTGGGATGCCCCCGACGGCGGGAAGACGTTCTACCCCGGCGTCGTGCTGTCGTACACGAACACGACGATGAAGTACAAAGTTTTATACGACAGCGGCGAGGTCGAGAGCGTGAAGCTGGAAGGCGCGAACGCGCCGGAGCACCGGTGGTTGTCGCCGCCGACGACGGCGCAGCCGGAGAAGAAAACCGCCGTCGCCGAGGTAGCGACGAAGGGGAAGAAGAACGGGAAGAAGGGAGGGAGCAAAAAAGCCGCCGCGGGCGCTGGCGGGAAGACGAGCGAACCGCTCAAAGTGGCCGCGGGCGGCGTGGAGAAGAAGGAGAAGAAGGCGCCTGGGACGCCGAAGAAGGAGGCGCCGAAGACGGCCGCGGAGTTTGTCGCCGCCGCGGAGGCGGCGGCGAACCGCGCGCAGGCTGCGCTCGCGGCGGTGACGTGCGAGGAGAAAGTGAAGCTGATACTCGAGGACGCGCGAAAGCCCTCGGCGACGACGACGGTCGGGAGGTTTCTGAAAACCGCAGAGCGGTTGAAGATCAAAGCGGAACAGATGGTCGCGAAAGAGAAGGCGGCGTGATCTACGCTATGACAGAACACCGCGAAAATGCATAGTGCGTGTATCGTTTACAATATTATTTCGTTTTGGTCGTTCGCGTCGTCAATCGAGGTGGGCTCGACGCGTCGCCATCGCGACGGCGACGGTCCCCCCTCGGCGACGGCGCTCAGTAGAACTGCACGACCGGGGTCTCGTCCGCGTCGCCGCCGTCCGGCCCGCACACGACGACGATGTTCCCCGTGCCTTCCTCCAGGTTCCACTTCCCGGACATCAACCCCATCTCCCGCGCTTTCTTCGCCGCGATCGAGTCCCGTCCCGCGGTCCACTGCTCCGCGGATAAATCCTCGACGAGCATCGGATACTGCGCGTACTTCGCGCCCGTCTGTCGCGCGACCGCCGCGTCCGCGGTCACGACGAGCACCGGGACCGGGGGCTGGTACTTGCTGATCGCCCGAGACGCGACGCCGCCGGCGGAGACGACGATGATGAGCTCCGCGCGCGCGTCGATCGCCCCGGCGGAGGCGTCGGACGCCGCGGATTCCATCGTCGTAAACGGGCGCTTCGTGAAGTCGCGAAGGAACGACACCGTCGCGCGCGTCGTCTTCGCGAGCTCCGCGTTCGCGGTGATCGCCGCCATCGTCTCGACAGCCTTGTCCGGGAACGCGCCGTTCGCGGTCTCGCCCGAGAGCATCGTCGCGTCCGCGCCGTCGAACACCGCGTTTGC
>MDSW01007561.1_pt1 | contig 38282 bp, 37 predicted proteins | sample 811171 | NCBI WGS metagenome assembly MDSW01 (sample SAMN05326641, study PRJNA326480) | marine metagenome | isolation source: seawater | place: Atlantic Ocean: North West | collected 2012 | reverse complement strand
TTTATGAATAAAAAATTATCTATAATTGTTCCTGTTTACAATGAAATAAATACTCTTGAAATTGTAATAAAAAAATTAATTAAATTAAAGTTATATAATAATTTTGCTAAGGAAATAATAATTATAGATGATTGCTCTAATGATGGATCTAAGGAGCTAATAAAAAGTTTTGAAAAAACTAATGATAATATAACTTGTATATATAAAAATAAAAATAAAGGAAAGGGAGATTCTCAAAAAATTTCAAAAAAATATGTTTCTGGTGATTATGTTATAATTCAAGATGCAGATTTAGAATACGAACCTAAAGATATTAATAAATTATTAAAAATTGCAATAGATAATGATCAAAAGTTTGTCATTGGGTTTAGAAAAATGAAAACAACTATTAGGCATCCTTATTTTTTTTTTAGAGAAACTGCTGTAGATTTGTTAACTTTTTTAATGAATGTCCTATATGGCGTTAAATTAAAAGATTGTGCTTGTTGCTATCGGTTATTTAAAACAGATTTATGGAAGAATTTAGAAGGTAAAGCGAGTGAGTTTGAATATGATTTTAGTATTATATGTCAGGCAATTAAAAAAACAAAAGATATTGGTCAATGTGAAGTTTTTTATAAGTCAAGAAGCTATGAAGAAGGTAAAAAATGTACATGGGATGTAGGCTTACACGCATTTAAAAGAATCTTGTTAGACAGATTTTTTTAAATAATTTTCAAATTTGGAAAAGGAATTATTATCTTAAATCTTCTTTTTTTGAATGTTTTATTTAATTTAAAAATGATAGATTCTGAAAAATTCCAAGCAAGAATCACAATATAATCAAATTTACTTTTGTGTAACTGTTCAAAATTAGTAATTTTTATATTTTTTCCTGGTGTGAGTTTTCCTTGTTTTAACTTATTATCATCAACTATAAATTTAATATCTTTGTTACTCAATTCAAAAACATATGTAAAAGTAGTTACTTTTGCTGGTGAACCATAACCAACAAGAACTTTTTTGTTTTCTTTTATGTTATTTACTAACTTCTTAAGTTTTTTTTTGTATTTAATAATATTTTTAAAATAATTATTAAATGTTTTCTTATTAAACAAACCTGATTTTTTTTCAATTTCAATTTGTTTTTTTATTTTTAATGAATTCGTTTTTCTTCCCAAATGGCCTACATATACTCTTATTGATCCTCCTTGTGCTTTTATTAAATCAAAATCTAATACATCAAGTTTTAATGATCTAAAGAAATTAATTAATGGTTTTAAGGAATGATAAGACATATGTTCATGATAAATTGTGTCAAATGTCATTTTTTTAATTACATCTTTTAGATAAGAAACTTCAAATATGAATAAACCATCTTTATCAAGCAAGTTTTTTACACCCATTGCAAAATCCTTTAAATCTGGGACATGAGCAAATACATTATTAGCTGTTATTATTTTAAAATTTCTATATTTTTTTTTTAATTTGTAGCTATTTTTGTAATTAAAATAAATTGTATTTATATCAATTTTCTTTTCTAAATTATGCGATTTCAAATTTTTTGCTGGCTCTATTCCTACAACTTTTTTAAAACCTTTTTTAACAAAGAAGTCAAGAAAGGTACCATCATTACAAGCAATATCTAAAATTTTGTCTTTTTTCTTAATGAGTTTTTTCTTTTTAATAATTTTGTTTGCATAATTTTTAAAATGATTAACTAATACCTTTGAGGTTCCGCTAACATACATATAATGATCAAACATTATTTTTGGATTTACAAGATATTTAAGCTGAACATGTTTACAGTCATCACACTGAATACAAACAAGTGGGGCAAAAAACTCTTCTTTCTTAGTAGTAATATAAGAATTAGCTAACGGCGTTGCTTTAAAGTCTAAAACTGTTGAAACTTTTTTGCTATTACATAAGACACATCTTCTTCTTATCCTGATTGCTCTATCACTAGAATCTGTTTTCATCGTTCATGAAATTGATTCTAACTGTGTCCTCCTCATAAGTTTTTTGATCTCTTGGATTTTTACTCATAACCAGGATTTCAGTTTCTTCAGTATAAAACATGGCATGATCTATTTCTGGTCCTGTAAATAATAATTCACCTTTTTTAATAACTTTCTTTTTTACATTTTCTAAACTGCTTGTTTTTTTAAAATAGTATTCAAATGATCCTTTTATTACATAAATATAGTGCCAATCAGTTTTGTGGTAATGGTTTGCTCTCCAAGTATTTGCTTTGGATATTATCAAAGATGCACTCTTCATGTTTAAATCACAAAGTGGCTGAATCATTCCTCTATCATCCTGATATCCTTTTGGTAATTCAATAACACCTTCTATAAATTCTTTTTTCATAAATTTTCAACAATTATTACTTTCTATACTATAAATTTCTTTACTTTCTATAGGAAAATTAATTAAAAAATTTCTTACAGATTTTTTTGTATAAATTTCACCATTTTTCTCTACTAAAAAACATTCTGGTAATTCTTTAAAATTATCCACTATTAAATATTTAATTGAGTTGTCATTAACAAAATTAATCAAATTTTTATTATTGTTGTTGTTATATAAGTTTAAAATTTTAATTGTTCTATTTGAAAATATATTTTTGTTAAAAAATAGAGATGACCTATCTTGTGTCAAGTCAATTAAATTTTCTTTTATTTTTAAATTTGAATAAGAATTAGAGTTAAAATAAGAATAAGAAAATCTATTTTTATAAGATTTACTATTAATGAGTATATTTTCATTATAATAAGAAACATAAATATAAGAAATGCTCAAAATAAATATTGAGATAAGTTGTGTATATATTAGAGACTTGTTTATAAAACCTTTATCCTGATAAAAGTAAGCAAGAACCAGAAATGCTTCAAAGTAATATCTTGGTAGTATTTGTCCAGTCATAAAAATTATGACGATTATAATCAATGGTAAATAATAAAGTTTTCTTAGTAGTTTAATTTTTGTTAACATTAATAGAAAGATTAATCCAAGTGAGCTAGATAATTCACTTATAGAAGTTGGAAAAAATGGTTTTAAATATAATTTTATATCATTTGGACTCATTAACCAACCCTCAGAACTTTTTAGGGATAATGTTAATGCTTTAAAGTGTTCTCTATCACTTCCTAAATATTGATCAAATAATGGTGCAAGAATATTCTGAAAATATATTTGCTTGATGAAAAATAGAGGAAAATAAATTACTAAAAACGCAATGAAAGAGTATAGAACTATTATTTTAAATTTATTTAAGTTCATATATATAAAATAAAAATATAGAGGAGCGCATATCAAAATATATGACAGTTTTCCTGAGGAGTAAAAAACTAAAAGAAATACAAATAAAAAAATTTCAATTTTATTTTTAATTATTTTTTCGTAAATAATTATAAATAATAATAAATACAATAAACCAAAAAAAAGTTGCAATTTTTGAGTAGATATAAAAAAAATAATTAATGGGCAAGAAAGCAAGATAAATAAAAAATATTTATTTTTTTTTATAAAAAATAAAACAAAAATAAATAATGTTAATAAATTTAATTGAGATCCAAAATTATCAGATTTTAAAAAAGCTGATAAAACTAATAATATCTCTGTATTAGAAAAAATTGAAAATTCCAAATCACGCTGAATATTAATATTTGATAATCCGTTTAAATATAAAGTTGATGCCAAATTTTGATGGTACGAAATACTATCTGCATCAGTAATTGGCAAGATAGATATTAAAAATAAAAAAAATATAAAGCTAAATAATATTGTTGATTGTTTGTCTAAGTTAAAATTATATTTTAAATGTGAAAGTTTAAAAAAAGCAAAATTATAAGCTATGAATATCAACTTGAAAATTAATATTAGTGACAAAATTTCGTCAAAATATCTGTTGAGATCTAGTAAAATAATTATATTAATTAAAATTGAGTAAAGTAAAAAAATTAAAAAAAAAATAATTAAAATTAAATAATTTTGGAAAGCTACTACGTTTTTTTTTTTTAAATAAATTAATAAATTAAAACTAAAGGCTGAAGTAATTATTAAAAATACAAAGCTTGGAAGAAAATTTGAAAAGAAATTATCACTATAAAAACTATAAAACATTAGATTTTGATGACATATAATAACTCTTATAACATGCTTGACAAGATAATAGCTAAATTGAGATCAATAGAGATGAAAAAAAATATTGTGCTAAAAGATAAAGTTATTTTAGATTTTGGTTGTGGGTCAAATTTTAATAAGCTTAAAATGATATATAAAGACTGTAAATACGTAATTGCAGTAGACAGAACTGGAAATGATTTTAATGCAGATAAATTTTCTTATTTAAATTATCAAAATAGTCTTGATATATTAAATGAGAAAGTTAAAAAATTCCAATTTGACATTATTATATTAACAGCTGTGATAGAGCATTTAGAGAAACCAGAAGAAGTATTAAATATTTTAAAATTAAGACTGAAAAAAGATGGTGTTATATTCTTGACTGCCCCAGCATGGAGAGCTAAGAAAATTCTAGAATTTATGGGCTATAAACTAAATATTATAAATGCTGATTTAGTTAGAGAACACAAAAGGTATTATGATAGATCGGAGTATGAGAAACTGTCTAATTTAATTAATATGAAAATTAAAAAATTTTATTTTTTTCAGTTTGGCTTAAATACTGTTTGTATTTTAAATTAATTTTTTTTTATAAAATTTCATTCTGATTGTGTTTTGATCAACCTTAATTTTATACTTTGAAATATTTTTTTTTAAGATTTTGATTTCATTTCTAAATGTTGAAAACTTAAAATTTTTGCCAAAATATTTATGAAAGTTACGAGATCCAACTAAATAATTTCTTTTATCAGAAAACTGTTTTTTAAATTTAATTAATTTTTTATCAATTTTAAGTATTTTAGATATTTTAAACGCTAAATCATTTATTTTTGAATTAAAACTTACTAGATTGCAAATAAATGAAGGCATATTTTTTTTCTTAATTATTATGTCATATACCTTACATATATCTTTAATAGAAATAAAAGGCCTATACTGATTTCCATCTCCATCTATAAAGATATTTTTTTTTTTACTTAAGTTGAGCACAAATATATTAATAACGAGATCAAGTCTCATTACGTTTGAAAAGCCAAATAATGTAGAATTTCTAAGAGAATTAACTTTAAAATTTTTATTTCTTAAACTAAAAATTTTACTCTCTGCTTTAAAATTTGCTTTAGCATAAGTGCTTATTGGTCTCTTTTTTGAATTTTCAAAAACTTTTTTCTTATTAAATCCATATACTGAACAAGTTGAATTAAAAATATATCTTTTTACTCCAGCAGATTTTGCAAATTTTGCGAATTTCAATCTATAGAAATAATTTATCTTCCATGTATGTTTAGAGTCAATTTCAGATGATGGATCGTTAGAAATACCATTTAAATCACAAACAATATCTATGTTTTTAAAATCATTTTTATTAACTTCACTAATATCTTTTTTTATAAAAGAAATGTTTTCTTTGTTTTTTAATTTGGTTTTATTTTCTAATAACCATGGAAAATAAAATTTATCATAAACAACAACCTTATATTTTTTTATTAATTCAATTGTTAAAGATGTTCCAAGATATCCCGCACCACCTGATATCATAATTGTTTTCATATAAGATATTGATATAATTTATTTAAAGATTATAGACCTTTTAACTAATACATTATAAATTTCAATTAAATAAAATTATGATTTATATTTTTGTAGGTATAATTTCCTTAAATTTATTTTTCTTATCAGAAAAAATAAACATAAGTTTTTTTAATGAACAGAATAATAGAATTTTAACGATTTTTATATTTTCACTAATATTTCCAATAATATATTTAATCTCCTCTTACTTCTTTTTACTTGAAATAAGCACTTATTATATAATCAATATTTTATTTTATTTTTTTATAGCTTTAAGTTTTATTTTTTGGAAAGATTTTATTAAATTAATTAAAAGTATAAAAAAAATTGATATAAAATATAAGTTATTATTAATTATAACATTTTTCATTTATTTATATGTTTTTTTACCTCTTTCTGATGAAGATGCTATTAGATATCATCTAGAAATTGGAAGAAAAATTAATCAAGATACTTTTTATAATTATATTTGGTTTGATTATATAACTATTAGTTCAGAGGAATTTTTAAATTCATTTTTTTTAAATTTAAAATTTGAGAATATTTCTGGTGTATCAAATTCTATTTATTTAATTTTTATTTTAATCTCAAATATATATTTATTAAATAAATACAAAGTTGGATCTGGTTTTACCAGCATTATAATATTACTTTCCTCTCCATACTTTTTTCAACTGTTATCATCTCAAAAATTTTATCTCTTACCATGCTACATTGTTACATATAGTATAGTTTATTTGTATTTTGAAAAAAAAATACTTTTATCATTCAAAATAATAATTATAATTTTAAATTTGTTTTGCGTAATAACAAAACCAATTTTTTTACCATACTTTTTAATTTCTTTATTTTTAATTTTTAGAGTTACTAAAGAATTATCTCAAAGATTTAAAATAATATTTTTGTGTTTTTTTGGATTTTTTATTTTTTATTTTCCAATTTTTGTTGTTAAAAATAATATTTTCGGCGATCCATTTATACCATATTTCTCTTTAAATAGTGAAAATACATTATGGTTAAAAGAGTATTATTTTTGGCTTAAAGATTTCAATATGGATGCTACCGACAGTATTTATAGAAATGATATCGAAACAGAAAGTACACTTATAGGATGGTTGTTAAATAAAATTAAATTATATTTGATGATAATAGCAAAATTATTCTTCCCTTTAAGACCAAGCGATTTATTTAAAACAATTGGGATTGGACTAATATACTTGTTTCTTATTGATTATAAAAAATATAATAATTTAAAATATTTAATAATATCTTTTATATTAGCTGTTGTTTTAATAGATAATTATCAAACAAGGTGGTTTTTACCTTTATTTTTATTGGTAATTATATTTGCAGAAATTAATAAATTTAAGCTTATTAAAATCATTACATTTATATCATTTTTTTGTGTATCCTCAGCAGTAATTACCATTGGGATATTTTCTTTTTTGATAAATACAAGTGTTATAAATAAAAAATCAGTTTACCCACAAATAATCGATGCATATAGGATAACTGATCAAATAAATTTGAAATATAAAAATAAAAATATTTACACGTCTATGAATTACTTTTACTTTTTGGATAATTATATTCCAATATATTACCCTGACATTTTTTTAAAATTTAAAAAAGATTATTATAAATCAAATAATAATGAAGAAAATTTAATATTATGGGATGAAGGAAGATATGGAAATATTCAAAAATTTGTAAATGATAATTTCAGATGCAAAAAATTAGAAATCATAGAGAATTATGAATACAATTCTAGACGTTTTAAATGGAATAGATTAATTAAATTTATAGATCCAAAAACCCAATTAAATGACAAAAAAATTAAATTATATAGGTTTAATTGCTGATTTTGATCTTAAATAAAAAATAAATGAGAGATTAATCCAATAAAAAATTCCATTCCACGTCGAGAAAAATGCTCCTGTCGTTTGGAGAGGCCAAAATAATATAACAAACATGCAGAAAATAACTAATATTTCTCTATAGTTTTTATTTCTTACAATAAACATATTTTTAGCAAAGAAAAATAAAATATATAAATTCAACAAAATAAAAAAAATAAATCCTGCTAAACCTGTTTCAGATATTATTTCCAAATATATATTATGAGGATGGGTCGAACACCTATTATTAAAGTATTTTGAATTTATATTTTCATATTTTATATTTTTACAAACATGCCGAAAAGATTTTATGCCCGATCCTAAAAAAATATTATCTTTATAAATTTCTGATGCAGTTAAAAAATGTGCTTTATGATGATTATCTTTAAAATATTCTAAAGGTTGATTTATGAAATGATTTTGTATTTTTTCATTTGAGGTAATTAAAGTAAGTACGCCAATTACAATAAAAGAAACCAGTATAAGTTTTTTTTTTAAAGAATTATTATGTAATATAATAAATACTAATGTGCTAAATGAATACATTATACTGATAGACCTTTCGTTTGTTAAGATTACTATAGGAATACCGATCAATAAAATTAACAAAATATACCTACTAGATAAATTAGTATATATTATTGACAAAACACCCAAAAATAAAAATTTTCCAAGAAAACTTCCTGCTATACCTTCATCACCAAAAGGACCAGAAAGTCTTCTTCCATGTCCATCCATAACTTGATATCCAAAAATGTCTTTTAAATAAAAATGTTGAATCAAAATATCAAATATTACAAATAAGCATAAAAATAAAACTATAAATGAAAATATTTTTTTAAAACTTTCTATCTTTTCTAGACAAAATAGAATTACTAAAAAAATAAAATAATTTTTTATCAATCCAATTGAACCTATAAAACTTGATTTCATATTTTCAGATTGAAGAGAATTAATTATCAAAAAAATTATAATAGCATATAAAAATTTTATAAATAATTTATATTCTTCATAAATTTTTTTATTTTTTACCAATAATGCTATAAAAAGAATTGCACAAATAGATGCAATAATATTTACAACTAAATTTCCTAAAATCAAAGATAATGGAAACAAGTAAACAAAAAAATGAATATAAAAAAATTCTTTATGTTTTTCTAAACTATAGTAAACCATTTCAATATTTAATATAAGAAACCATGGATAAATTTGTTATACATACAATATTTTTAATTTACTCAATTATAATTTATAAATACAGACATAAAATAGCAATTTATTTTGGCATATTGGATATGCCTGATGCAAATAGAAAATCCCATCATACTCCAGTTCCAGCTATAGGTGGTATTATAATTTTTCCTTTCATAACCTATTCATTGATAACACTCTATTCTGAGGATTATATAAAATTAAAAATTTTATTTATTTGGATTTTACTTTATCTATCTTTTTTTTTGATTGGCCTAGTTGATGATAGAATTCATTTAAATGCAAAAATAAAAACATTTTTTCTTTTGTTTGTACTATTTATTATATTACCACTAGATAAAAGTTTGATTATTGAAAACCTTCAATTTAAAGATTTAGACTATGTGATATTATTAAACCAAGGATCCTTGTTTTTTACAATTTTTTGTATTTTTTTTTTTTATAATTCTTTAAATTTTTCTGATGGTCTTAATGGTATAAGTATTTTGATATCGATTTATTTTCTGTCGATTTTAATTTTTTCAAAAAATGAAATTAATTCTTTTGATATTGCCATTATATTTAGTTTAGTTTTGATACTAATACCAAATTTAATGGGAAAGATTTTTATTGGTAACTCTGGTGTTAGTTTTTTAGCATGCGTGATTTTTATCTATATAATTGATAGTTATAATAAGTCTCAGATCTTATTTGATGAAATTATTTTAATTTTGTTTCTGCCCACTATTGACACAGTGAGAATAACTATTGAAAGACTTTTAAGTGGTAAGTCTCCTTTTTTAAGTGATAAAAATCATTTTCACCATTTATTAACTAAAATAATCAACAAAAAATATGTATTCGTTCCATATATACTCTTTTCAATATTGCCTTATTTAACAAATAATATGGGTATTGTTAGTTATTTATCATTTACAATTTTTCTTATTCTTTACTCTTTTATTTTAATCTTTTTAAAATTGAGGAATGATTAATATAGTTTTTCATTATTTCTTTTTTTTGTCTGTTATATTTTTTAACGGTGTAATTTTTTGTAACTTTTTTTTTAAAAATATCTCAACTAAATTTAATAATATAGAAAAAGTAATTATTGGAATTATTTTTACAGGGTTTATTTCGATAATAATTAATTTTTTTTTTTCCATTAAATGATGTAATTATTTATTCCAACTTCTTGGTTGGTTTTTTTTATTTTTGCTACTTAATTTTTATAAAAAAAAAAAAAATCTTTATAATAAATAAATTATTAATTGTACCTTTAATATTATTATTATTTTTAAGTATTTTACAAATCTATGGCAGTGGATTTTCAGATGATCTAAATCATTACCATGGTGGTTATATTGCAAATGCAGATAATAATAAAATTATTATTGGGTATAATTACTTGCATTATCATTATGGATACTCATCAATTTGGTTGTTATTACATTCATATCTAAATTTTAATAATTCCTTCCTTCAAGATATTCACATTATTAATTCAATTATTTTTTTTGTAATTTTATTTTATTTTTTTAAAGAAAGTTTTGAAGAAAAAATAATTAATAAAAGTCACTTAAAATATTTACTATCTTATTTTTTTTTATTATTTTTTCTAATAAAATATACAAGACTTAAAGAATTTGGACTTGATAGACCTGGAATTTTAATTTTTTGTTTTATTATTTATTTTTCATTGAAGTATAAGAATTTTTTAAAAAACACAGATAATTATAATAACTTTATTATATTACTTTTATTAATTTGCCTTTTTTTAACTTCAATTAAAATTTTTTTTATCTCATTTTTTTTAATTCCGTTTATATTCATTTTAAAAGTAAATTCTTTTAGGTTATTTTTAAGTTCTAAAATACTTTTGTTTTATTTTTGTTTAATAATTTATTTTATTAAAAGTATATTGGTTAGTGGATGCATAATTTATCCATTCTACTTCACTTGTCTAGAAACTATTAGCTGGAATAGCAAAGATATTGTAAAAAATTTATTAATAATGACTGAAGCTTCTACTAAAGCATATGATAAATTTTCAGGTGACTTAACCAATATTGAATATATTAAAAATTTTAATTGGATAGCTACATGGTTTAAAAGAAACATCGAAGAATTATTAAGTTATGTTGGAACAATCTTTTTAGCATGTATTTTTTTTGTAATTTCGAGTGATAAAAAAAAAATTGTAAATAAATTTAATTATACAAATTTTATCATTTTAGGTCTTTTTTTACTTAATTTTATAATATTTTTAAAATCACCAGTAGTAAGATATCATCATATTTTATTTATACTTTTGGGAGTATTAACTTTAATGTTTTGTAATTTATACTTTTCTAAAAAAAAAATAATATTTTACATAGTAATTTTTCTCTGTTTTGGTTTCAATTTATCAAAAAATATATCCAGAATTGATAAAAATAATTACTTTAATAATCCATATCAACACATCAAAAATATTAATTGGTACACATCACCTGTGAAACATAAGTTAGATAAATTTGAATATTATAATGGTTGGATTGATGGAACGCCAATAGGAAATATGAGTTTAGATAGTTATAATCACAAAAAAATACTTGGTTATGATTTAATTTATAAGTAATTTTCAAGAATATTTAGAGTTTCATCTAAATTCTTTTCCCAAGTATAAAATCTTGATTTTAAGTAACCCTTTTTAATTAAATCTTGTTGCCTACTATTATTTAATAATAGCTCTTTAATTTTATCTTTAATTTCGTCAATATTATCTGGATCAAAATAATCAGCTGCATCACCATTAATTTCTGGTAAAGCCGATCTGTTAGATATTAATATTGGGCAATTTTGTGACATTGCCTCTAAAGATGTTAGTCCAAATACTTCAGAATAAGAAGTAAACATATATATTTTAGCAAATTTATATAAATTTTTTAGGTATTTGTTTTCAATATTTGTAAATATTTTAACTCTATTTTTATCAAAGTTTTTTTCAATAAAATTTTTTATTTCATAATAATATTTCTTATCTAGTATTTGCAAAATTAAACAAAATTTTGGAGGTGTGCTAATATCATTTAATAACATTTTATATGCTTTGAGTAGATTTATTATATTATGATACTTAACACAGGATAGAACTGATAAAATATAACTTTCATGATAATTAAAAGATTCTATAAATTCACTTGACTCTTTATTTTCAAAATATTTTTCATTAATTCCTAGATATACTTTAAATATTTTTTTTTCTTTTAGCTTTAATATCGATTTTATTTCTGTTTTTGCAAAATCAGAATCTACAATTAAAATTTTTGAATTTAGAATAGACAATTCCATTAGTTTTTTAGTAAATAAATTTCTTAAATAATTACCTGGCATCAAATTAAAATATTTCCATGGTAAATTAGAATGAAGAACTAAGATGTTACTAATATTTAAAAATTTATTTAATATTGGAGATAAATTCATAGGTGAATAAAGATTCTTTATTTTGAGGTATTTAAGTTCAAAGGGTAGTACAAGTTGCATCCAAAAAATCCTAAAAAATGTAATACTTAAATAGTCGGGTTTTATAATTAGTTTAATATTTGGAGAACTTTGAATAGAGCTATCTATTTCTTTTAAGTAATTTTTGCAAATAAAAATATATATTTCATTATTTTTACTTAGTTTATTAATTTTGTTACAAAAATTAATGATATAAGTTTTTGTGCCACTTCCTAAATTTGTGGCAACAAAATCAAAAGCGATTTTCATTTTTTAAATAATTTTCATACCAAGTATAAAGTGTAGGTATTACATCATCTAATTTTTTTTTTGGTTTCCAGTTAAAAAATTTTTTTAATTTCTTGTAATCCATAAATTGAACTGAAATTTCTCCTGTAGTTTTATTTTTTTTTGCTTTTTTAATAAGTTCAAAATACTCTTTTTTTTTATTTTTATAGAAATATAACTTTTTTAAAACGTCTTTTATTTTATGTGGTGTATTTGTCCCTGCATTAAATACCTCAGCATTATATTTTTTTGGTTTTAAAAAAAGGTTTTTAGATAAAAGTTTATATAAGTCTACTATATCATCTATGTAAATAAAATCTCTTACATCTTCACCATTTCCTCTAATTATAAATTTTTTATTATTTATACATGATTTTATTGAGTCAGGTATCAAAGCTGTAAAGTTTATCTGGCCTGGACCATAAATATTTGAAAATCTTGTCGTTATTATTGGCAAGTTGTAAAGGCTAGATGAATAAGTTTGTGCTATCATATCTGCACAAGCTTTAGATGTATCATATGGATATAATGCCTTGAGTTGATAATTTTCTCTATATGGCATATGCTTTAACCCATATTCACCATATGCTTTATCAGAGGAAGCTATAACTATTGATTTAACATTATGTCTTGATTCTCTCACTGCATCTAGGAAACTATATGTTCCTTTAATATTTGTTTCCCAAGTTTCAAAAGGTTTATGGCGTGCTCTGCCAACTTCAACTTGAGCTGCCAAATGAAAACAGATGTCAATTTTGTATCTTTCAATAATTTTCTTTATAAGTTTTTTGTCAGTAATATTTCCTTTAATTAAATTAATCTTTTTGTTTATCTTTTCGTAAAAAAGAAGACTTTTCATTTTTCTTTCTTTTGTGAGGCCTATTACTTTTGATCCACTCGAAACCAAATTTTTAGCTAGGTTAGAACCAACAAATCCTGTCACACCAGTTATAAATATCTTTTTTGATTTCCAAAAATTTTTTTTCATTATGAAAAATTTTTAATCTGTTTTTTAGCATTTTCCAATTCAGAAATTGTATTTACAGTTATATGCTTCCCTGAATGTTTAAAGTTAATTAAATTTTTTTTTTTTACCTCATTAATAATAAAATTTTTAAATCCATTATTTTTTTTATATCTAGATAATTTATTTTTTGAGGTAAGAATGTATCCAATATTGAACCAAAGATTTAATTTAGGTTTTTCTTTAAATGAAAATACTGTATTATTCAAATTAAAATCTAGAATTCCAAATTGAGTGTTTAGTCTAAAGCTTGTAATTAATGTTTTATTTTTATTTAATTTAAAAGACCTTATTAATTTATTAATTCTTACATTGGCCAAAGTATCTCCATAACATATTAAAATATTATCTTTTGTATATTTTATAGTTTTTTTTATTCTAGTTAAAATATCAGAATTAAGACCAGTATTTATAACCTTTATATAGTTTTTTTTTTTATATTTTTTTTTTAAAAATTCATTTATTAATTTATGCTTATAACCAGTGGCAATGTAAATATTGTATATTTTATTATTGATCAAATATTCAATAATATATTCTAAAATTGTCCTTGAGCCAATTTTTATGAGTGGTTTTGGAGTATTTTTTGTCAAAGGTCTTAATCTTTCACCTTTGCCTCCACAAAGAATTATTACAGATAGATTATTTTTAAAATCTATTATATTAGAATTCATGAATTTAAATTATTTAAATAATATTTAACAAGAAAATGAGAAATAATATATGAAAAAGATACTTGTGACTGGAGCGGGAGGCTTCATAGGAGGTCATTTAATCAAAGAATTATTAAACAGAGGGTATGAAGTAAGAGGAGTTGATATTAAAAAATTTGAAGAGTGGTATCAACATTTTGATAGTGTTGAAAATCATTCATTGGATATGTCTATAAAAGAAAACTGCTTTAAAATGGTAGATGGTGTCGATGATGTAATTAATATGGCATGCAATATGGGAGGAATGGGTTTTATTGAGAATAATAAAGCCTTATGTATGCTCTCAGTTTTAGTTAATACCCATCTTTTAATGGCATGCAAAGAATTTAAAATTAATAGATATTTTTTTTCATCTAGTGCATGTGCTTATAATAAAGATCTACAAAATGAAACAGGTGTAACTGGATTAAAAGAAGAGGATGCTTACCCAGCAAATCCAGAGGATGGATATGGTTGGGAAAAATTATTTAGCGAGAGAATGTGTAGACATTTTTTAGAAGATTATGGTTTGGATGTTAAAGTTGCAAGATACCATAATATTTTTGGCCCAGAAGGTACTTATGATGGTGGAAGAGAAAAAGCACCAGCAGCACTATGCAGAAAAATTATTTATACAATCTTAGAAAACAAAAATGAAATTGATGTCTGGGGTGATGGAGAACAAACTCGATCTTTTTTATATATTGATGATTGTGTAGAGGCTACTTTAAAATTTTTTGATTCTAAACATCATGGACCTATAAATATTGGTAGTGAAGAAAAAGTTTCAATAAACCAAATGATAGATAAAATAGAAAAAATATCAAAAAAAAATGTAAAAAGAAATTATCAATTGGATAAACCTAAAGGTGTAAGAGGAAGAAATAGTGATAATACGATGATAAGAAATAAATTAAATTGGGATCCAAAATATTCACTCTATCAAGGATTAGAAAAAACATATGAATGGATTTATTCTGAAATAAAGAAAAAACATAACCAATAAATGAGCATTGTTTTAGGTTTAAATTGTAACCATGCTGACTCCTCTGCTTGTATAATAAAAGATGGAAAGTTACTTTTCGGAATAGAAGAGGAAAGAATAAATAGAATTAAACATTGGGCTGGTATTCCAATTAAATCAATTCAAGAGTGTCTTGTGCAAACAAATATAAATATATCAGAAATAACTGACGTAACAGTAAATACAAACCCCAGATCAAATATTATAAAAAAGAGTATTTACTTTTTAAAAAATTATACATTGGGTAAGAAAAAATTTGAAATTTTTGAAAGATTAAAAAAAAAATTTTACATAATAAATGAGATTAATTCACACTTCTATCCTGAGAAAATATCTGAGCACGTAAAAATAAAATATATTGATCATCATTTATCTCACATTGCATCTGCATTTTATCCATCTGGGTTTGAAAATGCTGTTGGTTTATCAATTGATGGATTTGGAGATTTTAAAAGTTTAGCCATAGCAAAGTGTAAAGGTGATAACATAAAGATAGTTAAGAAAATATTTTTTCCAAACTCTTTAGGAGTATACTATGAAGCATTCACACAATTAATAGGATTTAAAAATTATGGTGACGAATATAAGTTTATGGGACTATCTTCTTATGGAAATCCAATATTTGTTGATAAAATAAAGAGAAATATATTTAAGAATTTTAAAAATTTAGAGCTTAACCTAAATTACTTCAACCATACTAACAAAAATTATGTCTATCAATTTCAAGGTCAACCTACCCAAGACAAAATTTTTAATGAGAAGATCTATGAATTATTTGAAATAAAAAAAAATTATAAAATTGAAGATGATTATGAATTAAAAACTAATATTGCTTGCTCAGTGCAAAAAGTTTTTGAAGAAAGTGTTATGAATATTTGTGATGAAATAAAAACTTTAAATATTTCTGAAAATTTAGTGTATGCTGGTGGTTGTGCATTGAACTCTTTAGCAAACAAAAGAATTTTTGAAAGCAAAATATTCAAAAAAATATTTATACCATATGCTCCTGGTGATGCTGGAGGATCAATTGGCTCTGCATCATATTATTTAAAATCAAAGAAGGTTAACCTTTCAAACTTAAAGACACCTTTTATAGGACCAAATTACACAAATGATCAGGTGGAAAAAATAATATTTGGTAAATACAACCTTAAAAATAATAAAGTAGAGTTACTTACAGATAAAAATAAATTAAATAATAAAATAGCTAACTTGCTATATGAAAACAAAATAATTGGATATTTTAATGGAAAAATGGAGTTTGGTCCTAGAGCACTAGGTAATAGATCTATATTAGCAAACCCTTGTGGAGAGAAAATTAAAGATTTAATTAATATGAAAATTAAAAGAAGGGAAAACTTTAGACCATTTGCGCCAGCAATTTTAGAGGAAGAAAAAGATAAATGGTTTAACAATAATAGTAGCAACTATTATATGTCCTCTGTTGAATTAATAAATGAAAATAAAAGAAAATTAATTCCTGCAGTTACTCATATTGACGGCACTGGCAGAGTTCAGACTGTATCAAAACAATTAAGTTTAAATTTTTACAATTTGATTGAAACTTTTAACAAAATCTCTGGAGTTCCAATTTTGTTAAATACGTCTTTTAACGAAAATGAACCAATTGTAAATGAACCATCTCAAGCAATAGATTGTTTTTTAAGAACACATATGGATGCATTAGTTATTGAAAATTATTTGATAACAAGATAATTCTAAATTAAATTAAATTCTATGGATTTAAAAATAATTGATAACTTTTTATCAAAAGAAGATTTTGATAATTTATGCAAAATTAAATTAATCAATGTTAATGAGGATGAAATAAAAGTTTATCACAACAAAATTTTTAGTGATGGTAAAATTGAAACTTCAGAATGTATTGATGAAGTTTTTCTTAAGAGATTATTTGATAATTATAATAAAAAAACTTTAGATATTTTGAGTGATTTATGTCCTGAAAAATTGTCTTTATATGAGTACTCCGAATTTCATATTATAGAGACTGGATCAAAGTACAAATTTCCTATACATGATGATACCCCAAATAAATTATTAAGTGGAGTAATATATTTAACCCCTGAAGAAAATAGTGGCACAATTTTCTATAGTTCAAAAAAAGGTGAAAATAAAAAAGAAATTGAGTGGAAACAAAATCGTGCTGTTTTTTTTTCTAGAAAAGAAAAAAAAACTTGGCATTCTTATGAGGGAAATGGTAGGGCAAACAGAATTGCATTAGTTTATAATTTAATGACCTCCAAAATCAAAGAAGTTGCTAATATTGAGAAGGTTGGATATCTATCATCTTTACTAAGATATAAACTAAATCCATACTTTTATAGATACTTTAAAAAAACAATTTAATTCTAAACTTTTTTATTAAAGTAAGAAATTACAGTATTTCTCTCATTTTTGTAAAAAAAATCAATAATTCCACTTGTGTAAATATTTAGGTTGAGATTATTATCAGTTGGCAAAATATTGTCTCGAAATATTAACTTGCAATTTTTGAAATTTCTGCCCCTGATACCAGTAAAAATTAGTTTAAATCTTTTCTTAGCAATTTGAGTAATGTCGTAAGAGATTGAGTTTAATCTACCAAAATTAAATGCAAAAAAATTAATTTTTTTTGATATTTTTTTTTCTAGAAGATTTGCACTTTGAATTATTTCAAAATTCAATAATTTTTTATTTTTGTTATTTTTGAGATTAGTATGAGAAAATGAATGAGCGCCCAATGTATGTTTTAACTTAATTAACTTATTTAAATCTTTAAAATTCATACTATTCATATCTTTTCTTATTTTTTTTATTTTTAAATTGTTTTTAATAAAAAAATTTTTTTTTTGTATATTTAGTAATAAAAATTTTAATGGTATAAAAAAAATAGCTCTTATATTATATTTTAATAAAATATTTTCAGCTACAGAAATATTACTCTTAAATCCATCGTCAAAAGTTAATAACAAATATCGACCATCAATACTCTTTTTGCCCTCACATATTTTTTGAAAATGATCAGGGGTTATAAATTTCCACTTTTTTTTAAGAAATTTAATTTGTTTTAAAAAAATCTGCTCATTCTCAATATCATGGAACATTAATACTCTTAAGCTTTTTTTAGGATAACTATAAATGTTCAATTTAATAGCAACATTTAAAATATTAAAAAGAAAATTTTTATATAAAGACATTAGTAAAATAGTTTATTAAATACTTTAACAATAAATTTATTTTTTTTTAGTTTATTTTTAACCCAAATTAAAAAAATTAAAAAATTTCCTCTTCTTGTGAGTGAAAAATTAAGTTTATAAATTACGTTAATTTTATTAGAAATTCTTAATTTATATTTTTCATCACCAGTTGTTAAATCCACAGATGTCCCATCAGATTTAAAAAAATTTTTTATTATAAAGTACAATAATATATTTCCAGGAGAGAATTTTGAATACTTTGGATCGTATACAGGGAAAATATAATATAACTTATTTCTAAAATTATAGCCTAAGTGTATTGATATAATTTTACCATTAATTTTAAGGCAGGTTACATTTGAATAAACATTATATAAAAAAGTTGATAGAAGAAAACTTTTATTACTTGTGTTACTTAAATAATTCCAGTTTTTTGTTTTTTTTAATTGACTCATTTTCATTTTAAAAAAACTATTAATTAGTTTTTTTTTTTGCGAATAATTGAGATGTGTTTCAAAGTCTATTTTTCCAATAGAACTAATTCTTTTAATTTGTCTTAATGTATCATTTTCAAATTTTTTGTTAATGATATTTTGACTTTTATTATTCTGAATTTCATAAGATTTATAATTCTGTAGCTCAAGATCAGTTTGGTTTAATATAAAAAAAAAATTAGAGTCTTTTTGAATATTATTTATCAAAATTAAATCTATATTTTTTATATTTGTAATATAATCACGTATTTGTTTTGATAATATTTTATTTTTGATTAATTTTTTATCTAACAAACAATCAAAATAATCTGAAAATGGCAAACCAATGTTTGTTAAGTAACTTATATTTAATATTTTTTTCTTTAGTAAAGGGATAATAGAAATTATTTTGTTATCTAGATATACGCACAAGATATATAATAAATCTTTTCTATTATATATATGATCTACCCAATTTTTATTCCAATTATAAGTTTGAAAAACTGATATATTTGAAATTTTGGATAAATATTCCCACTCTCTTTCTAACTCTTCATTAAATATATTTTTTACTTTAATTTTTAAATTCTTTTCCATTTCAAAAGATTTTTTTGTTTGTAATATGTATTATGCATTGGAAAATAAATTAATTTTTTCCACTGATTTAAAATTTTTTTATTATTTATTTGTTTCTTTATCAATGTTGGCCATGAAATAATTTCAATTGAATTTTTCCACCCTAAATTAAAAATCTCAGATGCTATACTTTGATTTTGACATATTGCTGGAAAAAAAATTGGAGTTCCATGTTGAATATTTCTTAATTTTAGAAGAGGTTTAATTTTTAAATTTTTACAAATTTTATTCCAAAAAATAAAATTCTTATATCTTTTTTTAATTTCTTTTTTTACATTTAAATTATTCAAAATATTTATTTGTTTATCATTTAAATGTTTATCAATAATTTTATATTCGGAAGTAAAAAAATAAGGATCTTCATATTTTGGCCTTTTGCCCAAATATTTAGTTTTTTTATAAATTTTTAGTGATTTTATTTTTTTTTTTATAATAAAGTTATAACTTGAATAGTTTTGAATTTTTGGAAATTTTTTTGAAATACAGAATTTTTTATTATTTACTTGTAGAATACCACCATACTCAATTGATTTAAAAACTTTTGCAACAGATAAAAATTTTAAATCACAATCATTATTTATATTTTTTTTTAAATCATAAAATGTGTGGCAATCATCAATGATAAGTAATATGTTAAGACGCTTGCACAAGTTATGTAGTTTTTTTGTACTTTGTGATATGCCAAAAAAATTTATTACTACAATTACTTTTGTTTTTTTTGTTATTTTTTGTTTTATCGAATTGATGTCAAAAAAAAAATTTTCTTTTATGTTATAAAATTTTTTTGAGGATTTTATTATATTCTCATATTGGAAAATTACGTCACAACTAAAATTAGGATATAATATTTCATCATTTTTTTTTAAATTTAAATTTTTGAAAGCAAAATATAAGGAACTTCTACCATTACAAAAATAAAATAATTTATTCATTATGGAGTTATATTATAAAAGTTCCTATAAATATTAATTAATTGCTTGTTAAAAGGAAATATTATCAAAAATAAAATGAACAGCGATTTGACATTAATATTTTTTTTTTTGTAAAAAAAATTTATAATATCATTTCTTGGTAAACCATTTTCTATATTCCATATTATTATTTCTGTGTTTACCTTATCAATAAATTTTTTTTTTGTCTTTATAAAGTCCTTACTAAATTGTAACGTTTTTATTTTTGAAATTTTTTCAATAAGGTTCAATTTTTCTAAATGAAAAATATTTTTCTTTTTCCATGAGTCACTATCTTTATGAACTCTCCATTTTGCTAAAATTTCGTTAGAATATTCTAATTTAGATACTAGGCTTAACCTTAGGGCAAGGTCTAAATCACTTATCATAGAGAATTCACTATCAAATTCAAATAGTATGTCATCCATATATGACTTCCTACAAATTAATGTCTCAAGACTTATGTAATAATTTTTTAATAAGTTATTAAATACATATCCTGTTGCAGGTTTTTTCCGATATAATACTTTTTCTTTTGTATTAGAAAAAAAGATTGTATTTGAAATCACCATTCCCACATCAAGATCACTAAAAAGCTTGATTTGGTTCTCTATCTTATTTGACATCCATAAATCGTCTGTATCTAAAAAAGCTATAAACTCTCCTTTACAATTCTTTAAACCTTCCTGTCTTGCAGTTCCAAGATTTAAAGGCTTTGGGGTATGTATATATTTCATCCTACTATCTTTTAACTCTTGAAAAATATTTTTACTATTATCAGTTGAAAAATTATCAATAAATATTAATTCCCAATTTTTATATGATTGATTTTTAACTGAACTTATGCTGTCCCTTAAATACTTACCTCCATTACGACAGTTCATTATGATACTTACAAGACCGTTCATTTTAAATTATTTTTATAATATTTAATGGTCTCCTTTAAACCTGTTTCAAAATTTTTTTTAGGTGACCAGTTTAAAAATTTTTTTGCTTTAGAAATATCTGGATAAAGATTTAATATTTCATCCTTCCTTAAAGGTATTGATCCATATTTAGGCTTACCACCCATCGAAAGTTTTCTAATAAGTTCAATAATTTTTTTTAATTTTAATGGTTTGCCAGATCCAACATTAAAAATTTCACCATTTGCTTTCTTATTTATTAAGCTTCTGATGATAATATTTACAACATCATGCACATGAATAAAATCTCTTCTTTGTTTACCTGAAGATGCATTAAATTCTGTATTTTTTAAACATCCATCAATTACTATTGGTATAAATCTGTTTAATTCCTGATTTGGTCCATATGCTAAATACAATCTTAGTATAGTTACAGGAAAATTATATTTTTTATTTAAGCTAATTAGAAAATTTGTTGATCTTAACTTTGATTCTCCATAAACAGAATTTATTTTAGATAATAAACAATTCATGTTTTCTCTTTGAGGTGATTTATTTTGTCCATATTCTATTGAACTACCAATTTGAATAAATGATTTTATTTTTTTTTTTAAAAATAGATTTGCTAAATTTTTGCAACCTATATAATGACTTTCATATGTTTTTTTTTTATTGGAGTGATCAACATAGCCACCCAAATTTACTATATATTGGAAATTTCTGTTAATTTTTTTTAAATCTCCTTTTTTTCTGATATCGCAAATATGATAATTTACATTTTTTATGAATCTTTTTGTATTCGGATAAGTTGTTGAAATACTATCTACTTTCCATCCAAGGTTTAAACATTTTTTAGATAAATGATATCCTATGAAGCCAGTTCCACCAACAATAAGTATATTTTTTTTTTTCAAAATATGTTTATTTTTTTTTTTTTAGAATTTTATCTAATTTATCTTTGTCTCTTTTTGTATCCATGCATTGCCAAAAACCATTATGTCTATAAGCTCCTAGCTCATTTCTTTTAGAAGCTAATTCTAACGGCTGCTTTTCAAGGTATATTTTATCATTTTTGATATAATTTATGAAATTTGGTTCTATTACAAAAAAACCACCATTTATCCAACCTTCATCTAGCTTAGACTTTTCTTTAAAATAAGTAACTTTGTTACCTTTCAGTTTAAGTGCTCCAAATCTAGCTGGTGGTCTTACAGCTGTAAGGGTGATCTTGTTATTGTTTTTTTGATGAATTTTTACAAGCTTTTTTAAATTTATATCAGATAATCCGTCTCCATAAGTCATTAAAAAAGTATCTTTTCCTAAATATTTTTTTAATCTTTTTAATCTTCCACCCGTCATAGTCTTTAGTCCTGTGTCAACTAAATTGATATTCCAATCAAATCTATTTTCTCGAAAATATTTTTTTATAACATTACCTTTATAACCTAAAGCAATATAGAAATTCTTAAAACCATATTTAGCATATAAGTTCATTATGTGAATCAATATAGGTTTTCCACCAACATTCACCATTGGTTTTGGAACCATCTTTGTATACTCAGAAAGTCTAGTTCCAAATCCTCCTGCTAAGATTACAACTTTCATTTTGATTATCTCAATATTTTTTTTTCATATTCATGAATTTGTTTTTTTGTTAATTTTTCTAAATCATTATTGTTTATATAAGACAAATACCACTCAGACGTCATTTTAACTGTTTGCTCAAAATTTAATAAATTTTTCCACCCTAATAATTTTAAAGATTTTCTTGAGTCTAAATTTAAAAGTCCCGCTTCATGTACCTTATTCTTCGTATTATCTAATTCCCACTTAAAATTTGGTATATAATTCTGTATTTTATTAAGGAGTTCTTTAACACTATAATTTTTTCTAAAATTTGGTCCAAAATTAAATGACTCACCATTAATATTGTTTTTGTTTAAATATAATTTATTTCCCAAAATTAGATAACCATATATTGGTTCCAGAACATGTTGCCATGGCCGAGTAGAATTAGGATACCTAACTTTTAATTTTGAATTATTTTCAAGAGATTTTATTAAATCAGTGACAATTCTATCCTTAGACCAATCACCACCACCTATTACATTTCCAGCCCGCGCTGTTGCTAAATATAAGTTTTTTTTTTTTTTTAAAAATGAGTGAAAATATGAATAAAAAATTAATTCTGCTGAAGCCTTTGAGCTCCCATAAGGCTCTTTATCTCCCAAAATATCAGTTTCTTTATAACCTTTTTTTTGATTTATATTTTTATAACATTTGTCGCTAGTAATAATAACTATACCTAATTTTTTTTTAAAATTTATCTCTCTAATAATTTCAAGTAAATTTAAAGTGCCAATAGAATTAGTAGTCCAGGTTTCATATGGATATAAAAAAGATTTTTTTACTAATGATTGAGCGGCTAAATGAAAAATTAAATCTGGTTTAATTAGTTTTATTTTTTTTTTTAACAATTTATAATTTCTTATATCAACCTTAAAATCAGTAATATTTTTATGTATTTTAGATACTTTGAAATTTGAAGGGTATGTGGGAATATCTTTAGATAAACCAAAGACTTTTGCATCTAAACCCTTAAGAGATGCCGTTAACCATGAACCTTTGAAACCTGTATGACCAATTACTAATACTTTTTTATTCTTATAAAATTTTTTTAAATTTAATAAAGTCATTTAATTAAATTGTCTATAGTTTGACTAAGTAAATTACTATCTTGTAATTCTCTGATTTTGGGTTGATAAATTTTTTTCATATGAATATATCTAGGATATTGTGATATTTTTTTTTTATCTAAGTATATATATTGAAAGATTTTATTGAGTAATATTTGTTTTTTATGAATAAAGTCTTTTGAATTAATTTCAATTGGTAGATTATAAGATCTTAATATATTTTTTACGTAATTAAGTAATTTACTCTCTTTTGGGTTTGAAAAAAAAATTTCACAAATTAATCCTAAACCTACAGCTTCGCCGTGACGATAATACTCATATCTACTCAGCTCCTCTGTTGCCATTTCAATTGAATGAGCAAAAGTATGTCCAAAATTTAATAATAATCTTTTATTTTTCTCAAAAATATCTGATTTAAAAAAAAAGATTTTTGTTTTAAGTGTTTCAGAACAAAGCTGAGATATTATATTATAATCTCTTTTAAGAATTAGTTCTTTTTTTTCTTGTAGTATTGATAAAATTTTATTTTTTTTCAACAATCCGCACTTTAAAATTTCAGGTATACCAGATTTAAATTCTCTATCAGGTATATTTTGAATTATATCATTATAAATAAAAACTGTTTTTGGATGATAATAATTTCCTAAAGAATTAATAATATTTTTATAGTTGATAGCAGTTTTGCCTCCTATACAACTATCAATTATTGAAGTCATAGTTGTTGGAATATTTAAGTAAATCAAACCCCGATAATACAAACTCGAGGCTAGAGCGCTCATATCACCAACCACTCCCCCTCCAAATGAAACAACAACAGATTTTTTTGTAAATTTATTGTCAATCATAATATCTATCAATCTTAAAAGTGATTTTTCATTCTTGTTCTTCTTATTTCCTAAAAATTTAAGTGCAATAACTTTACATCCTGATGATTTTAAGATTTTAACAAATTTATTTATTAAATTTTTATTGATGTTTTTATCGTAAACTAAAAGAATTTTTTTATCTGATTTTAAACTTTCAATAGTATTTATAATTGAATTATCTAGGCTTTTTTTTATCAATATTTCAAGATTTTCTCCGTTAACTCTATAATTTATTTTCATTTGAATTATTATGATTTGTATAATTTAAAAAATTTATCACTACTCATTTTTTTTGAAGCTTTCTCAAAATCCTCTAAAATATCTACAGAAAAGCTATCTCCAGAAAGATTCAAAGATTTTATTTTAAGTCCAATTTCTAGAGCTCTAAGTAATTCTATATCCTCGATTTTTTCTAATTTTGTTTTATCGTTCAGAGCAAATTTCTCTAAAGCGAAAGGTGTGAAAGAAATTATAGATAAATGTTTAAAAACATATTTTGTACTTTCTTTAAATTCAAAAGGTATATTTCCTCTCGAAAGGTACATAACTTCTTGTAGTTTATTCTTTACCACTTTCACTATATTAGTGTTATTTTTCGAACTAACTCTTAGAGTTGGGAGAATAATGTCTGACCTAGGATTTTTTAAGTGATAATTAATTACCTCATCTATGTGATGGGGACTAATTAATGGTTCATCTCCTTGAATATCAATTATGAGTTCATAATCTTTTTTTAATTTATTATAGGCTTCGTAGATTCTTTCGGTCCCATTGTTGTGGTGCTTTGAAGTCATAATATATTTTGCACCAAATTTTTTAACTGCATTAGCTATTTTTTTATCATCACAACAAATATAGACATCATCTAATTTTTTACTAAGTAATGCTCTTTTATAAGTATGTACAACTAAAGGTATGCTATTAATAAGCATTAGAGACTTTTGTGGAAGTCTAGTAGAATTAAGTCTTGTAGGAATTAGTCCAACTATTTTTTTTTTCATGATGACGTCCACCCTCCATCAACGTATATTGATTGACCTGTTATATAATTTGATTTATCAGATAAAAGAAAAAAAGCTAGCGAGCTTACATCTTTTGGCTCACCCCATTTTTTTAGAGGGATTCTAGACAATGTCCATTTATATAATTTTGGCTTCTTTTTTTTAAAATTTTTATAGTACGATGTTTTTATAAATCCTGGATGAATAATATTAAATCTAATTTTGTATTTTGCAAATTCAACGGCTAAACTTTTAGTTAAACCATCTAAAGCACTTTTTGTTGAGGCATACCCCGAAAGTTGATCGAAACCTAATTGACCAACAATTGATCCAATGTTTACTACTGATAGTTTATTTTTAGATTTATTTGTATTGATAATTTTTTGAATTAAAAAAAAATGATTAAAATAATTATTTTGAAAAATATGATTTAATTTTTTATGATCTATATTAATGAAATTTACCCTTTGTCGTTCACCTGAGTTATTTACCAATCCAGTAATTTCTTTTTTAAGTTTTTTAGAATCATTAATTATCTTTTCAATAAGTTTTAAATTTTTAGTATCACCCAAATATAATTTACAATTTTTATTTGGAATTTTTTTTTTTAGATAAATAAAATCTTTTTTAGATCTAATTATCGCATATATAAATGTACTTTTCTTTTCAATTCCATCTAATAGAATTTGTCTACCTATACCTTTCCCAGCACCTGTAACTAATATGTTACCCATATCTCAACCTAAAATTTCTTTCCATAAACTCAAATTTTTCGTCGAATAAAAAAAATCTTTTTTTTCAGATTTTATCAAGTTTATTTTATCTAATTTATTCAAATAATCTAATAGTAATGATTTATCTTTTAAAAAACAAATATCAGCATTTTGTTTTAATGGGCTTAGATTAATTTGGTTATCATCAAGAACAGATATTATCTTAAATCCTAATAGGTAAAGGTCAACTATTGCTGATGTTGTATTTGCAACAATTGCAATATTAAATTCATCTGATAATTCGAAGATATTTTTTTTAGTTAGATCATAACTAATATTCAACAAATGAGACATTTTTCTGAGAGGGTGTTCTTTTAATGTAAATGAATATCTATTCATAAATTTCTTATTTAGGAGATTTAAACTTTTACTCAGGTTAATATTACTTTCATGGTGGTAATCTCCTAAAATTAAAATCTTATTATTAAAGTTTTTTTTAGTTAGTTTTAATTGTGAAGTTTTTGATATTAAATTTGAAAATCTAATTGCTTCAATTTTTTTTATTTGATTAATTGGAAATTTTCCTTCTTTTAATTTTCTAAATGTATCATTTCCATTAGCAGCGTAAAAATTAGGTAAAAAATTTGCATATAATTTCTTATCATTAAATGAAAATCTTAAGTCCCAATATCTTATTGTTGAATGTGTAATTGCAAAAATATTTGGATTTAATTTTTTAATATTATAAACGAAAGATTTTTCCCATCCCTGATTTTCGAACAAGTAAAAAACATTCTTGGGTTTTTCTATTATATTTACTAATTCCTCAAATAAATAAAAGTAATATAAACTAATTAACGACTCAGTTCCTATTAATGTTTCTTTAAAATCGCTTCTTAACATATAAAGAAAATTACTTTTTTTATCTCTTAAACTATTTTTTATATATTCATCAATTTTTTTATATTTAAATAAATTTTTAAACCAAGTCTTAACTACTTTAAAAAAAATTTTGAAGGAGAACAGATTTTCTATAAAAAAATGAAAAATTTTTTTTTCCTTATTTATTGCCTGAAAGTTTTGAGTAGATTTTATATAATTATTTATTTTATTAGGAAAATAAATATGAAGAAATATAGAATCTTCCATTTTTAATTTATTATTTTGTAACAACTCTTTCCAATAATCTGAAGAATAAATTCCATTTTTCAATTTTTCAAAATCAACATAAGCAAAATAAGTACAAAATAGATTTTTATCTTTAAGTTTTTTTAATTGGTCAACTTTCACTTTATTTAGAGTTATTCTTTTTGATAAGAATCTAATAAAGTTTATAAAACTAAATATATTAGTAGGTATAATTACTTTAACTAATTTTTTAAAATCAAAGATAATATTAAAAAGATTTTTTTTTTTTTTTGATTTAAACTTTATATTAAGTTCTATACATATAGTCTTAATTGATATTAATAAATCTTTGCAATAAGTTTCTAAATATAAATTTTTTATATTTTCTTTAATTAGATATTGCCTCAAAGCAATTAATTTCAATATATCATTTATAGAATTTTGCTTATAAAAGCTTTTTTCAAAAATATTAGTTGTCCACCAAAGACTAAAGTCACTTTTTATATTGAATGAATTGTGTAAATTTTCATTATTATCAATTTTTAGAAAGGCTAACTGCTCTATAAACTCAATATATTTTGATTTAATTTTATCTGAGTTTTCTTCTATCAAGTTCAACAGCGAAACTTCATTTAAATTTGATTTATATGTATTCCAAAGAATTTTTTTAGATTGAAGTTGACTTCCTTTATCTATAACAATTGTAATACTCATTTTTTATTGCGTATTTTTATAGTTTAAATCTTTATCAATAATATTACTTACATTTCTTGCAACCCCAACACATGTATTCCATTTTCCAGAAAAAATAGATATTATTTTATTTCCATGTTTTGATATTTCATTTAATCGCTCATCCGTTTTTTCTTTATTAATTTGTAACGCTCTAGTTACAAAAAATGAGCCAATATATTTAGATTTATTTAAGAGGCTTAAATACTTTAATCCATTTTTTAAAAAAATATCATAATTAGAAATTTTTTTATTTTTTATTATTCCCTTGTTTAAAAACTTTTTTTTATAATTTTTAAATAATGGAAATTTACTTTTTACTATTTCGAGTTTGGATGACTTTACATCGCTTAATAAATGGTATTTTGTTCCAAGATAAGGGTCTATACAAATAAATTTTCCATCTAAAACCATATAGCTTTTATCTTTATATTCTTTCGGTAACTTAATTATAATTTTTTCTACAAGCTCATATTTAAAAGATTTTTTTGGCTTAAAACCAAGATTATTTAAAATCTTATTATTTTGATCATATGTTGCTAAAATAATTTTATCATAATTTTTAATTTCTTTTTTTTTAAATGTTGTATTAAATTTAATTTTAATATTATTTTGTAAAATTTTTTGTTTTATTTTTTTTTTAACCTCAAAAAAATTAAGTATTTTTTCTTGAGATAAAACTTGTCCTTCAATATTATCTGTAAATTCTTTTTGATTACTTATTTTATATTTTAAATTCCATTTATTTAAAAACTTCAGATAATTTTTAAAATTTATTTTGCTATACTTTTTTGAAATTCCATAAAAATTGATTGTTTTTCCTAGAACACTATTTCCATAAAATTTTAAAAATTCTGTATAATGTTTATTTATTTCATTAACTGTTTTTCCTGATCTTGGATAATGATAACCTAAATGAAACCTCATTTGATTTGCACGTGAGGCACCACATAATATTGTGTCTTTTATTTCATATATCTCAACTTTATATTTTTTAGACAAAATTATAGCACAAGTTAATCCAAAAAAACCTGAACCTATAATTGCTATTTTTTTTTTTTTCATAAATTATATATTGTCAATTATTTTTTGGATTAATTTATAATTTGGTACCCCGGTCTTCTGTGAATTGCAAAAATTATGTAGATAACTTTTGTACTTTTTTTTCTGAAATTTTAAGAGTTTTAATAGGTCTAGTTGTGAATACTCATTTATATTTATCAGCTTTATTCCCAAACTCTTTGAAAGATATAATGATGTTTGGTATGCTTCTGTATTACGTGTTTCATTTGTATAAAATAGTATAATTGGCTTATTATAAAAAGCTGCAAAAGTAACTGCTGTTGAATTTCTTGTTAATACAAATTTTGACTCTCTTATTAATTCTAGTGTTTTCCCAGAAATCACTGTTCTATAATTAAATAAAGGAGACTTATTTTTAATTTTCGTTTTTGGATGGGGTGCAACAATAATTTTTAAATTCAAATTTTTTTCAATATATGAAAAAAACTTATTTAAAGAAGGATATGTATGGTTAACTGTCTCATGTAATTTTTCTTTATAAATATGAGAGTCTGATAAAAATTTTGGACCAGGAGCATCTAAATACAATGCAAAATTTTTTTTTTTTAATATTCTTTTTGTTTTACTGTTTAAAATTTTCGAAAAATCCCAAGAACTTCCTTCTATAATTTTAATTTGATTTACTTTACATGTTTTTTTAACAGATTTTTTTAATCTTGATCCTGAAACTAATAAATAATTTGGTTTTAATTTATAAAATTTAACTAGCAAATTAAATATTTTTCCTTTTACTTTTTGTACTGTTTCATTTTTTCTTAAGTAAAAATATTTTATTTTTTGTATTAGTGAGTTATTCATATTACTTATACTCAAATTATATGTTGAAATTCCTGGGTTAAAAAACTCCAGTGAAATTATTTTGTTATTCAGAATAAATTTATTTATTTGAATACTTGCGATGGAGTCATTTTTCATAAAATTCATGACTAAAATATTTTTATCTCCATATTTTTCTAACAAGGAATTAAATTTAATTTTAAATTCTGAAATTTTTGAAATACTCAGCAAATTTTTTCTATCTACATCTGTAAAATATGCCTTTATAAAATGTGGATATAATAATTGAATAAATTCAAAAATTATTAAGTCATTTTTTTTTTTCAAATTTTCAAACTCAAAACGGTCCCAGTCAAAATTTCTGAATTTATAGGGATACAGTACAATTATTAATTTTTTCACTTTTGAGATATATAGCCAACAGACTTACCAGATACTTTTTTTAAATAATATTTGTTTAATTTATTATAAAAATTTAGTTTTCTTTTATTGAAAATTTTTCTTTTCCACATCTCTCCGTCTGACCATGCTCCTGCAAAATGTAAGAAATAATTATTCATTATGGATGCTGTTACGCATTCAGTAATTATTTTTTCATTTTTTGTGAAATACAAAAAAGGATAGTTCATAACCATTTCATACATCCAGTATGCTTGAAATTTATAATCTAATAATTCATAGTTATTAGTTTTAATTATGTGGTATCCTAAGTGAATTTGAATCCCTCCACTAGTCATTGAAACTACTTTATTGTCGTATAAATAAAACCATCGCTCTAACAAGTTTGCATGATGTTTAATATTATAGACATAAACACCAGAGCAAATTTCATCTTTTTGAGGTTCTAAATTTGAAAATCTATATAGCCTATTTAAATTCGCAAAAAGACCTGAGTCTAAAGGATATTTATTATTTAAAAATTCTTTTCTATAAAATGCTACTCTTTTTTTAACTATATTTAAATCATATGGTAAATTATTTATATTAGAGCTGATTAAAAATTTCTTTTTATTGTATTTATTAAATATATTTGGGCTAAATGGATTAATTAAAATATCTGTATCTACATAACATATATTTTCAACATTATAATTCTTTAAAGCACTGCCTATTAAAAGCTGTTGCCAAATTATTTTTTTCCATTTTTTATGTTTTCGGCTTATAAGCTCTTTATCAAAACAGATAATTCCAATATCATTTTTCTTACAATACAATTTCCAACTAGGTAATGAATATTTTTTCCAATCATTAAAAAATTTTTTTCCTATTGCTAATGTAACAATATAATTTTTACTTTTTTTCGGTTTAATTATAAATTTCATTTATAAAAATCTTTATACCATTTGATAAAACTTGAAATTCCTTTTTTATAATTCACTTTAGGTTTGAATTTTAAAATTTTTTTTGCTTTTTTTATATTAGAATGGGTTTTAAAAGTATCCCCTTGTTGTTTTTTTAAAAATTTTACTTTAGTAGTTTGTTTAAGTTGACTTTGTAACTCCTTAAGAAAAACTTTCAGATTAATCGACTTTCCATTTCCTAAATTAAATATATCATAAGGAATAAGCTTATTTTTTGGTTTAATTTTTATTGTATTAATTATTCCTCTTACAATGTCATCTATATAACTATAATCTCTGTAGTGGTTTCCTTTATTATAAAGATAAATTTTCTTTTTTTTCAAAATAGCATTAGTAAATTTAAACAACGACATATCTGGCCTTCCCCAAGGCCCATAAACTGTAAATAATCTAAGCATTGTAATTGGTAATTTATAAATAGATGAAAACGCATGAGCCATTACTTCATTTGATTTTTTAGTTGAGGCATAAAATTGAATAGGATTATCGGTATTAAGTTTTTCATCCATTATTTTATTTGATTCCCCGTATACACTACTAGAACTTGCGGCTATTAAATGTTTTATATTATAATTAATACTACAGTTAAGTAAGTTAAAAAAACCAAGTACGTTTGATTTAAAATAAGTATCTGGATTATTTATTGAATATCTAACCCCAGCCTGTGCTGCTAGGTTTATAACATAATCAAATTTATATTTTTTGAATATCTTACTTAAACGCAAATAATTTTCTAAATCTGTTTTATAAAAAGTAAATTTTTTTTTTAATTTTTTTAAATCACTCAGCCTCGCCTTCTTTAGTTTAGAGTCATAGTATTTATTAAGATTATCTATACCAACTACTGTAATATTTTTTTTTAATAAGGTTTTAGTTACATGATAACCAATAAATCCAGCAGCTCCTGTGACGAGTACTTTCATAAAATTATGTTCCCCAACCACCATCAACTATTATGTTTTGACCGGTAATGTAACTTGAGGCATTTGATGACAAAAGTGCAATAATTCCAACAAAATCTTTCTCAGTAGCCATCCTTTTTAAAGAGGTTTTTTCTTTATAAGCATTTACAAATTTTTTAGATTGTTTTCTCAAAATACCTCCAGGCGAAATTGCATTTACTCTAACATTAGATCCCATACTTTTAGACATCCATTTTGTAAGTTGAATTAATCCACCTTTTGAGGCTGCATAAGCTGCAGGATTAGATAATTTTGTTCCTTTATAAATAGTCCAATCTGGAGCATATACTCCATATATAGATCCAATATTAATTATTGATGCAGATTTTGATTTTTTAAGAGCAGGGATAATAGCCTGCGACAATTCAAATATACTTGTAAGATTTACCTCAACACAATTATTCCAAACGCCTAAATCTTGCTTTTCAAAATTTTCAAGATATCCTTTACCATTTTTCGGACCGTTATATCCTGCATTATTGATTAAAATATCAATTTTTTTAAATTTTTTTAATTTTTTAAATAAATTTAATTTTTGTTTTCTACTTTCAAAATTACAATTAAAAAAATAAAATTTTTGATAAGTATATTTTTTTTTTAATTTATTTGAAAAGTTTCTCAGATTTTTCTTTGTTGAATTATTATCAATTAAAATTAGATTAGATCCTAATTCTGCTAAAGTTTCACAAATTACAGACCCTAAGTTCCCACTAGCACCTGTAATTACAGATACTTTATTTTTAATTTCAAAAAAACTTGATATTTTTTTCATTTTTTTTTAAATAGATACTGTGCTATACCAAAATCATAAGCATTATCAATATCTATTGACCTTTCTCTTGGAATTTCTAACACATCAACTTTACCTGAAAATAAATTTTTATTTTTTAAAATATAAAAGGGTGTTGTAACATAAGCAATTGTACAAACATCAAAAACTTTTTTAGCTTGTTGCCTTCTGTATAAGACTTTTTTTCTATTATTAACTACTCCAAAATACCCATTTTTTTTTTTTTCAACCATATTATAATATGGGTTTCTGCTCGCCTGAGTAACTGTTATTAATATATCAGACTTTGTTGACTCAAATTTTGAAATACAATTTTTTATATCCCTTAATTCTCTTAAAGGAGATGTTACCGGAAGAATAATTATTATTTCTGGTAAATTAATTTTTTGTTTAATTAGGTTTTTTAAAAAATCCTTCCAAACAATCCACTCTGGTGTATCATCTCTAGCTAAATTTTTTTTTCTCAAATATGGTATTTCAGCATTATATTTTCTGCAAATATTGGCAATTTTATTTGAGTCGGTTGAAACAAAAGTTCTGCTTATCTGGTTAAATTCATTCGATTGTTTAATAGTCCAATAGACTAATGGTTTCCCAGAAAATTTTTTAATATTTTTGTTTTTAAGACCTTTTGACCCAGACCTTACACAAATTAAAGAATAAATTAATTTTTTCATTTATTTTTTTTCATTAACTTTTTCACTTTAATTAAATTTTTTTTCGTGCCTAGATCTGTCCACCCTTCATGTATTGGGTATATTATAGTTTTCTTTTTGATATTTTCTTTCATAAATAGTTCTGGCATTGATAAATTCTGAGGCTTTTTAAAATATTTCAATACATGGGGCTCAACTGAATATACTCCTGCGTTGACATAATATTTGAATATTGGTTTTTCTTTAAAATCTTTTAATTTTCCATCCTTAGAGTGAATAACGCCAAATGGAATATTATTTTCATAACTCGAAACAGCTATTGTAATAAGAGATTTATTTATTTTATGAAATTTTACAAAATTCTGGTAATTTAAATTAGTAATCACATCTGCATTTATTAATAAAAAATTCTTTTTTATTTTATGTTTAAGAAAATATAAAGAACCAGCTGTACCTAAATATTTCTTTTCTTTTATATAATTAATTTTAACGCCAAAGTTTTTACCATTTCCAAAATAATTTTTAATTTTATCAGCAAGGTAATTCACTGAAATATAAAATTGTTTAAACCCCTCGTTTGAAAGTTTTTCTATAATATGTTCAATTATTGGTTTCCCATCGACTCTGATCATTGGTTTAGGCAATTTTTTGGTAAGTGGCATTAATCTTTCACCTTTTCCACCTGCCATTAGAACAACTGGAATATTATTATTTTGTGAAGTAGTATTTTTTTTTAATACCAAGTAGGTCCCTATAATTTTTTTTTCTGAATTAATTACAGGTAAATGTTCTATATTGTTTAGGTCGATTGTTTTGCCAACATTTGAATAATCGTGATTTTCTTTAACGAATTTAGATTTTTTATTAACTATTGAAAAACATGAGTTTGATAAAGAAAATCCCTTTAAAAATCCTCTTCTTATATCACCGTCGTTAATTGTTCCTATAAAATTAGAATTATTATCTATAACATAAATAATTCTTAATCCTGTTTTATTTAAAATTTTTAAAATTTCTTTTATTTTTACATTATGTTTTACAATATTTTTTTTTATTTTTTTTTTTTGAAAAAAAATTATTTCTTTATTAATTTTCATTAATAAATTTCTTTTAGAATTTGGAAAGCTTCAGATTTTTTAAAACCTGATTCAGACCCTCTTAGATTAGCGAGCGATGTTATTGACTCTTTACTTCTAGGGAACGGGTGTTTACCAAATTCTGACCTATATAATTTTATTAAATTAATTTTTTTTGAAAAATACTTAGATATGTTCACATAATAGTTTGGTCTAAAACTGTTATTATCAATTTTACTAAAATTAGTTTCAGATAATGTTTCATATGCTAGTATTTTTTTTATATAGGGAAACCTATACCATTTAGTACATGAAAGTCCTGCATCACTTACAATTTTATGGTCTGAATGAATATCATTATAATGGGGCAAATATACTTCAGTTGGTTTAAATTTTTTAAATATTTTAGTAAAATCAAAGACTAGATCCTTTGTGTTTAATTTTGTTATAGAAGTTGCTTCATATCTTAACTCATTTATCTCATTTAATTTTAATTGTTTTTTTAATGAATTTAAAATTTTATCTTTTTTTTTAACATTTTTATTATTTTTGAACATATTAGTTACAAATATTAAAGAGGTTTTATAACCATCATTTTTCTTTCTTAAAATTGTTCCTCCACAACCTAAAATTTCATCATCATGGTGTGGTGCTATAAATATTGCTCTCTTCATTGTTTAATCTAAATAGATATTTTTATTTCTAAATATTATTTTTGGTTTACTTTCTAGTATTTTAATTGAATCAATTCCACATTTTATTATAAATCCTGAAGAGTTTTTTGAAATCAATTTTCCAGGTTCAATATTTGATTTATTATTTTTAATAATTATTGATTTAGTTACACTGTATTTTTTTTTTTATAATAAAAAAAGGCATTTGGATAAGGGGTACTTAAAGCCCTAATCAAATTATTTATTGTAATAGCAGACATTCTCCAATCTATTAATCCATCTTTGAAAGATCTTTTTCTCCATAGGTTTGTTTTACCAATTTGTTTTTTGGTAGAAAGTTTTTTATTTTTTTTCAAAGATATACAAATATCTTGTATTTGTTTTTCTGCAATATTTATAGTTTTATCATATAAATCTTGAACATAATAATTTCTTTTAACCAAAAAAAATTTTTTGCTTATTATAGGTCCGTCATCAACTTTTGAATTCATTAAAAAAAATGTTGAGTAACTTTTTTTTAAACCAAGGGCCATTGTCCAAATTAGAGGATGTCTTCCTTTGTTTTCTGGTAAATTAGATGGATGAAATCCAATTACGCCTTTTTTCGCTATATTTAATATACTTTTACTTAATATTTGAGACCATCCGATACAAAAAATAAGATCTGGTTTTTTACTTTTTAACCATTGAATGTTTTTTTTTTCATTAATATTTTTTGCGTATAAAACTGGAATTTTTTTTTTTTTAATTGTTTTAGTTAAATCAAAATGATCACTATTATAAGTGGATTTTTTTTTTGTAATTATTCCAACTATGTCTAATTTATTTTTAATTATTACAGTCAACATTTTTGATGAAAATATCACTGATCCTATAAAAACAATTCTCATTAAAATTTTATGTCAAAAAAACTTTTTTTATTTGTATCTTTTTTATTCTTTAACTTATTTATTATTTTAAAAATTTTTTTACTTGCATCCCCATATCCATAAGGGTTAATTACTTTTTTTAATTTTGCTTTTGAATTCTTTTTAAAAATTATATTAAGTTTTTTTTTAATTTTTTTTCCATTGATTTCAGAGTCAATTACACTTTCTGCTTTAAGTCTACCATCTTGTCTGTTACCTAAATTTAAAGTAAATTTATTAAAACTAGGTACTTCTGCTAAACCACTAGATGAATTTCCAATTACAGCATCAACATATTGGAGACAAGAATAGTAATTTTTATTTCCTAAAGAATAAAAAAAATAGGAGTTTCTTTTATTTTTTACAAATTTTTTGATTTGGAAGTTTATATAGTCACCATTAGTATCGGCATTTGAAGAAGTAAAAATTATACATGTATCTTGAAGTTTATTGAGTTCTTTAAGTATAGTTTTGATATCTTTTTGAGTTTTTCTCACAGCCAAAGTTTCTGGATGAAAAGTAACCATTAAATTTTTTTCTAAAAACTTTATATTAAGTTCGTTCTCAATTTCTTTTTTTGATAAAAGAGTTGTATTCTTTATATTATCAACACCTAAACCACCAACATTAAATATTTTTCTTGGATCCTCGCCTAGTTGTACAACTCTTTTTTTATAAATTTTATTAGCAACAAAATGATAAGAGGACATCTTTGTAATTGAATGTCTAAATGCATCATCAATCAAACTTTCTGTCAGCTCTCCTCCGTGTATATGTATAATAGGGATGTTGTGAATTAAAGCTGCCGTTGCAGCCGAAAAAGTTTCAAACCTGTCTCCTAGTAAAATAATATAGTCTGGTTTTAACTTTTTATAAGCTCTTGATAATTGCTCAACTCCTTTTCCCACATATTTACAAATATCTTCAATTTTACTAGTTTTTATTCCTAAGTTTGCTTTATAATTAATTTTAAAGCCATCTTTTTGTATTTCATTAATTGTTTTTCCAAATTTACTAGATAAATGCATGCAGCTCACAATCAACTGTAGCCGTAAATTTTTTTCTTTTTTTGTCAAAAAGATTAATCTTTTTAACAATCCATATTCTGCTCTTGATCCAGTAACAAAACAAATTTTTTTCATTTTATTAAATCATCTATTTCATAGTTTTTCTTTGATTTTTTTCCAATATATTTATCCCATTTCAAAGGACTAATTCCTGTTGCTGGTCGCTTGACTGTAAGATTTTCATATGAAAATTTTTCACCTTTTTTAATTTTTGATTTTGCAACAATCGATCTTCTTATTAATTTTATGTTTTTTTTTTCACTCTTTGTTATTTTTTTTATTTTTGACCCAAGGGCTAATTCAACATTTCTAATAGATTTAATAAGTAAATTAAGCTCTTGAGGTTCCA
>MDSW01174634.1_pt1 | contig 38292 bp, 22 predicted proteins | sample 811171 | NCBI WGS metagenome assembly MDSW01 (sample SAMN05326641, study PRJNA326480) | marine metagenome | isolation source: seawater | place: Atlantic Ocean: North West | collected 2012 | reverse complement strand
CACAAGGGGCTTTGCACGTCATACGATCGCCTTGAAGGCTGCCCTATGAGTCCGACGCGCTACCAACTACGCCACCCCGGCCTGCCCTCGCCTGCGAAAACCCCCATTTGAAGAATGCGGGTTCAAACAGAAGGAATCCGACCGCATCCTTCATTCACTCTCACTTATCCGAAGGGGCATGGTCGACCTTTCGACGGCGATGACTGCGGCTCAGGGCGAGCGTCGCCAGCGGATGCAAGGAGGGGACCGCGAGAAGAAGGTACGTCGAACTGGTCGGAACCTCGGAATCGAGGCATTTGATCCTGTAAAACATGTCCAGAAGGAGAAGGCTGATACTGCATCTATGTGGCTTGTGTTAACCTTTTCATTGACAATAACTATTCTGATGCGTTATGTTTTGATGGATTCTACTGACCCTGAAAATTCTAAGATTTTGTACATTCTTCCACTAACATGTATTTTCCTTATTCCGACCCTTCATCGAACAATAATGCCCGAGCGATTTGTGGAGCATTATGGGGGTGGAACATGGTTCAAGGCAGCGTTTTTGCATACGTTCACGTTCCTCGCCTTTTCTTTCCTCCTCGTCAATCCGCCCTTTGGTGACATTGCAGCACCAGAACTTGCCAGTAAATGGACTGTGATTACGGATGATGGTGAGGACATTACCTATCCTCATACCATGGCAACATCGGGTTCAACATTGATTTGGTATACCGACGGGTCGCCGATTCTTACTGGTGATTCTTGGTTGCTCTTCGGACTCATGGACAATGTAAATTCGGACGGGGCTGTCGTTGAAGTAACTCGAGAATATCAAGCAAACGAAACGATTCGGGACGACAATATTTCATATTGGACGAGTAATTCTGAACGAATTGCAAATGGTACATCATCATCCAACAATTCCGTACCGAACTTAACTCCTCATGGCGAATTAGATCAACCCTTCTCCGTATTTCTCGGAACCGATCTCGAAGAGGGTACTCACGAAATTGTAGTTCGAATCACCGAACAAGGCGACCCTTGGAAAAACGTACAAGTTTACACTTGGAATCTAGTGATTTCAAGCGAGCCCGCAGCTTAAGACAGTAAGTCGGAATGGTATCTGAGAATTCTCTCAAATACAGAATCGATCTTTTTCGACATACGTAATTTGGCTGTTCGTTCGTTTAGTTGCTGCATACGATAGGTTCGAATAAATCGGACTAGAGGTGTCCAAGATAGAATGTCAAGGAAGGCTTCGATTGATTTGTTCATGGTTGTTCCAACGAACATTAGGATACCTTGTTGTTGGCGAGGCGTTTTGAAAAGTGAAAGTGAATCACGAATTTCGTAACATTGTTACTAGTTTCGCTGTCATGGCATCGAGTTGAATCTTTTCGCCTCCACCTTCAACGAGACGATAATCGACTTCGGCCATGATTTCTGTAAGGTCAAGTTTGTTCATTTCGGATATGAAATCAACATTGTACAATTCCCGATGGAGTTGGCCAACAAAATCCGTGCCAGCAAGCCCATACTTGTTCAGAAGTTCTTGCAAGCGTCGGCGAGCAACATGAAAACCATCGTCCTTGCAGGCCATAATGTATTGATGGAGCGCTTCAGGTGGAGCTGTAGCTGATGTTTCGTAAACGATTGCTCGCGTAATTGTATCACTGATAGCCGCAGAGACTTGGAGGGCAGTAATCGCTCTCCTCAAATCACCCTGAGCAATTTTTGCAAGCGCCTCTGCAGCATCATCGTCCAGTGCAACTTTTTCTTCGCTTGCAACATGCTTGATTTGATCGAGAACTTCAGAATCTGCGAGTGGACGAAATCGGAAAACTGCGCATCGTGACTGAATAGGTTCAATCACTTTGGAGGAGTAATTGCATGAGAGAATGAAACGACATGTTTCAGCATATTGCTCCATGATTCGACGTAATGCACCTTGTGCATCATTGGTCAATGCATCCGATTCGTCAAGGAATATAATCTTGAATTTCGCATCACCGTATGGTTGTGTACGTGCAAATTGCTTGACCTTTGAACGGATCTTGTCCAATCCTCGTTCATCGGATGCGTTCATTTCGAGAAGATTATCTCGGTAGTGTTCTCCAAAGACGTCTTTGGTCAGAGCCATCGCAGCCGTTGTTTTTCCAGTTCCTGGAGGTCCAGCAAAGAGCAAATGAGGAAATTCCTTGTGTTCTGCATATACCGTCAATCGACTCACTACAGAGGCTTGCCCCCTAATTTCGTCGACGCTCTGAGGGCGATGTCGTTCAACCCACAGTTCGCTCATGAACCCTAGAGAATGGCGAGCATCTTTCAACATTCGGTTCGTTTTTTTTTGAGTTGAATTTCCGCCCCCCTAAAGGGGGGCGTACGCCGAATCAGTCATAACCTTCCACATCTTAGGTCGAACGAGCGCCATGAGAAACAGTACCACAAACCGAAATGTCTTCACTGCAGTGACATTGATTCTGATGTTCCTTTTCGCTGATGTATTCGTTCCTTCTGCTTTCCCAGCACCGGAACTTTTGGAAGAAGAATCATCCGTTCAGCATGTCATTTCCACCATCAACCCATCTCTGGACACGTACATTGATTCGGATTATCCAAACGATGACTATGCGGGTGAAGACACTGGTCTTCTTGGAATCGCGGGGACCAGCGATTCCCGTCTCTTGATATCCTTCCCGCTGAACTTTGCTTCGACAGATACAATCCACTCGGCCCGTTTGGATCTTGTCTGTTCGAACAGTGGAGCAACGAATGGTCTTGCGGTTTATCCTGCTTCGACCAGCGTTGCTTGGGATGAAAATGCAACATGGAACTCACGCGATGGAATACTCATGTGGGGCGAGCCAGGAGCAGATGATGGTGCCGACCGTTCCGATTGGGAGCCTCCTATCGTCACATCTCCACTCGGACCTTCCGGTGGTTCTTCTAACGTTCAATTGAACGTGACTGCTCTTGCTCAGAGCGCTGTTGCTTCCAGCGCTTCTGCTTTGGAAATTCTAGTTTCAGCGTATGGTTCACAATACGATTGTGCGATGAATGAATCTCTAAACATAGCTGAAAGACCGAGTCTGCGAGTCGATTCCTCGACGACAACTGCAGGTTCGGGAGGCCTCATCACGCCTAACTTTGTTGAAGACGGGGCCCCTCTCATGTCAGGAGATTTCTATCTCTCTGCTGATTTGACTCCTAGCATGACATGGACATCCTATTCAGGTATTATGGCTGAAGTTCAACTCTCACTCAGTGATGGTTTCAAGAGCGATCAAGACAATTACAATTGGCTCTACAATTCAGATATCCATACATCGAGTTTTACCTTGTCAGGAACCACAGGTTCACTTGATATTCCTTCCTCTGATGCTTTTGAAAATGGAACATTTATGCATTACAGAATGCGAGCAATGGACTCAACAGGAACCCTAAGTTCGTGGACAAGTGGTCATTTCTTCTTACCAAATCATGATGTTACATTGAACGATGACGGTACTGCTTCGATTGCAGTTGATCTTGACGATCTGTCTACTGATTTTGTCTTTATTGAAGATGCTGTAGCTGATGAACATAGTAAGAATACAAATTATGGTTCCTCAGCCACATTGGAGGCCAAGTTATCTTCTAACAAGGAGTCTATACCTCATTTCAGATTGTCATTCGATGCATTAGGAATGCATTCAAATGCAACAATTCTTGATGCTTCATTGAATCTAACCCGCTCCACTTCTAGTGGTTCAGCAACATTGGCATTACATGAAATGGATAATGATGGATCATGGATTGAAGGTGAACTTACATGGTTGCGAAAGAAAACCAATCAATGGTGGAAAAGCGGAGGTAGAGGATTGCTTAGTCATGCGAGTGATTCTGGAGTTATGGGATCACAGATTGATGATGACTTTTCGTTCGATTTGACCTCAGTATTACAACAACATGTCGATAATGGGAATACGGGTGTAATAGATTTAGCAATAACGGCACGTTCTCAAAACGGTGCTTACGCCGCTAATAATGGCGTGGATTCGGTTACATTCCACTCTTCAGATGCGGTCAATGACGGTGATAAACCATACCTCTACATCAAGTACGACTGGTCAACACCTGTCACGGTTGCACCATCATTCACCTCTCCATGGGATGGAGAAACATTGTGGAACCAGACCGGACACAATTTCACTGGAAATACAACGCCAACACTTACGTGGGCAGCGTCAACTTCATCTTCCTATGATATGATTTTCGAACTATCGACCGACTCGTTATTCCACGACCGAGTTGCACTAATCGATACACGCATTGACACTGATTTTGCCCCTTCAGATGGAGAATTAAGTTTCACAGGTTCTGAGAGTCTAGAATCAGGCCACATGTACAACTGGCGAATGCTTCACGTCGATTCTGACGGTCGTCATGGAGAATGGTCGTATTCATCATTCCTCATCAGCGGTCTGAATTCAACTTGGCTTGGCGGAGATCGATATGAGTTCCGATTGAAACAAGGGAATGCGAGTTCCGATGGACTCCATCCTGCATGTGATGACACCTATATTGATTCAGGAATGCCAAATTCAAACTATGGCTCAGAGACAGAATTGCAGGTTTCCTACAACACAATTCCTTCCGAAACCACAGTATTGTTTGGATGTGATCTATCGACTACATTCCTACCATCCGGTTACGCAGTTGAATCAGCTAACCTCGAATTCCATCTGAGTGACTTCCCCTTCGGAACTCCTGTTGTTGGTGCATGGGAAAACACACAACACGGTTGGACTGAAGATGGTGCAACATGGGCAACATACGATGGTACGAACACATGGAACAGCGTAGGTGCAAAGGGAAGCGAACGATCATCGCTCCTCGATTCTGTCAGCATTGGTTCTGGATTCACATCAAGTTCTTCGGTGAATTGGAACGTTACATTGGCGGTTCAGAATGCAATGCGTGATAATCACTCAGCGGATTTCATTCTTGGAATAGTTGGCGCAGGTAGTGGACAAATCCGTGACGTTCTTTTCCATCCAGGTACTGCTGTAGAAACAAAGCGACCTGAACTTTCATTCGTTTACGTCCCCGGATCAAACGCAATTCCAATCGAACCGATGCCAGTCTTACCTCTTAATGGAACTTGGAGTGTTGCGCCTGGTATCAACCCAGAACCGGTTCACCGTCCATTGATGAACTGGACGCATTCATCCGCTGTCAGCATCAGCGGCTATGCTATACAAATGGATACGGTTCAATCCTTCGATAGTAACGACATGAGCATCGAAACATCGTGGTCAAATTCTGGATTTGATCTGACAAATAATTCTTTCACTCCGACGTCAGATTTGGATGATGGAAAGACTTGGTATTGGCGTGTTCGTGCCATTTCCGCGACCAACCAACTCGGAAATTGGTCAGAAACCTTCCACTTCAATCTCCCTTCACTGGTGACTTGGAACCTGTCATCAACCAGTGCAGCAGTTGAAATCAGACATCATGAAGCAATGCCAAATCTGCAACTTCCACACTTCATTGATACGTGGGTTGCAGAAGGTGGTGTTGAAGGTCAACAAAATCACTCCACCTCCACATCGCTCAAGGTTGGCGAATTAGGAAGTGGTTACCATACAAGTGCTCTACTCAAGATTCCATTGAATCAACTACCAACGCCGAGCAATGCTCGAGTAACTAATGCCGAACTCAATATGTGGGCTCAAGCGGGTTCAGATACCAACGTGCAAGTAGCGGTCCGCCCAGTCTTGCAAACATGGACCACAGGACTCAACAACTCGACCTATGATGGAACCAATAGTTGGTCTGCTGACGGTGGCCGAGCAATTGGTACGGATGTTGGTTCATTGAGTGATCTCAGTGCATCTGATTCAGCTGATTGGATGGATTGGGATGTAACAGAATTGGTTCAAGCCGCAATGGCAAATGGGGACTCCTACCTCTCTATCGCTCTGATGACAAGTGATTCATCTGATGCTCTCATCACGTTCACAAGTACGGACGGTTTAGCGACTCAACAACCATGGTTGAATCTTACATGGACCGACGGTACGGCATCGATTCCAACGGTTGCTGCAAGCAATGCTTTGCCGCTCGATGGCACAATCTCATGGGATTTGAGTGGACATGTTCCCGAGCCATCAACTCGACCTGTTATGTCTTGGACACACTCCAACGCTGCAAACATTGATGATTGGAAGGTATTCATTCAAAACGATCCAACGGACATCATGGAAGGATTCACAATTTACGATTCTCGAGTTGATAGTGCACTGTTCGATGTTCAAAGCCTATCATTCCAACCGTCCAGTGATCTATCGACCAATCAAAGCATTCGATGGTTTGTTCAACCGGTCAACGATGAAATGCTTGGTCCTCGCTCGTCCAGTTCAATCTTCCACATTCCACACGATATTGGAAATGAAATCAACAGTACTTGGGGCTACATCAACGTCTCAGAGGGTGGTTTCCTGCCCGACTTGAATGAACCATCAGGTTTCATCGTCGATACGACACTTGATTCATCTGCTGCAAATGCAAATCTCTACAATTCTGGAACCATAAACGTGGGTCGATCATTCTACAGCGGCGGTCAGTCTCAACGTTCCTCGTTCATTGTTTCCGTTGATTTGACAAAACTACCTATCAATGGAACCTACGAAATTATGGATGCCTTCTTCACGATGAATACGAAATCCACTAGTTATGGCGAGGTCTTTTGGACTCCATCGCTGATCAACACTGCCTTCGATGGTGATGCCAACTGGAACAATGCAACTAATTCAACCCAATGGAATACTCCAGGTGCTTATCACTCGACGGACACGGATATTCCGTTTTATGCAAGTGAAGAGATTTTTTGGGACGACCCATACCAAATCGGTGACATCACTGGTTTGCTGCAGCAAGCGGTTGCAAACGGAGCGACGAGTCTTGACTTCCTCGTACAAGCTGAAGAAAACGACAGCAGTGTTGATGGTAGGATTGACATGTATTCAAGTAATGAAGTAAGCGCAGACCTCCGCCCATCACTCAATATCACGTACAGAATGACCAACCCTTACATCGCATCAAGTCCAACAGGTTTGATTCCTGCCGACGGAGCGGCCCTCTGGAATCTTTCAGAGCCCCGGCCTTCTGGAGCAGATGAAGTGAACTTAACTTGGACTCCTCCGTCCTCAAATGAGTCAGGATATATCCTATGTTTTGCTGGAGATCAGAGAATGGTACGGAGTTCCGGTTGTATCGATCTGGGTGATTCTACACAACTCAGCGAAAATGATCTCATTTGGGATGCAGCCAATACAACGTTGTTGCTCCAAGAGGTTGAAGATACAGGTGATACCTGGGTTTATTGGAGAACATTGTCCTACCAAGGTGTCGTTGACGATTACTATCGCTTCGGTGAATGGTCACAAGTCAATAAATTCCGTATTCCAGAAGATCAAGGCTCTGATGATGGAGCAGGCAATCACACCGTGAACCTCTCAAGCGGCTCGATTTTCGAAGATACTGGTCTTTTACCTGGCGCTCCAGATGCGTATACTATCTCCTCAGCACTCAACACCAACTATGGAGGAAGTACTACACTGAAACTTGGAGCAGGCTCATCTGGAGATCATGAGATTTTCATCGAATTTGATCTATCACAGATGCCTTGGCCAAGTGCGATGACGCCAACATCAACCATGCTTCGATTGTATCGATCTCAGGTCGCTGGCGTGTCTCCTTTGACTGTTAGCGCACACGCTTGTTCGACTTTTAATGAAGCGAGCGTGACAGCGCTTCAACCACCGACCTGTAGTGCAACAGAGATTACTCGTTCAACGCTCTCTGTGACACCTCCATCAGGATGGCTTGAATGGGATATTACGTCACTTGCACAGTCGAACATTGCCAATGGAAACATGACGATGACCATCCAACTCAAGGCCGTAGGAACTGGAAGTAGTTTGCACACATTTACTTCCGGAGAGTCTTCTTCTGAATCTTTGCGACCTACTCTGAGAATCGACTATGTGGACAATGTTGCAGGTGTTGTGCCTCCAGCACAACCGGTTCTTCTTTCACCGCTTGATGGTGCTGTTCTCTACGATACGACAACCAACCTCCTAGATTCACTTGACAAACCGGTTCTAAACTGGAACACCGTTTCGGGTGCCACTGGATACATTGTCACAATACGCAATGCTTCAGGACAGTATACGTTCAAGTCAGCGACTTCGAGTCAAATCACTGGAACGAGTTTCACCTTTGCTGATAACGTAGCTCCAGGCTCCACCTTTGAATGGTGGGTCCAAGCGATCAATGGTTCGATTCCAGGTCCATCCTCTTCTCGATGGATAGTTGGAATAGGTGACCCACAAACATCGGATAACAACGACCACACATGGACATATGAATTCCAAACAGGTAACGAAATCGAAGAACTTGCACATACCAATGTTCAAGATGTTTCGATCTTCAGTGGCCTTCCAGATACGAATCTCGATGGTAACGCTAACGTCATTGGTATTGATGCTGCTCAAGATGAATACCGAATGTTGCTTAGTGTCGATTTCGGTCAAATACCATTCAACCCAAGCATGAATGTCCACTCGGTTGACATTGAGATGTATCTTGAGGATCTCAATCATGGTGCAGGTGCTACTGGAATGACCTTCACTGTTCATCGAATCCTTACCACAGGATGGTCGGAAACAACTGCGACTTGGAATGGTACAGGTAGTACGGCATGGAGTGCAGCGGGCATGCAAGCTGGTGTCGACTATGATGCAACACCAATCGATACGGTATTCATCAGTAATTCACAGTCGATCGATACATGGATTCCATTCAATTTGGGTCATCGTATGATGTATATCGATGGACTCCACAGTTGGATCATTATCGGAACACCAACCCAAGGTTGGATGGAAGCGGACTTTGCAGACAATAGCGCTACCGATGCTTCACTTCGTCCTCTACTACAGATGAATTACACCGATATTGATTCGGTCACAATCTCTCCAACAGCAACCACGACTGACGCAGATTCGACCGTTCAATTCAGTGCCTCTACCTTTGATTACAACTCATTGGTTGCTAGTGTACCAGTCGTTTGGTCAGTAAGTAGCGGTTCGATCGATTCAACAGGATTGTTCACGCCAACGACTGTTGGAACACACACAGTTAGCGCTTGTTTTGGTGTCATCTGCGAAGATGAGACGGTCACCGTATCACCCGGTGCACCTGTAGATTTGAGTGTCACACCGCTTTCAGCGACGATTACAACAGATCAAACATTACAACTGACTGCTAACGTGATCGATCAGAACGGAAACACCGTGCCGGGTGAAAGCATCACCTTTACTCCGAGCAATGGGACGATGGGCGGAACCTTTGGCGACGTCTTCCAGCCGTATACTGTTGGAGGTCAGACCGTTACAGTTACATGGAGTACAACCTCGATTATCGTCAATATTCTCGTCGAGTTGGGCGCTCCAACTGACATAGAATTAACGGGATGCAGTGGAGTTGTTCCAGCAGGTACTGAATGTGAAATCACAACAACGTTGTACGACCAATTTGGAAACATCATACCTCTCACTGAAGCAGGTGCCTTATCCTACACTGTCAACGATGGCCTCTACAGTGAAGCGACCAATATGTACTTCGCTGATAACGTAGGAACGTGGCAACTTTCAGTCAACTCAGCCATCGGTCTAGTAGATTCGATAACGATTCAGACAGGTCATGGACAAATGGCGTCACTGGAGATTATTCCATCCGCATGGGACATCACCGCTGACGATGTGATATTCCTTAACACCACGAGAATCGATGTTCAAGGCAACCGACTTTCGGTTGTTTTGCCACTTGAAAATTGGACATCAATTTCGGATGGAGCATTGAATATTACACTGGACCATCCGGTCCAATGGATTCCAAATGGATTGGGTGGACGTGTCATCTCTGCACAGTATGAAACCATCTTTGAGTCGATTACAATCAACGTCACTAAGGGTGTCATGGTCGACATGGTTCTCATTGTTGATTCTCAAGACGCGGATGGAGCGACCTATGGCATGACTTCCGATGAGACATTGGTTGTCAAGGCTAAGGCAAGTGATGGAAAAGGCAATCGCTGGACCATTGATGTCAACTGGACGGTTGCTCATCCGGATTGGAGTGAACAATCGGTCTTACTCTACCCACTTTCTGATGAAACTGAATTCATGCCAATTCTCTCTTCATCCACAGCCTATGTGGTTCGAGCCGAGTACACATTTGATGGTCAGTTGTTCAGCGAAGTGGTAAATGTGGAAGTTTCAGAAGGTATCATTCAAGTCTTTACGATGAACACAATCGCTTCCAATGGCGATACAGGAACGGTTTACAACATCAGTGCTGATCATTCGATTGACTTCTCCGTTTCCTTGAGCGATGGTGACTTGAATCCTCTCGATTATGATGTCTTGACATGGTTGTTTGAAGATACTGATTCAGGTGAGGTAACCGATTTCACAACAGATTTTGTTGCAAATGGCTACCAATGGGAAGCAACAACTGTTGGAAACTATCGTATCTTGGCTTATGTCGAGAATGCAGATGGATTCAACTACACTCGTTCGGTTGATATCTCGGTCTATCATGGAGTCGCAGTTTCACTCGACCACGAACTCAACACTTTTGACGAAGATGCTGGAGATGATATTGACATTGCCATCACAGGTACTGACAGCGATGGAAACACTTTCCCTCAAGATGTTGAGTGGAACGAGGATGGTTCAACATCAGACCGTATTATTCCAGGCGATAATCCTGGGACTTACGTGTACAAATCAGAAGCTGCTGGAGATCACGTTATGGAATACTCAACTCCGGGTGCTTCAAACACATTTGAGTTGAAGATTTCACCACAGATGATTGTTGACTTTATCGAAGTTGAACTGTCAGCAGTCACTGTTGAGCAACAGGCTTCAATCGAGGTAACCGTCCAAGCCTTCGACCGATTTGCAAATCCGATACCTGTTCCAAGCAGTGCGCGCGTCGATGCAACTGGACGCGGTACCGTCGAGAGTACAGGACAGGGTACTTGGAAGGTTACTACCTTGGACAGTGGCCCTCAAACCATTACCGTTTCAGCCGGTCAAGTTAGTGAAAACTACGAAATTGAGGTTACTGGTACCTTTGGTGGATTCTTTGCTGCAGGTGGTACAATCTATTACATCGGTGCAGTTCTACTCGGTTTAATCATCGTTATTGTTCTCGTTCTTCTTGTCATGGCGCTTCGTTCAGGTCGCGATGATGATGATTGGGACGATGATTACGACGATGACGATGATGATTATGACGAACCACGAACTGCTCGAGGACCATCAGGTCCAGCACCTGGCCCAAGCGGTCCCGCGCCTGGTACAGGTCCATCAGGACCGCCTCCAGTTGAAGAGGAGGAAAAAGAAGACACCAGTTGGATCGTCGAACAACGTACCGATGATGATGGAACCGAATGGGCTCAAAGCGAAGATGGAACTTGGTACTACCGTGAACCGGATCAAAGCGATTGGGTTGAATGGGAAGATTAGGTGAAAGCATGAACCAGCAACGCTCCGCAGTAGTCCTCTGCAGTTTGTTGCTTGCTTCTTTGTTTGCTACACTTCCAGCAGTGGCTGCTGGTCCACCCGCTCAAATTGTGATCTCAACGCCTTCTACCGTGATTTCTTCAGATGGCGTATTACAAATGGAAGCAACATTGTATGATGCTCTAAACAACGTCGTTGATGGCGAAATCACATGGTCTACAAGCAATGGAACAATCGAACAAAGCGGATTGTTCTTCCCGTGGTCGGCAGGTCAAGTTACCATCCGTGCTGATCATGGTGGATTCAACGATACCGTTATCGTAACTGTTGTTGCCGGTTTTGGTCAATCTATCGAGATTAATACGAGTGCACAACCACGAGCGAAATTCCCGTTTACACTGCAAGCAAATCTCATTGATTCGCATGATAATCCCCGTTCAGGACAAGATGTCGTTTGGACAGTGGATGGAATGTACATTGGGCAAGGAGAACCGTCTTGGACTCCTCCATCGCTTGGATTGTACGAAGTCGTTGCACGATACGATCAATTGGAAGAACAGATAACTATGGAAGCTATTGCAGGTGATCCATACGAATTTGTTTTCGCTGATGATTTGATTGTACGAAGTGGAGATGGATTGCAACTCTATCCAGATCTTGTCGACACATTTGGTCAAAAGATGAACAATACACTCGCAGGAAACAAGTTTTGGGATGTTGAGAATGGTACGATTACACCAGTAGGTTTCTACTATGCTTCTGCTCCGGGAATCTGGAACCTTTCCGTACGAGCTGGAGCTGTTTGGGGGAATAGTACCATCCGTGTAATTCCTGCTGATGCATCGATCGTAGAAATCCAAATTACTCCACAAGAGGATGTGTACGTCTCAGGAGAAAACTACCTACTCGAGGCTATTCGTACAGATTCACAAGGCTACTCATCGCCCGTTCCAATTCCTATCGGAAATTGGTCGATCGACAATGGGATACTCTCACAAGTAGATAACGAAGTCCATTGGACTCCTGGACAAACCGGTCAATTTAGTATGCATGTTGTTGATTCGGATGTACCTGCTTCTGCGAATGTTGAGGTAATGCATGGTTCTGCTGATACGACAAGGCTGGCTTCCAGTCAATCCAGTGTTTCGGCCGGTACACAATTTGCATTGGTTCATGAAGCGATAGATTCGTTTGGAAATGTTTGGCAGACAGAGGCGAATATCACTCAAACCAATGGCGTATTTGCGAGCGTTGATATCTTCAATTCATATGTTTCTGTGATGCCTAAACAAGTTGAATCAATTGGGTTTACTGCCAACTACTTCAATGCTTCAACAGGTGTTCTTCATCAGTCGCAATGGTCGAGTGAAATCTTACCGGGTCGTCTCGCTTTCATTGAATTACCAGAATCCGGTACAGAGGTTGCAGCAGATTCCTATCTCGACTTCGATCCACAATTCAAGGATGCATATGGAAACACAATCCCTCATGTGGCTGTTAATTGGACTATCTCTGGCCAGGACCGAACACTAGAGATTAGAATGGCTGATGGAAAATGGTATCCAACCGAAACCGGTGAGCATGAAATACGTGCCAATGCTGACGGTGTGTTTGCAGCAGTTAGGATTAACGTTGTTCCAGGGGCTGGAACATCCTTGCTTACTGATAGTGATACAGGATTGACCATTGAAGCAGGTGTTTCTTCCGATCTCTTCGTTGAACTGGTCGATGTTCATGGAAATACTGCTCCTGCTGAAAGTGTGGAATTGGTGTCGGGTGATTTCGTACTCTTCGAAGCATCTTCCAGTGGCCGCGGTTTTTGGCAACTCACAGGAGTTACGAGTGGAGTGTATGAACTTGAACTTGCTCAAGGCGATGCTGAACACACTATTCCATTGACAATCACTCCAGGTCAACCCGTACGAGTGATTACTGGTATGGCGAACGAGACACGCAGTCAAGGCGAAGTAACTCTCATCACTGTATGGGCTGAAGATTCGCAAGGTAATAGAGTTGAAGTCAATCCTGACCAAACAAGTCTATCCTGTACATCCGGAAAAGCAACACACATCAAGTCGGATACTTGGGAGGTTGAACTTGAAGAAGCAGGATCAGACCGTTCATGTACCGTTACATGGAATGGTTTGATTTCGCAACAATTCTATGATGTTGATTCTGTTTTACTCAGTGGCGCTCTTGGATCAACCAACACAGCAGTTTCGATAATCATCGGACTCTTGTTGATGATTTTCGTTGTATTGATTGTTCTTATCCGCCGCGGCAACGCAAAGGATGAGGATTGGGATGAGGATGAATTCTACGAAGTTTCAGAGGATGAAGAGGAGCGACTCATCGACGATTCCGAAGATGTGGTGGATGAAGTCTTAACAACACCTTCAGAAACACCACAGAATGAAACATATTCTGAACCAGATCTTAGTTCTGATATGCGTCAACAACTGGCAACCAAGGCTGGGCAAGTTGGCGTTATGCAAGCAGCTCCTGGTACAAATCAAGGTGAAACAGGATGGTACGTTGATGCAAGTACAGAGTTGCAGTACTGGAATGTTGGTGACGATGGTTCCTGGACTCGAGTTCAGTGATGGTCAGTGATGCAATGGGCGTTGAAGAACATCGTAATTGGAACGATGTTGATTATTCTGGATTATTGAATGGTCAAGCATTCCCTCCAGATTTTATGTGGGGGGTGGCAACCGCTTCACATCAAATTGAAGGAGGCAATACCAATAATTGGACTCGCTTTGAACCAAATTCAAAGAGTGGTCAGTTAAGCGGAGATGCTTGCGATCATTGGAATCGAAAAGAACAGGATATTGAACTAATAACAAATCTTAACGTAACTCATTACAGATTTTCCTTAGAATGGAGCCGCATTGAACCTGGAATGGGGATATGGGATGAAGACGCAATCGCTTGGTACAGTGATCTAGTCGATCGCTTACTTGAGCGAGGAATTCAACCTATGGTGACGCTTCATCATTTTACAAATCCACTCTGGTGGGAAGATTTAGGTGCTTTCGAAAAAGAATCTAACATCATTTACTGGATTCGTTTTAGTTCGAAGATGTTTGAAGTATTGAGCGATCGTGTTGAGTGGTGGTGTACAATCAATGAACCTGCAGTTTATGCTTCGATGGGTTATGTGCTTGGAGAATTTCCACCAGGGCAGCGTTCATTCAAGAAAACACGACAGGTTTCACTCAACCTGATGCGTGCTCATGCTCGTTGTTATCACACGCTTAAGTCAATGGAACATGGTTCAAGTGCGAAGATTGGACTTGTTAAGAACATCAATATTTTCGATCCGTATAGACGCTGGAATCCATTGCACCGGTTTCAAGCAAACCTTCTCGATGGAATGTTCAACCGTTGCTGGATTAAAGGACTGAAGACAGGTCGCTTCAAACCTCCTTCAGCATTCCGTAGTGTTTCGATTGAAGGGCTCCAAGGCAGCAGTGATTTTATCGGTTTGAATTATTACACGCATCTCCTTACCACGCCGTTTATGCCAACAAAGGTTGAGATCGATCCACTCATTCGTCCTTGGGAAGAGAGAACAGATTTCCGTTATCCGATGTATGCGGAGGGTTTGGAGCGAGCATTCGAAATGGTCGCTTCGCTCAATATACCCATTATCGTTACAGAGAACGGTGTGGCGGATGATGATGATGATATGCGCCCAGAACATATTCGTAGGCATTTGCAAATTACTTCAGAGGCTATTGCAAACGGATATGATATTCTAGGATTCTATCATTGGAGTTTAATGGATAATTTCGAATGGGCTGAAGGATATGAACAATGTTTTGGCTTATATCATGTTGATTTGGAAACGAAAAAACGAACTCTTCGAGATAGTGGTGCATTGTATGCTTCCATTGCCAAATCACATCGTATGCCTCAAGTGGTTATTCTTGCAGGTGGCCTTGGGAGCCGACTTGGTAAGAAAACACAACATCTACCAAAGTCATTAATCGAAGTTGGAGGAAAACCAATCTTGTCTCATATTCTCGATTGGGTCAAAGGTCAAGGTTGTAACCGCGTACTTGTTTTGACAGGACATCATGGTGAACAGTTCGATGGATTCATTCATCCTGGCATCGAACTAACCTTCGTCAAGGAACCTAAGCAAATGGGAACAGGAGGCGCTTTGTGGAATGCAAGAGAATCTCTTGAGGACGAATTCATTCTCCTTTGGGGGGACGACTACCATCCGATTGACTATAGCCCATTGGTCAATTATCATCGAAGAGAATCATCTCGTTTGACAATGACGGTAACAACCGAACATGAAATGATGAATCTCCATCATGAGAACGGTCGTTTGGTTCAATATTCAAAAGAAGAGCAAACACCTGAAGAATTCAATGGATATGAGGCTGGAACGTCCGTTGTAAGCAAATCTGTTGTTTTAGAGTTTGGAAAGGATGGTCCTTGGTCTTGGGAAAACACAGTCTATTCCGCACTTTCAAAAGGTATCCATGTCCATCTGGACTCAACAAAGTTCTGGGATATGGGTACGCCTGAACGCCTAGAGAAGTTAGATCAATTCTTCAACGAATCCAGGTCGTGATGGGATAACAATTGGATGTTCGAAAAGAACGTCTTCATCCTCAACAAGTACTAGGATCATGCCACCAAAACCTCCTCCCATCATCCGTGCACCTAACACGCCATCCATATTCTGAAGTGATTGAACGAGCGAATCAATTTCTGCTGTGCTAACTCCAATCATCATCAATGATTCGTGTGTTGCGTTCAGTAATTTACCCAATTGTTCTTTTGTAGAATTGATAGCACAATGAACCCTTTCGTTCTCATTTTGGACGTGGAGTTGTTTGGTTTCCTCACTCGCAGTTTGCCGATAATCGTGGGAATTGAGAGTTCTGTGAATCTCTGAATCAATAATCTTGAACTTCCATGTGGGTGGAAATGGAATAGTCTTTGTTTCAAGGGATGAAAAGTCAATCATTGTACAATGATGTTCCATCGAATACATCATCGTCATTTGATCGAGGAGGCCACACTGTGTTCCAAGGACAATATGTTCGAGTCGTTGTGCTTCTTCGCATGCATCTTGCTTGTTTATTGAATCACCATGGATGCATAGGACGATACTCAGGCATAGTGCTGCAGAAGAGGACATTCCCTTACCAATGGGTATCGTACTGTTAACCTCCAATCTTGCTGGTGGCCCGTCTGCTTCTTTCCATAATTCTACGACAGTTTGGTCTCCATATATTCCAGAATCAATGAACTCCGCTTCAAGGATAAGTCTGTGCTGTGATGCAAAGGCTAAGGAAACCCCTCCAGCATAATCGGTGTGTTCTCCTATGATGTTGATTCGACCAGGTATTGAGGCGCGACGAATCATTCTTGCACATCCTCACGAATGTCGAGATCGAACCAAACGGGGAAGTGGTCGGACACATCTGAGCCGCTCATGTTTCGATCGACTCCCCATCGTTCAAAGAAGCGACCATCAACATCGCTTGTTAGGACAATTCGGTCATATGCACAATGTGTATTTTCAGAATATGTCGTATCAGCAGAATCAGGAACAACCCAGATATATTCAGGATTACGAATTTCAAGCTGATTCAAATCATAGCTTGATGCATAACTACAATCAGCATTGAAATCACCAAGTACAATGATGTCCGAATCACTTGAATTGGTTTTGTAGGTTTCAACAACATTGTGTAGTGAAGCGGTTTCATTCACTGCTTGTGCCGGTTTTGTATGCACTGTAATGAGTGTTATATCCTCGATAATGGTGCCATTCTTTGATAACATTTTGAACGTTGAAATGAACGGTTCACGTTGGAATTCATCAAGTTCTGAATCGTTATGTAACCAAGAAGATTCAGCGACAAAACGGGATGTTCGATAGTAGAATGCATATTGTTCTTGGCCACTTTGGTCATCTTCTTGTTGTCCAGATCGTTCACTAAGAACAAGTCCATAGGTTTCATTTGATTCAGCGTTGATCGCATCCAAGAAATCGTAAGGAACCGTTTGGTCCAAATCTTTGATTTCCTGAATGACAACCATATCGTATCGTAATGTGATATCCACAAGTTCGGATATAACATCGGCCTTGCCCATCTTTGTCTCGCCAAAGATCTTGATATTGAAGGTTGCAATTCGTGCAACATCTTCTCGACTTAGAGATTCAGAACGTGCATCAACATCATCTTCTTCATCGGATTCCACTTCAACATAAACCGTCTTCCATAGTGGACTCTCATCTTGATGGACCAAGAGTTGGATGGTCATCGGAAAGAGGATTAACAAAGCAACAAGCATAACGCCTTGCAAAACGCTATCATGCCGTGCCATGGCTTTGGATGAACTTCACTGTTATGAATCATCAAGGTTCATTCTATGCCAACCATAGGTTCTTGACGCGAATCCATTTGGTTACGACATGGCTGAAGAGGTCTCTCCTGAAAAGGCGAAGGAAATCGTCGAGATGCTTACTGGAGGTGGCTCGATAGAATCGATCAACACATCATTAGCGTTAGGTATCTTACCACTGGTCGAATCCATTGGTGATGAAGAACTTCTCTCTCGTTTGGTTGAACATGCACAGAAGGTTGCAGAGGATGACATCGAGAAGGGTTGGGCTCGATTTGAATATCTCAAACGCAATGCAGGCTCCATCGAAGATATTGCAGAACTTGCCTTCCATGCCGAATCTCTCGAAAAGGGAGAGCCACTTGCAGCAGCAGTATTGCATCACCATGCACTCATGCTTCTTTCAATCGATGATACTGACTCCGCACAAACATCGGTTCGTCGTTCGTTGACCTTAAGAGAATCACTTGAAGATAAAGAAGGTATCATCTACGGGCTTGCTGTACTCTCACGTTGCGCCCGTATGAACCAAGATTGGGATTCTGCAATCGTTCATGATACACGGCGACTAGAATTGGCCATAGCCATGCAAAACGATATTCTTCACATGGAAGCTCTTGCTGATGTTGCCCATGCTCAGGCAAGTCTTGGTGAACTCGCAACAGCATCAGAGATGTACCAAGAGAGTCTTGATTTCGCAAAGCGTCTTGAGCATCCTGCTGGCCATTTGGTCGCCAGTTGGGGACTTGCAGATCTTGCAGAAATCGAAACACGTTATGACGATGCACTCCTTGCTCTATCGGATACAATGCATCTTTTCATGCAGTTAGGAATCCCCGCACCTGACCTGCTGAAAAAACGACTTCATGCCTTGACTTCTATTGGCGAAGAGGTCAAGTAAGGTACGAACGGGTTATGTTCTTTGACGTGTTGGGAAAAAAGAGGCGAAGTGCATGGAACACGACATTTTCTTCTCCATCAGCCAGACGCCTGATGATAAAGGACATATTCCCGATGAGCAAACCATGCTGCAAAATTACTTCCAACAGTTGGAATGTGCCGATGAGTTAGGATTTGGAGTTGGATGGATTGCACAGGCTCATCTTTCCACTGAAACACAGAAATCCAACAGCAAACCGGTCGTTCCTCACTGGCAAGGAGAGGTTGGCCTTTGTACCGATTTCCCTCAACTCGCGATGGAATCTTTTCGTAGAACAAAAAACATCGAAATCGGTAGTGCTGTAATCTCAATTCTCGCATCAGGAGGTCCAATAGCACAGGCTGAGAGAATAGCTAACACATTGCAACTTCTTGCTGTCAATAATGATTCACGACGCCTTCATGTCGGCTTTTCAGCGGGACGTTTTGAATTCATGGCCCGTCCGTATGGAATCGTTCCTCGAACACCTGTTGAAGAAGCAGCATGGCCTGCATTGCGAGGACAAATCTTTCTCGAAGCAAGTGAAATCTTCCTGCGCTTGTTACGGGGCGATGTTGTTTCATCAGATTCAGTTCGTTCAACAACACTAACCCGTGAGAATTTTAGAAGCGATGAGGATTGGCAACGGGTACAAGAAGCGAATGGTTCCAATTCGGATGCGATTGCAATCGATCGTCGTTATGTGTTCGAAGACATTCGTATCGTTCCAAATACATTTGATCGAAACCAACTCGTTCTTGTTGCTGGTACACACGATCCAAAAGCACAAGTTTTCGTCAATTCCATCCTACCTGTTCGCGTGTTTAACCTATCGATTACACAACCCGAAATCATCGATGCTACACACGAACGAATGCGGGCTTGCTTCCATTCCGATGGAGGTTCTTGGAAACGTTCAGATATGCCTCGAACGAGTTTTGTTTTCTTGAACGATGAGCCAGGACTTTCATCTGAGGAACAACGCAAGGCTGCTCATGCTGAGGCTGAACAAGCGCTTGGAGCTTATTGGAATGCTCTTGAGGGTACCATCGATCCTAACAAAGTTCAGAATGCTGCTCGGAATGCTTTGATCGGTAATGTCGAAGATGTTTCCCAACAATTGGTCGAACGATTCCATCCCGAAGATCGAGTCATGGCCTGGTTTGATTTCTTTAATCACGATAGTGAACGTGTCTGTAGAAACATGCGTTCCTACATGGAAAAAGTGGCTCCTCGAGTCGAAGAACTTCTCAAAGGTGATTGAACATGGCAATCAATCATCATAATCATTCAGCCGTTAAACCAGGAAGGCCTGGAAGTGAATTATTTCCAGACTCTCCACTCGGTGAACAGGTTGAGGGGATTCCGACTGGACGCGACGTTGCATGGGAGCCATTGGTCGATTATCGGCGCAATGGCGTTTCTGAGACGACCATTCATGGAGCCGTCGCTTGGGCGCATGGTGATGAAGTGATTCACTCCTTTGGTGGAAATGTGCTTTGTTATGGTCGTTCGATGATGAAGCCATTCATGCTCAAAGCATTCGTTAAAGAATTGGCCGACCTTTCTTGGGAACAGAAAGCGATATCCGTTGCCAGTCACAATGGTGATACGGAGCACGTTGCAGCTGCCCAATCACTCTTATCGCAGTCTGAATGGCCATTGATGTTGACGCCAATCGATGTACCATTGATTCAGTTTGGTCGACAAGTTCGTCGGCCTCGTCGTTGGTATCATACCTGTTCAGGTGAACATGCAGCAATTCTTCGCGGTTGTAGAGAGAAAGGTTGGAATCGTGCAGGATATACATTGCCAAGCCATCAGGTGTTTGAAGCATATATGTCGCAAATTCGCCGTTTTATTGGTGAGGACTGGACGCCACTGAGAATTGCTAAGGATGGATGTGGATTGCCAACCGTTTCTAACACAGTCGCTGAACTAGCACAAATTTATGCAGGACTTGTTCGCGATAAAAATGAAGATTGGATTTGGGAAGCGATGGTCCGTCATCCTGATCTTGTCGGTGGATTCAACCGTTTGGACTCAACAATTCTCAAAGCGGGTGAAGGTACGGTGATCGCCAAGGAAGGAGCCGATGGATTGCTTGGGTTGGCTATTGAACATCCTGATTATCCAAAGGGACTTGGTATCGTCATCAAAATCGCTCATGGTTGGAATGCACAAGCAACATGGTATGTTGCTCGAGCCGTTCTCGGTGTCTTGGGAGTTGATTTGAGGAACCCCTATCCGCTGCATCGACAAAAAGCATTCATCGTTCCAGGAATTGTTCCTGATCGCTATATCGACGTGCTTGAAACCATTCCAACATGGGACGAATGGGATCCTGACCAAGACCGTTGGATGTACGATGCGGAGATGGGTCCATGAATGTACTGAACTTTATCGATGGAGTCTTTGTTGATGCTATTGATGAACAAACCATCTCCAATATCAATCCCGCTACAGGTCAAATAATCGGGACTCTAGCTCGCTCGAAGGGATTAGATGTTGAGTCCGCGGTAGAAGCAGCCTTGAATGCACAACAGGATTGGTCTGCTTTGAGTATGCTTGAACGTGCAGATTGGCTTGACCGTATTGCAGATGGACTTGAAGCGAGAAAAGAAGAACTTGCACAACGGGAATCCAGAGACACCGGTAAGCCACTGGCATTAGCCCGTCGTGTTGATGCACAACGTTCGATTGATAATTTCAGATTCTTCGCTGATTTTGCTCGAAAACGAGAGCCTGAAGTGTTTGAAATGACTGATGCAACCAATGTTGTACATCGAAATCCGATTGGAACTGTAGGATTGATTACACCTTGGAATCTTCCGCTCTATTTGCTGAGTTGGAAGGTTGCACCTGCCTTATTGATGGGTAATACGATCGTTGCTAAACCGAGTGAACTCACGCCCTTGACAGCGAATCTTTTGTGTGAAGTAACTTCTGAAATTGGACTTCCTTCGGGTGTTCTCAACATTGTTCACGGCTATGGTCCAGAGGTTGGACAAGCGATACTTGAGCATCCTGATATTCGTGCTATATCCTTCACAGGCGGTACTGAGACAGGACGTCACGTCGCAGCAACTGCAGCGCCGATGTTCAAGAAACTCTCATTGGAGTTAGGCGGTAAAAATGCGACCATCATCCTTGATGACGCTGATATTGATATGGCAGTTGAAGGAGCAGTTCGAGCAGGATTTACCAATGGAGGTCAAGTTTGTCTATGTGGCTCTAGAATTCTTGTTCATACATCCATAGCTGACGAATTCACATCTAGACTTGTCGAAGCGGTTGAGGCAATGGTATGTGGCGCCCCTGAAAATGAATCCACACAAATCGGTGCACTCATCAGTCAAGATCACATGCACAAAGTGGAATCTTACATTCAACTTGGAATCGAGGAGGGAGGAACAATTCTCACTGGAGGTACCCGTGAGATGACCGGACAAGTTGGACCTACTTCAGAGGGAGCATTCTTGAGACCTACCGTCATCGACGGACTTGATCACAATTCCCGCACCTCAACCGAGGAAATCTTTGGTCCTGTTGTAACCATCCATCGATTTGAGTACGATGAAGAAGCGATTGAAATCGCAAATTCAACCGAATATGGACTAGCCGGTTCTGTATGGTCGGGCGACACAAATCGAGCGCACGAAATCGCACAGAGGATTGAAACTGGAATCATCTGGGTTAATACTTGGTTACACCGTGATTTGAGGACACCATTTGGAGGAGTCAAGAACTCAGGAGTGGGCCGAGAAGGTGGTGCATGGAGCCTAGGATTCTTTTCCGAACCACTGAATGTTTGCATCAAACACGATTGATTTCGGTAGCGAGCCTTTGAAATGTTGAATTCAATCGGAAGCATGAGGCAGAACAATGTCGGTTCACAGTAAGGCGACGAAAGTAACCACGCATACGCTTCAAGAAATGAAGCGAGTCAATGAGCCCATTACAATGCTGACAGCCTACGATTATTCTCTAGCACGCCTTGTCGATGCTGCTGGTGTGGATGTAATCCTTGTTGGTGATTCAGCCTCCAATGTTATGGCAGGTCAAGTAACGACCGTGCCCATGACGCTCGACCATATGATCTACCACGCTCAGTGTGTCCAGCGTGCTGTTGATAGAGCACTTATCGTCGTCGATATGCCGTTTGGAACCTATCAAGGAAATTCAAGGCAGGCTCTTGAAAGTGCAATTCGAATTATGAAAGAAGCGGAAGGCCATGCTGTCAAACTCGAGGGTGGTTCGGAGATTGTTGAATCGATTGAGCGAATTTTGACAGCAGGAATCCCAGTCATGGGCCATCTTGGTCTTACTCCACAAAGCATCTACAAGTTTGGTACATATACAGTACGAGCGAAAGAAGATGAAGAGGCAGAGAAGTTGATTGCTGATGCAAAACTCTTGGAAGCAGCTGGATGTTTTGCTATCGTTCTCGAGAAGATTCCAAAGGAATTGGCTCAGCGTGTACAGGGCGAATTGAACATTCCAGTAATTGGTATAGGTGCAGGGCCACATTGTGATGGACAGGTTTTGGTCTTGCATGATCTTCTTGGAATCACTATGGATTTCTCACCACGATTCCTCCGACGTTACCTCAATCTTGCAGAGGAGATTGATGGTGCAATTCGTTCATACTGTGAAGATGTCCGATCCGGTGACTTCCCGAACGAATCCGAATCCTATACGTCTTAGAAATAAATGAAGACAAGGACACCGCCACCAAAACCGCCGATGTTGACGGCCATTCCATGCCATAGTCCGTATCGGAATGGTGGAAACTCGAATTGAAGCCAGTATGAACTAATGAATAGCCATGCTATGGCTGGAATAAATCCTCCCAAATAAAGGGAAGAAGTACCAAACATCCAGACTAATGATAGGATACATGCAGTAACTGCAAAACCCATCGCATATTCCCCTGCTCGCCTCATTTCCATTCCAACGAGTTGCTTGTAGATCAAAGGTGATGCAATGAGATACATGGCAAATGCACCGTGAACTGGATTCGGTACGAATGAATCAATTCGGGGCATGACGGTGAGTTGCCATATGGCTCCAAATATCATTCCGATAAATAGAGGAGCCATCATATGTCGAAGCATATCTGAGAAGATTTCGCTTCCTGAAACAGATGCATCATCTGTTGCATCGGATGAAATCACTTCCGTATCACCCTCCGACATACCTCATGCTCAATATCTTCTCGTTTGAGTTTTAGCCTTATCCTGCGATGCATCCATATGCGACCTATGTTTCGTTGGAACATGGCCAAAGGTTCGATTGTTGCAGGCTGTCTTGCACCACACCCTCCTCACCTTGTCTATGCAGAAAATCCACCACAAAATGAACCGACTTCAGAAGGTGGGTGGGAACAACTTCGATGGGGCTATGAGCGACTGCGTGAATCGCTTTCAAAGGTTGATCACGATGTATTGGTCATTCTTTCACCGCATTGGCAAACCTACGTCGGCACTCATTTCCTCGGCCTTCCAAACTTTGAGGATCTCTCGGTTGACCCTATTTTTCCAAACCTGTTTCGATACTCCTATAATCTCGATATCGATGTGGAATTGAGTAAAGCCATCCATGACAAGGCAGCAGATGCTGGACTTGCAGTGAAGATGATGGAAAATCCCGATTTCCGTGTTGATTACGGAACCATCACAACTGGACATATGGTCAATCCTGCATTTGACAAACCCCTGGTGGTTATTTCTTCGAATAGATCGAGACATTACTACTCTGTCGAAGTCATGCAAGAGATGATGATGGAACTCGGCCGTGCAACCCGTGATGCTATTCTTGAAAGTGGGAAAAAGGCCGTTGTACTTGCATCCAATTCCCTTTCACATCGCCATTTTACGACCGAATCTGATGTTCCTGAAGACATGAGCAAAGAGCACATTACGAGCCATGCAATGCATCTTTGGGACATGCGAATCATCGACTATATGCGAACTGGTCAGGCGCAGCGAATCATCGATGAAATGCCAGAATTCACTGAGCAGGCGATTGCTGAATCGGATGGTGGTGGACTGACTTGGCTTCTCAGTACGCTAACAGTTCCATCGTATCCTGCTATTCTTCATGGATATGGGACCATTATTGGAACTGGTAACGCGATTGTAGAGTGGCCTTGTTATCTACACGAGGAGGTCTGAACATGAGCAATCCAATCCTCGCCTCTTACGTTGTTCCAGTTCATCCACATCCATTATTGGTTCCCGAGCAAAATGAGGGATGGCAACGGCTTCGTAATGCATTTGATGAAGCCCGTGAACAAATCGCTCAAAGCGATGCAGATTTGATGATTATTTATTCAACGACATGGCCGAGTATTATCGGGCATCAGATTCAAGCCGATCCAAATCCAACATGGACGCTTGTCGATCATGACTTTCATGATTTGGGTTCAATGGATTACTCGTTCCGAATCGATGCTGATTTTGCTGAAGCTTGGAACGAAGCCAATCATGCCCGTGGCTTGCAAAGTCGAACGGTTGCCTACAACGGCTTTCCAATCGATGTTGGTTCGGTTGTGGCATTGAAATTACTCAATCCTGACAATGCGATTCCGGCGGTTATCGTCTCATCAAATGTTTATGCAAATCGTGCTGAAACAACAGTTCTTGCAAAAGCCTGCCTAGATGTTCTTGGATCGACCGGAAAGAAGGCTGTTGCTGTGACTGCAATGTCAATGTCGAATCGAATGTTCACCGAATTTATCGATGCTGCTGATGACAAAATACACTCGCTAAAGGATGATGAATGGAATCGTAAGGTGCTTGAATTCCTTGAAGAAGGACGGCTCGAAGATGTTGCTCAACTTTCTCGAACCATCCACCAACAAATACGCGTACAGAAAGTTGTGACATTCAAACCTATGTGGTGGCTCTCGGCTATGAACGATAATCGAAATGATCTGACGGGCCGAGTTCTCGCCTACGAAGCCTTGCATGGCGCTGGTGGTGCTGTGGTTCATCTCGATCCAACATCCAATGGAATGGGTGACAAAGAATACGACGAAGACGATGTCGAAGTCTACCATGGTGAACGAAATGTTCTCGATGCAGAAGATTCTGATGAGGACAATCCTAAGCCTTCATCGGACAATGGGCCTGCACTATGGGATCCTGTGGAAGGTAAGGGTGCCGTGAATACAGATTCCGCTCCCAAACCAGTAGGATTGTATCCACATGCTCGACGTGTTGGAGATCTTCTCTACCTCTCGGGTGTAGGGCCTCGTCAACCTGGAACGAATGCTATTCCTGGTGGGCCAATACGTGATGGAAATGGCCAACCGCTTGAATACGATATCAAAGCCCAAACACGGGCAGTTGTAGAGAATATTGCTAGAATCCTTGAGGAAGCAGGCTCTTCAATGGACAAAGTGGTTGATGTGACATCGTTCCTTGTCGATATGGATAGAGACTTTGGTGGATACAATGAGGTTTGGGCTGAAACACTCGGTCATTATGGACCAACACGGACGACACTGGCAATTCGTGCACTTCCTACACCAATCGCTGTAGAGATGAAAGTCATCGCTAAAATATAGTTTCCAGATTTTGGCGACTTGTATCCTCAAAATATGCAAGAGAATATATCCTTTATTTGTTTGAAGGGACTTATAGGCCTAGTTGCTATCGGATATCGGGGGATGTTTTCATGGTATTTTCAAGGTTTGACTCAATCATCGATAAGGGGGCTGAGAGGCTTAGAAATACTCTCATACGGACAGTCGGGCTTGCAGGAGTCGTAATCATCTCACTTTCTGCAATGCTACCTGGTATCTTCGTCACGCCTACGTTCGCTGCAGAAATCATGGGTCCAGGTATCTGGCTTGCATTCCTTGTAGCTGCAACGATTGTTCTTCCTGCAGCATTATCTAAATCGGAATTGGCATCAGGTATGCCATCAAGTGGAGGTACTTACGTCTACATCGAAAGAACGTATGGTCCGCTGGTTGGAACCATTAGTGGATTGGGTCTTTGGGCCTCATTCCTTCTGAAATCAGCGTTCGCATTGATCGGCTTTTCTGCATATTTTGTCGTCGTCACTACTTATTTTGATGTGGAAATGGAAATGATGGTCCTTTCGATGAGTGCTTTGGTTCTGATTACCATCGTTAACATTCTTGGTGTCAAGAAGGTCAAGGCGATACAAATGCCGGTTGTTATTTTGACGGTTGGTTTGTTGTTGTTCATTTGTGCGGCAGCATTTTTTGTTGATGATTTTGATGCTGAACGCCCTTTCAATTCAGCATTTGATACGGATATATGGACGCTTGCGGAAGCATCAGCGTTCGTCTTTGTAGCATATGCAGGAGTAACCAAAGTTGCTGCGATCGGCGGAGAGGTCAAAGATCCTGAAAAGAATCTGCCAACAGGAATTCTCCTCTCCTTACTCATCGCCACTATCTTGTACGTAATGCTTGCATTTTTGATGATGGCAGCAGTTCCAGGTGAATGGTGGATTGACGAGAGCGGAAACGTTGTCGAGAATCCAATCTTTGTCTTCGCTCATGAGGTTGCAGGAACTAAATTTGGTATCCTCGCAGCCATGTTATCTGTCCTTACAATGATTTCAATGGCTCTAGCAGGAATTTTAGCATCGTCTCGGTTTTTGTTTGCAATGGCTCAAGACAACCTTTTGCCTCAGGCACTTGAAGATGTCAATCCGAAATTTGCAACACCGCACTGGCCAATTCTCATTACCGGTGTTGCGATGGGTATGGCCATCTTTTTCGTACCGCTCAAAGATGTTGTAAAGTTGGCATCTGGATTCAAAATTATGATTTTCATAATGGTTAACACATGTGTAATCGTCCTTCGGCAAACAAGCCAACAACATGGCTGGAATCCTTCATACAAAGGACCACTATATCCATTCATGCAGATATGGGGAATTGTCGCTGGTGCTTTCCTCATCAGTTTCATCGGTTCAAAAGCTCTTGTCGGTGCCATTGCTGCAATCATCTCTGGACTTATGACATACTACCTCTATGGGAAAAAGCATGCCACGTTTAATCAAACACCGATTCAAACCTTCCGTAAATCATTCAAGAATCCTACGCAATACGAACATGAACGTCGATTGACTGCATTCAGAGCCGCGGATCGAGGTGGGAGAAACCAACTGAATTTGAGAGAATTTCAGAATGCATTACGGGCACTTGGTTTCGTCTACACTTCGGACGAGTCGCGAGTTATTTTCCATGAAGCGGACAAGGATGAGAATGGAGTCATCGATATTGATGAATTCTTAATGGCCTTTGAAGAAGAGTGAATACTTTACGTGGATTACTCAAATACTTCTTAGCCTTCCACCATCAACCGGTAATGAAACACCACGGATTGCTCCTGCAGCGGGTGAAGATAGGAATGCGATTACCGAGGCGGTTTCGAGTGGATCGATCAATCGTTCAATTGGAACTTGGCTCATCCAACCATCATGGATTGATTCAATTGATTGACCCGTTCTTTGATGAATTGATTGAGCAAGACTTCCCAATCGCTCAGTATCGGTAAAACCCGGTAGAACGTTATTGATGGTGATGCATGGATGCAATTCTCTTGAGAGTGATTTTGCCCAAGATGCCATCGCTCCGCGGAGGGTGTTGGAAACACCCAAGTTTGGAATTGGCTCACGCACACTGGTCGAAACGATTTGGATAATGCGCCCATAGTTTGCCATTATCATACCCGGAGTGAGTAATTTCACCAATGTATGTGCTGCGTGAAGATGTCTCGCAAACGGCTGAGCGAGCTCTTCTACGGTTGCATTCAATAAAGGTCCACCAGGTGGCCCTCCTGCATTGTTGACAAGAATGTGAATTGGACCTTGGTCGAGGAATGGTTGAATGCATTCTGCGATCGATTCTGTTTCCTCCAAGTCCATGACCAATGCTTGATGTTGCCCGTTACCAAGTATTGGTAGTTCTTCTAGCAACGATTTTAGTTGATCCTCGCTTCGTGAAGCGACTATTACGTTTGCACCCGCCTTAGCCATAATTCGTGCGGTTGCTGCACCAATTCCTCGACTTGCACCGCATATTAGTGCAGTCTTTCCTTCAAGTGCATTTGATTGAAGAACGGCTTGCTCGCCTAGGAGGTCCATGCTTGCTCGAGGGGCCCCCATATCTTAGTGGTTCGCTCTCATAGCCAATCCAAAATAGCATCTTGTTGCACCAACCAATCATCGCTTGCAGCATCGATGATGCTGTAGTGATCACCAGGTAGCCATACTTTCTGTACATCACAACCTTTTGCCTTCATTGCTCGTGCATACGTTTCACTCTGCTCTAAAGGTACGTCGACATCTCGCTCACCATGAATCAATAGGACTGGGGATTGTGGTGGCAAATCCATTGGATTGACTTTTTTCCATAGATCTTCATTGTCATATGGAGTGCAACCAATCCACTTGCGGATGGCATCTCCGTCATCACTGAGTTTAGTATCATCAGCTCCAAACAAGTCCGTAATGGGTGCTTGTGCGATGGCTAACCAAGGTTTTCTTTCTGCTTTACTGGCCATGAGAAGTGCGAGATGACCACCGGCTGAATGACCCATTACCATGCTTCTAGTAATGTCAATACCCGGTAGTAGAGCGAGCTGTCCCCAAGCGCGAAGAACGTCGGAAAGTGTATCCATCCAAACACCTTCATCCCCGTCTTCCCATCTTCTAAATTCAATGTTCCAACTTGCAACTCCTGCATCGCTCAAAGCGTTTGCAATGGGTTGCATAAGTTCAGAAGTGTACTCTTTTTTCCAAAACCCTCCATGGATCAACATGATGCATGGAACACCGTGATCGTTTTGAAAGGGTGATGGTTCATCAGGCATGTGCAAATCTGCATACTGCCATGATTCTGCGCCCCATTGCATTCTATCGATGGGCATGATGGCCAACTCATGGCGTTACTCGATGTCGGTCACGTGGGAATAAGACGGTTTCACGAACATTTCGAGAACCGGTCAAGACCATGAGAAGACGTGCTACACCAAGTCCCCATCCAGCGTGTGGTGGTGCTCCAAAGCGGAATCCGTCGGTGTAGAATGAGAAATCTTCAGGGTTGAGTCCCTTACTTCGAAGGTTTTCTTCCAATACGTCGACATTGTGTTCACGTTGTCCGCCACTAGTCATCTCATCGCGGCCATAATTGAGATCAAACCCACGGCTAAGTTGCTCACCAGTAGCACCATTCTCTCCAGGTACGTGATGGATGTAGAACGGTTTCATTTCCATTGGCCATCGTGGCAAGAAATGGAATCCAGGATACTTGGCTGCGATGATGTCACAATGCGAAGAATCGATATCATCTCCCCACTTGATATCCTCACCTGCATCTTGAACCATTTGAATTGCTTCACAATAGTCGATTCTAGGGAATGGAACACTAGGCACGTCAACTGAAATCGGTTCCAATTCCTGCGTTTGGCGATATTCGTTGATGGTATCGATTTGTTCCTGATCGTGTTCAGCTACCGATTTCCAGATGTGATGAATCATACGTTCCTGTACACCCATAACATCCTCATCAGTCATCCATGCTGCTTCGATATCAAAGGAGATGAATTCATTCAAATGTCGGTATGTATCGTGATTCTCAGCACGGAAAGCAGGCCCAATTTCGAATACACGCTCCATACCACCAAGAATAGCAAGTTGCTTGTATAATTGTGGACTTTGGGAGAGGAAGGCAGGTGTATCGAAGTACATCATTGGAAAGAGATTGGTTCCTCCTTCCGATGCTGAAGCAATAATCTTCGGTGTATTAATCTCTTTGAATCCTTCAGTGATGAGGTGTTCACGTCCGTATTGTAGAACGCGTGCACGCAAGGTGAACATGGCGTTGACATGAGCGCGACGAAGGTCGAGGAATCGATTGTCAAGACGCGTGTCGAGACCGATTGAAACAGTGTCTGTAATCCCCAAAGGTAGAGGAACATTTGCCCGCGTCAGGACGTTAACACCACTTGCAACGATTTCGTAAGCAGGCGGAGGAGGAGTCTCACCTTCCTTTACTTTCGGAGGTCGCTTTTCAGCAACCGTTCCTGTGAACTGAAGTGTCGACTCTCGGGTCATTCTCTGAACAAGATCAAGATTCTCTTCACCAATGTTATCGCCTTTGAGGAATACTTGGAGTTGACCAGTACCGTCACGGAGATCAACAAAACATATGGCGCCTTTACCGCGGTTTGCTTCCATAAATCCGCAAACGGTGACCTCCGTTCCAACAAGGTCTGCACCTTTGCCTTGAATTTCGCCTAAGGTATGCGTTCGATATGCCGTAGGGTACCAGTCAGCCATGTCAATTCCTGCGTGATGTTCCTAAAATAGCAATCGCCAGAATCAATACCTTTCAAAAAAACCAAACCTTTGATAATGTGAATCCAAACGGTTGATGTATGACACAATGGATGTTCAGCTCTGAATCAGTAACCGCTGGCCATCCAGACAAGGTCTGTGATGCCGTATCCGATGCTATCGTCGATGCCTGTTTGGCTCTTGATCCAAACGCCCGTGTCGCTGTCGAAACCTGCATCAAAGGTATGCCGGATAAGAGTTTCATCATTCTTGCTGGCGAGGTTTCCCTTGAAGGAGAAACTCCGGATTATGCATCCATCGCTCGAAAGGCTGCAGCAGATATTGGATACATCTCTCACGACATTGGTATGGATGCTACGGATGAATCACTCTGCGACGTCTTGGTTTACGTTACCACACAATCCACATTCATCAATCAAGGTGTAGACCGCGATAATATTGACTCTCAAGGAGCAGGTGATCAAGGACTCATGTTTGGTTATGCATGCGATGAAACGGAGGCATATGATGATCTTAAAGGCCGGTTTTTCCCACTAGCTGCAGCGCTTTCTCAACGTCTTTCTCGTCGATTGAAGTCGGTTCGGGAAGACAACATTCTTCCTTGGGCTCGACCGGATGGAAAGACTCAGGTTACCGTTGCATACAATGAGGATGGTTCAATCATAGGTGTTGATACGGTAATCATTGCAATTCAACACGATAAGCACTTGAAGGATCAATTTGGAGGTTCGATAGAAGCCGAACTTGCACACATTCGTGAAGCGATTACTCAGCATGTTATCGAAACATCAATTCCTCAAGAATTGCTACTGCCGGGATACAAATTGGTTGTGAATGGAACGGGCCGATTTGCAGATCCAGGAGGCCCTTATGCTGATGCAGGACTAACGGGTCGGAAAATCATCGTTGACACCTATGGTGGAATGGGCCGCCACGGTGGAGGCGCTTTCAGTGGAAAGGACCCTTCTAAGGTGGACCGTAGTGCAGCCTATGCTGCTCGATGGGCTGCAAAACACGTTGTTGCAGCAGGTCTTGCAACCAAGTTTGAGATTCAACTCGCCTATGTAATCGGTGTGGCAGAACCTGTTAGTTTGATGGTCGAATCTTTTGGAACCGGAATCGTTTCGGATGAAATACTTGCAAAGCGTGTTGAAAAAACATTTGATTTCCGTCCAGCTGCGATTGCACGAGATCTTGATCTTCTTCGCCCAATTTACAAGCAAACCTCCTCAGGTGGCCACTTTGGAAGAGTGCCTACCGATGAAGGTCATTTCCCTTGGGAGAGAATCGATTCGGCTCGCATCGAAAACTTGCTACAATCGTAAACTTTCAACCTTTGAAGCCGATTCGCTCAAGTGCTGATAACATCTCGCAGGCATTGGTCCCATGTCGAAACTCTCCATTCGTGCGTTCGTTTTGGTTGGAATGATGCTGCTTGCAAGCGCATCGCCTCTTGCACAATTTTCCAAAGCAGACCCAGAAATTGAGTTGCAGGTTGACATGAGTCATATGATTCTTGTACCGGGTGAATCGATGAATTTGACCTTGACCATCGAGAACAATGGATCTTCGATTGAAACCTATGATGTTGAAACAACAACCGATGGTCTCTCGTTATTGTGGACTGCAACACCAACGTCCAATTCCGTATCAAACGTGTTGCCGACATACAATGCGACCACGACCATCGCGGTCCAACTTGCTGAAACTGCGACTCCGAGCGACAATGGTAAGTTCACTATCATAGTCAACGAGAGCGATGGCGTCGCTTCAACATCTATCGATGTGTATGTCAGTGTTGCCGTTGTTTACAATCCTCATCTGGATGCAACCGGCATCGGCGATCAAGGTCTATTGGCTATCCAGCCAGGGCAATCCGTCGATTTGTCGATTCCGGTAAGCAATCATGGCTCGGTCATGGATTCTTATCTGCTCGAAGTTGGTGAAGAGCCCGACCTAACGGGATGGTGGGCAAACTATTCTTCAAGCGGCTCATCGAATACGTCGAACACCGCTCCTTCATGGTCCGCATCTGTGAGTGATGTCCTCACATTTGGGAATTCCTATACGTCTGCAAATGGTCTTTCATCCATGCTTGAGGAACTTCTTCGAAGCGCAAACAGTCCAAGCAATACGTCGGACTTTACCGGCGGCGGTTCGACGATTGCAAATCACTGGGACGATGTCAACACATCTGGAAGTGCTCAAAACCTGTCACTTGCATCGGGTGTTTGGGACACGGTTGTTGTTCAAGATCAATCTCAGATTCCGGGTTTCTTGAGGACCCACTCCGACTGGCTTGCAAGCAAAAATGGTAGTATCGATCTTGCAGAACGAATCGATACAGAAGGCGCTGCGATGATGTTGATGATGACATGGGGGCGACGCAGCGGGGATGCAATGAATCCAACCCTATACCCCAATTACACCGTTATGCAAGATAGACTTGAACAAGGTTACATCGATTATCGAGACAATATTTCACTTTCCACTTCAGCTGAAATTTACATCGCTCCAGTCGGCCTTGCCTTCAAGCACATTCATGATTCAATCGTCGCTTCTGGCGGTAATCCTCAGTCACCAACATCGACTTTCTATGGTCTCTACAGTACGGATGGTAGTCATCCTTCCACATCTGGTTCTTATCTCACTGCTTGTGTGTTATTTGCAGCATTGACCGGTGATTCTCCTGTTGGATTGACAGATAATACGACCATGGATGCAACACTTCGTCTAACGCTTCAACAGGCTGCTGCTGAGGTTGTTTTCAATGGTTCTTCGACGTATGATTATCCATGGGAGGCATCGGGTACAATCCAAGCGATGAATCAACATTCCAGTTTCCCTGCAGGATGGGAAGTCCGCTGGTTGGATGACCAAATTGAGAATCTTAGTGCAAACGGCCAGGAGACTGCAACCTTGCGAGTATCGATTCCTTCGGATGCAAGTCCAGGGGCGACCGGTGTTCGTCTCTATGCAGGGTCGTTGTTTGGGAACCTAACGACTTCAACTTTGATGGTGATAGATGTCCAAGCGAATTATGATTTACAGGTTGATTTCCTCAATGGTGATGATGAATTCATACCTGGCCAACAAACCAATACATCGATTCGATTAACCAATATTGGAACCACTTCAACAACCTACGATTATGCTCTATCTGTATTGTCTGGCCCGTGTACGGCTGCACTTTTGACGTACTCTTCAACGATCGATGTTGACGCTTCCGAAGACTTGCCTTTCCAAGTTGATGTTGGATCTATTGCAGATGTAGGTGATGTTTGTTCGCTTCGACTCACCTCGACGCTTGCTTCAGATTCTGGTATTTCCTTTGTCCGTGATTTTTCGTTTGAAGTCGACCGAGAAATTGCTTTTGTTCTTCAAGGTCCAAATGGCCCAACTGTGATCGATCCTGTAATTGAATCAACAATTGAAGTTAGAGTATTCAATACTGGTACTGAAACAGAGACATTTTCATTACAGGTCAACAGTAATGCCTCTTCTCCTGTTTCACTCCTACTTGATAGCCCCTCATCTGTTTCTGTTGCTGCTGACGCTTCAGCGGTTTGGACTTTGAAAGTGACAGCAGCAGAAGGCTCCCTTGGCATCTATGAACGACTTGTAACCGTTACACATGATTCTCTACTCGATCAAAACTTAACCTTGGAATTCGATGTTCAGACACTTGCAAACCTGAACCTACAAGGTCCGCTCGACGGTCGAATCGTTGTTCAGTCTGGAGGAGAATCCTCTGTTACAATCCTCATCGAAAACGACGGTACATCTGATCTTCTTCTCGATACGTTCACGATTGCAGGATTACCCGGAGGAGTCAACGCAGTGCTGCCTGATGTCAATCAATTCCTTCTTGAAGCAGGAGCAACACACAACGTTTCGCTCAATGTAAGTGCATCAGCAGCCACAAGTGCACGGACCGATTCGCTATCACTTCGTTTGTTCTCGGATGGTGCTGAGGCTCTCCTCGCTATTGAATTGCAAGTCGTTGATAGAACACTAGCTCAACTTAGTCCGAATACGAATCAAATAATCGCTGGACCTTCTGCTTCGACCAATGTCACTATCGAAGTCACAAATATTGGGACATTACAAGATACGTTCCTTCTTTCAATCGGTGCTGGTGAGACTTCGAATTATTTCGAACTCTCATTGTCGAAAACATCGGTGAACTTGGGAATTGGTCAATCAGAAACCGTAGTATTGAGTGTAAGAGAAACCTCTACAGGAGCCAATGCAAATGGATTGCCGATCAATATTGTTGCCACTTCCACACTCGATTCAGCATCGACGGATGTTGCACTACTAACACTAATTCCAATGACTGCAAGTTCTGATTTGACCGTATTTGCTGATGATTCAACCGCAGAGGCATCGGGCACCATTGAAGGGACGTTGATAGTTACCAATACTGGAAATAGTGTCGATGTATTTTCCCTTTCATCAGTAGGCCTTGATTGTGAACTTGAGTCTTCAGTTCTGCTTCAACCAGGTGCATCTACTCTGGAGGTTCCTTGGACTTGTGAAATTCCATCCGATGCCCTTGCGGGAACTAATGCATTCAGCTTTAGGGCAGTATCAAGCGCTCGTTCCGATGCAATCCAAAACGAAGTTGTGGTCTACACAATCGTTGCCACATGGGACACAAACTCGGTCGTGGCAATAACGGTTGATAATGATGATTTGACAATTCCATATCTCGGTGGCTCGTCGATCACTGTTACTGTGACCAATCTCGCAAACATAGCCATTTCCGGAAAACTCACCATGGTAGGTGTAGGTGACGGAGTCTTTGACATTCGTTGGAACAACACCTTGGGCGAAGTGACCGATGCCTTTGCTCTCGAACCGGGTGCTTCTGAGATTTTTGTTGTCCGCTTTAATGCTTTAACGACTGACGAAACTAATGCCGATCTACGTGTGCGTGCACTTGTTCAAGTCGATAGTAGCAGTATTGACGCCGAATCCGATCCTATTGAGATAACTGTTGAAGGAGAACCTCAACCGCCCCAAGGTGTGACGTTGCTCGGTATTGAACTTGGTAAGGGCACAACCTTGCAAGTAATGGCCGTTGGCTACATTTTGTTCGCACTAGCAGTAATGGTTATTCGACTCAGAAAACCAAGAACACCGACAACGGAGCCCGATGAAGAATCCGAAGAGGAGGAAGATGACAAACAGTATGCGCTTGGTCCAAACGAATGTCGGATGGACACAAATCGTCGAATATCATGTCCATCTTGTGAAGCACGATTGGCAGTTCCAGGAGGCAATGAACCCCCGTTCCGTTTCACCTGTCCAACATGCGACTCAAGCATTCGAGTTGTAGAGTATGGTTCTTCACCTAAGTTCTGATCAGTTCTTGCGTTGAGCGATCAAGAGAAATGCCGTATGGCCGAAAGGTCCGTTGACTGGGCGAACTCCGCCTTTGCTTGCCTTGCCCCATTCACGTTCAATGACTTCGCCCGCCCATTCGACTTCAAGACCAGATTCTTCACATGCAATCCATGCTTGTTCAAGTTGACTTGAGACGGGGCAATAGCACGAAAGGCGTGCACCAATCTTGAGGAGATGGGCTACGGATTTTATCGCAGTAGTATGTTCTGGAAGGTCGAGTAGAATAGCATCGAATTCTTTCGAAATAGATTCGATCTCTTCAATAGAAGATTCGATCATTCCATGAACATGGGAATGCTTAGGAAATTCTGTAATCGCTCGAGCAAGTGTTTCAAGATTCTCAAGACCGACCTTAGAATGCTCTTCTCGAGGCTCGACTGTAATCAGATGTCCTGATGCACCCATGATTCGAGCAAGGTGCATGGATTGGCCAGCAGAACCTAATCCTGCTTCAAGAACAACATCTCCTGGACCAATTCCAAGACGGGTGATGAAAACTCCAGCATCTTTTGAGCCAATGGTTTGAGCTCTACGCTTCATGCCTTGAATCAATTCAGGTAAACGCGGAGGTAAGTGCGTGAATATTTTCGAACCGATTTGAACTTCTTGTCCATATTCAATTCCATCGATTGTTGTTTTAGGATTAAAGACTCCAATCCCCTTAATCTTCACACTTTCATCGATAATCTCGACGACATGCACACGGCCGTTTTCTTCGACTAAGGCGGTGATTGAAGGGTCTGACATGGTCTTTGGGAAGATATCTTAGCCATCAGGCTTTTCCAAAAAAATTTAGAAATTACAATAATATAAAAAAAGACGAGAACAGACTACCATTATATAATGAGTGGTAGTGCGTATATTATGCAAATTAGTACGCGTACAATGGCTTTCACAATAATCGTTGTTTTTGTTGGAAGTTTAATGGCGGGTTTTACCTCCGATTACAATGGCATTGAGCCAGAGATTTTGGAAGAAGAAACCGTTGTACAGAATCCCTCTCAGGCAACGAGCCCGGGTCACGTTGTGTTCGGGCAATACATCTCGTCTGACAACTGTGGTCACTGTTCAAAGACAGGTGGTGGCTCAGATGCACATCATTCTATCAAGCAAAACCATCCTGATGAATACGTCTACGTCACTTACATGTCAGCGTCTTACGGAGATACGGACACGGCACGTGCTGGAAACGTCGCACCTTACAATTGGGCATGGTCCACGGGTGGTGCGCCAGATGCCTACTTCGGTGATAGAACTGACAAAAATCAAGGTGGTGCAAACAGCCAATACACTACATACGACACCTTATTCTCGAGCGGTGGCGGTATGCACAGCTCAGTCAATGACTATGGTATGACCGCTGCGATCAGCCAATCTGGATCCAGCTACAACATCGATATCACCTACAGATACACAGGTTCTGGAAGTGCTGCAGGGAACATGAAACTCTATGCTGCATTGGTCGACAAGGATTGCACAGGATACTCTTACACCTCTGGAATCCCTCACGGATACAATTGCTGGATGGCTTGGTTGACTTCTGGAGATACTTACAAATCAAAGAGTTCCGGTACTGGTAGTTCCTTCATAAGCGTTGCACCAACTGCAACATCGCAAACAGAATCTTGGTCGAGTGTACCATCCTCTGTTGTACCAGGTGGACTGAGT
>MDSW01160865.1_pt1 | contig 38292 bp, 35 predicted proteins | sample 811171 | NCBI WGS metagenome assembly MDSW01 (sample SAMN05326641, study PRJNA326480) | marine metagenome | isolation source: seawater | place: Atlantic Ocean: North West | collected 2012 | reverse complement strand
TTTCTTCCACAAAATCCACAGTAAAACATACATGATACTCCTGGGAAAAAAGCAATTCTTAAAGGGAAATTGAAGTCATCATTTAAAACTTTATTTGTATGCTTCGCAAATGGCAATATACTATTCCAGTATCTTTCGCCACTCCCCATTTTTAAAATAATTTTTTGTAATTCTTTATTTTCTCTAATTTCTTGATTTAATTTAATTAAATCTTCTTTCAAGATATTTAATTTAGAAAGAACAGTCTGTTGGGTAATTAATGGATCGTTAGCAAATAAATGAACAATTTTAATAATATCTGGTAAATTTTTTTTAATACCAACTTTATTTATAAAAAAATTTTTTAACTCATTGTCTTGAAAATTGGTATTTTCAAAATTTTTTTTTAAAAAGCTTTTTATATCCATATAAGTTTGTTTTTTAATTCATGTAATTCTTGTTTTCCAGATATAATTGAAATACCTCTTGCAGCTATATCATTTTTTAAAATTTTGCAAGCGGGATCATAATAATAATTATTTTCAAATCTTTTTGTCATTAGGTTCGCGGAAGTGAAAGGTGTTGAAAATACTATTTCTGAGTTCTCAGTTAAATAATATGCTGACACTGGATCATCAATAATTTTTAAACCCTCATTTGACAATCTTTTTACTAAACTTCTATAATTTGTCTTCAAATATTTACTGGGTCTTTTTCTTTTTAAAATTATTTCAAGATTTGTTGATTTAAAAGTACTAAATATATCGTTGAGAAATAAACAATTAAAATTATCTAAATCATCAGTATACTCAGCAACATCATAAAAACCATAATGAACAGAAATTCTATGAACTGTCATATCGAATATAACTATTTTTTTTTTATTATTTTTAAAAGTAAATTTTGTATCAGTAAACCAAATCGGTCCTGTATTTATTACATTTGTATTAATAATGTCTGTGCGCGCATATTTAAGCAATTTTTTTTTTTGTGTTTCATCCCAAACTAGAATTGTAGGCCAAGTAATATTACCAAACTCATAGAAATGACCTATCTCGTTAGTTTTTTTATTGGTAGGGGCATCATATGTTGAATAAAAATAACAAATAATATTTTTATCATCATTTTTAATTAAATAAGTCCACAATGGTCTGTAATAAGTTTCGGAATAATGAAATAAATATTTTTTTGAAATATTATTTTTGTCAGAAAGTATAACAGATATAGATTTTAATATTTCTGGAAATAAAAAACTAGGTGTCGGTTTGTTTATAAAAATTAAAATTAGAGAAACTAAAGAAAAAAATACACCAGAGAAAAAAAATATTAATAATTTAATAAAACCACCTAAATAAAACCACGGCTCATCTGAAAAAAATATTTCGGTGTCACCAACTACTTTTTTAGGTAACACTTTATTATCATGGCTGATATTTTTTTTAATATTAAGTTCTTTTTGATAATAATTGTTAAACCAAGATATTAAGTCATAACTTTTTCTTGATTTATCATTACTTTTAAAAGGAAGATTATTTTCAGAAATACTAAAAAAGTAATGATCGATATTTTTGATATTTTTTTTAAATAAATTAAAAAAACTTTTAATTAAAATTTTTAAAAATAATAAATTTCCATAACCCCAAAATAATAAACAAAATAATGGCCATAAAATATAATATGAGAAATTTGAGACCTCGTACTGATTTTTTTTTAAAATTTTACAATACTCTTTTGTTAAGGGTTGAAAAATTTTTTTCTTTTTAAGAGAATAAAGAATCATATCTAGATATATTCTTTTAATTCTTGATTTTTGAAACGTATATTGTGATATGACTAGATCAAAATTAATTTTTTTAAATTCCTTATAAAACAAACATAGAATATTAAAAAAAAATTTATCAAAATATATAATGGTCTGATTTAATTCTCCTTTAATTTTTCTAAAAATAAATATTTTGTTTTTTTTTTTATATAGGAGATAACCGCGTCTATAAGATCTCATTTTATTTCTTGCAGTTTTTTTTGTATCAAACGGACTTAAATTATAGTGCTTTCTCTTAAACATTGGGATCTCTATCTTTTTTTATAAATCTTAGTTCCTTTTAATCTTTTAAGATAATAAGACTGAAATTGGGAAATAAGTTTCTTATCAACATTTTTGAAAAAATTTGGATTCATCCAAAGTTTTGACTCGGGTCCTGCTCCTGCAAAATGAAGAAAATAATTATCTAATATCACAGATGTAGCCAATTCAGATTGCAATTTAATATTTTTTAAATATTTCAGCATAATTGGAAACCTATTTGCTATTTCAAAGACCCAAATCGCCTGAAATTTATAATTAAGTAAATGACAATGATTATTTTTCAATATTTTATATGCAACTTGGTTTTGACATCCTCCAAAATTTGTTTTCATATTTTTTTTAGTAAAGTCATAAAACCAATTTCTTAGTATATTTGGAAATTTATTTTGATTAAAAGCCATGACTCCAACACAAAGTTCATCTTTGTCCATTTTCAAACCATCTGCCTTGTATAAATCTTTAATACTTGAATTTAAAATAGAGTCTAAAGGATAATTTTTATTTGTATGTTTTTTTCTAAAAAAGGCTAATTTTCGAACTGTTTTCTTAAATTCAAAAGGTAAGTTTTTTCTTAAAGAAGTTAAATTTATTTTATTTTTTTTTATAAATTTAAAAATATTTGGTGCGAAGGGATTTATTAGTATATCTAAATCTAAAACACATACATTTTGTATAGCGGGGTATTTCTTTTTTATTTCATATCCAACAAGTAATCTTTGTCATGTTGGCTTTTTCCAACTAGGATTACTTTTATTAATTAAATGATTATTGAAAACAATTAATCCTAAATTATGTTTTTCACAGTATATCTTCCAAAAAGGAAATATATTTTTTTTCCAATGTTTGTATACTTTTTCCCCGATAGCTAGGCATGCAATAACGTTTTTCTTATTTTTAATTAACTCTCTCATGGCTATAAAGATATTCCACCATCAACTACAATATTTTGCCCAGTTATATAATTAGACATATCGGATGCTAAAAAAATTACAGAATTAACAACATCTTGTTCATTTGCCATTCTTGAAAGCGGTACTTTTTCAACATACTTCTTTATAAATCTATTGGACTGATTTCTAATTAATCCTCCAGGCGAGATAGAATTTACTCTGATTTTAGGTCCCAATATTTTTGCTAACCATTTCGTCATGTAAATTAATCCAGCTTTAGAAACTCCATATCCCGCAGGATTTTTAATATTATCGCCCTTATATATTTTCCAGTCTGGAGCCATAAACCCATAAATTGAAGCAATATTTATTATACTTGGATTTGTTGATTTTTTTAGAAGCTTAACAAAACTCTTGTTTATTTCAAAATTTGCTTTCAATGAAACTTGGAAAACTTTGTCCCAGTGCTCAGTTAATTGATTTTTAAAATTATCTGCCCAGCCTTTTATATTATCATCACCTGTAGAAGAGGCATTATGAATAATTACATCAAGTCTTGGAACTGATTTTATTATTATTTTTTGCAAGTTTTTAATTGAACTTATAGAGTTAAGGTCACAATAAATATAATTGACTTTGTTTTTATTTAAAATTTTTTTCAATTTTTCTGGTTTTTTTATTTTATCCGTAAGAATTAAATTTGCTCCTTGATTAAAAAAGTGTGAGGCTAATGAAGATCCAATAAATCCAGCTGATCCTGTAATTAAAATATATTTATTTTTAAAATTTATTGTTTTTTCTTTTTTTGTTTTTTCATACAAAATTTTTGAGATCATAAAATCATATTTATCATCTATATCAAGTGCTCTTGCTTTTGGAATTTTTACATAACTTAAATTACAGTCAAAAATATTTTTTTTTTGTTTTATTGTATTTTTATGAAGCATATAACCAACCGTACGAACATCAAAAAACTTTGGAGCTTCTTGTCTTCTAAATAACTTTTTTTTATACTTTAATTTTTTAATATTTTTATTTTTGTCTAAATAAACCATATTGTAGAAAGGATTATTTGATGACTCTGTTATAGTTACAACAGCCTTTTTTTTATTTTTTTTATATTCTTTTATAATTTTAATTATGTCATTTTTTGTTCTTAAGGGTGACACTACAGGTAAAACTATTACATCCTCAAAGTTAAGGATCTTCTCTGTATGTTTTATTGCATGTTTCCAAACATCCCATTCATTTGTATGATCAAGGGCTAAAAATTTTGGTCTAATAAAAGGAACAGTTGCTCCTTCATTTTTAGCTATTCTTGCATAAGTCTTGCTGTCAGTAGAAACAATTACTTTTTTTATTTCTTTAACTTCTTTTGCTAGCTGTATTGTTATTGCCAAGAGTGTTTTACCATCAATTTTTTTAATATTTTTATTTGGTAAACCTTTTGATCCAGATCTGGCACATATTAAACAAATCATTTATAATTTTTTTTTTTCATATTGTCTAAAACCTTAACCACCTCAAGATTTTGTTTGAATTTATTATACAACGTATTTTTTTTTCTTATATTATTTATAAAATACTTCATTTCATTGAGATATGAATTATTTTTATTTTTATTAAAACTTATTAATCTAGTTTTTTTATTCATCATATATATTTTTATTTGATTGGAAATCCCATCCCAAATAATAGTTCCTTTTGATCCTATCACAGTACATTTTCTTGTAGAATCATGTCGATAGAAGTCCATATTTAAAAAAATATAAAATTTTTTATTAGAATGATATGCCTCAAAAATAGCATAAGCCGAATCCTCCACATCAATTATTAGATCGCTAACTTTTTGTTTAAAGCCATAAATTGGTTTAATTTTATTAAATAACATAAATAAAATGTCTACATCGTGACTAAGCTCATTTATTACTCCACCTCCTAAGTGTTTATTTGCAGATACAGATTTTGTATATGAACTTTTTCTCCAAGATGGCAAATATTGTCCAACATCTGACCTTACAGAAAGTATTTGTCCTATTTTTTTTGAATTTATAATCTTTTTAAATAAATTAAGAGAATTTTCAAATCTAAGATTATAACCTGTTAAAATTGTAATTTTCTTTTTTTTTACAGTATGAAGAAAATCTTTTAATTGATTTGAATTAATTGCTACGGGTTTTTCTATAAATATATTTGAATTAATTTCACTGAATATTTTAGCATATTGAATATGAGTGTTAGCGGGGCTACAAATAATTGTAACATTTGGTCTAAAAATTTTTGCCTCTTCCAAATTATTTAAAAACCTTAACTTTTTGTTAAAAATTTTCCTACTTTTGGAAAGAACTGAAAATTCTGATTGTGGCAAAATTTTTTTTAAGTTCTTATAATGTCTTTGAGCGATATTTCCAAAACCAATTATTAATACTTTTGTTTTCATTAATTTTTGCAAAAATTTGTAAAAAATTTTAATCCCTCTAGTCCACTATTTTCTGGATGAAATTGTAATCCCGTAACATTATCTTTTTTCACAATTGCGGTTATAGAAATATTGTTAATTGTATAATCTGCAATAACATTTTGTTTATTTTTACAACTTACCATAAAAGAGTGCACAAAATAAAACCACTGGTCGTTATTAATATTTTTTAAAACTTCATTTTCTCGGTTTTTGTTTAATTTATACCAACCTATACATGGCAATTTTATTTTTTTCTTTACAATATTATTAATAGATAATACTTCTCCTTCTATTAATGATAGACCTTTGGTCTTTTTAAATTCATTTCCGAACTGCATTAACAATTGCATCCCTAAACAGATACCTAATATGTCATTTCCTTTTTTTTGTGTTTCGTTAATAGCTTCTATTAGATTATACTCTTTTAAATATTTCATAGCTGTAGGAAAAGCGCCAACACCTGGCAATATAATTTTTGGAGATTTTAAAATTTTTTCTGGATCATTAGTAATAAAAGATTTATATCCTAGGAATGCCAAGGCTCTTTTTATACTAGTTATATTTCCAAGATTATAATCTACTATAGCAATTTCTTTCATTTAAGCCCTTATATTAATATTATTTTTAATAGAAAAATTTTTTATTTCTTTCACAGAAATTTTTTTGTAATGCAACATATTTGCAATTGCAACTCCATCACAGTTGGAAGACTTAACAACTTTTTCAAAATGAGTAAGTTCACCCATACCACCACTTGCAATTATTGGGATAAATATTTTTTCTGAAACAGATTTAATTAAATCATAATCAAAGCCTTTGCAGGTACCCTCTTTATCAACTGAAGTAATTAGTATTTCACCTACACCTAGTTTTTCCGCTTCTAAACACCAATTTATTGCATCCAAACCAGTCTTTTCCCTTCCATTATTGGTATAAGCTTCCCATGTTTCTTTTGTTTTCTTCTTCGCCTCAACAGATAAAACTATTGTAGAGCTTCCAAATCTATTTGATAGTTCCTCTAAAATTCTTGGATTTTCGACAGCCGCTGTATTAATTGCAATTTTATCTGCACCACTTCTTAAGAGTTTATTTGCATCATCTATCGATCTTATTCCACCGCCAACCGTAATGGGTATAAAAATATCTTTTGAAGTTTTTTCAATAATTTCATTTAAACTATTTCTATTGTACAAGCTTGCAACACTATCCATATAAATTATCTCATCTATGCCAGATTCAAAATATTTTTTTGAAAAATCGTAGGGATTACCTAATTTTCTCAGTCCCTCTAATTGAATTCCTTTAATTAAAAAATTATTTTTTATATCAAGTCTTGCTATTACTCTTACATTTCTCATCTATTACTTGATTAAATTTCTTAATTGCCATGCTTGATTACTTTCTTTTTTTTCATCATAACTCCAAATATGTGGGGATCTAAAGTTATTTGTTAATTTTTTAAAATATTCATCATCCATTTCTGGTTGTTCAAACATTTTTGAAGCAGTTGGGAAGTTATTTTTATCAATCGATAAATATTCAAATATTTCTTTCTTAAATCTTTCTGGAAATTCATGATCATATTGTTTTACTAAACTTACACCTTCATCACGATTTATATCCAAAGATCTAATTTCTTGCGCTGCATCATAAGATGCCCTACCTAATCCAAACTTTATTCCTGTTGTATAGTAGTGAAAATCATCAATTTTATCATCTATACTATTATATTTACTGTATGTTCCTGGAGTTCTTTCTGGTGAAGCCTCAAATCCACCTTTTTCTGAGGCATAATAATAACAAGATTGAGGATGCCATTTTAAATAATAACCGAGATAATGCGTTTCAATTTTTAAATTGTCTACAACATTTAAATTAATTGGTAAATAAGGTATTAATTCACTTTTTAAAATTCCAAAATTTTCTACTAATTCATTAATATGAATCCCACCCAAAAAAATATCCTTTTCATCTGAAGCAAAATAATTTTTGTCTCTTATGGCTTTATCAGTATCTGAAATTGGGTTTCCATACTCAGCCTCATTTTCTCCAAAAAAAATTAACGAAACATTAAATAAAGCAGCCATTTTTGGCGCAAGCAATTTCTGTCCAATCATAAAAGGTTGGAAAGGATGAAACAAAACATCTGTTGCTAATCTAGTTAATAACCTATGAACTTTACCATTAGGTGTCATTAAGTAATTATCCATACCAGAGTGAATCCATCTTTTAAAATTCCTCCAACCCCAATCAGTATATATATGGGGTGCCCATGTAACTGTAAGAGGATTCATTTTATATTTATACTTGAGAATATGTGAAGCATAAAAGCTATCTTTACCCCCTGAACCAGGGACAATACAATCATACATTCCATTATTTTTTCTGAATTTATTACATAATTCAATTAATTCTTTCTCTCTTTGCTCCCAATTAATTTCTTTATTTTTTTTTTTTGAAAATTTGCATGCATCACAAATATCGTCATCATCAAAATTTATAGTTTTTTTTGATTTTTCTGGATTATTTAAAAATTCTACTGTGGAATTCGGTCTTTGGTTAGAAATTACACAATTATTACAAAATTTTACTTTTTGCGGTAATCCATACTTGACCTCTAATTGGTTTGTGTCTTTGCTAAATTTTGAATAATCTATTTCTTTAGGTTTAGGGATCATAAATTATATTTTTATATCAAAAAATCTTTTTTTAATAAGTTTATTTAAATTATTTTTTTTCTCAATAATGTTGATAATTTTCTTTGATGTTCCATTAAAATCATATGGATTTTTTAAAGTCTTTACTTTTTTTTAAAAATTCTTATCAAGGATAATTTTTTTAATAGACTTTCTTATACTTATTGAATTTGGTTTAGAGTCTATAACTGCTTTGCTTTTTATTCTACCCCTTTGACGGTCTCCAATATTTACTACTCCAACCTTTAAACTAGGTACTTCAATAATTCCACTTGATGAATTTCCTATTACAACATTACAATTTTTTACAAAAGAAAAATAATCAGTTTGATCAAGTGATTTAAATTTATATGAGAATTGATTTTTTTTAACAAATGAATTAATTAATCTAATAATTGATTTTCCTCCTAAATCTGCACTAGGATATACAAAAAATTTACTATAATCTTTAAAATGAGATACAGCTTCTAATATTTCTTTCATATCTTTTTTTTGAGTATTATCTTCTAATGTGGCTGGATGAAAAATTATAAATAAATTTTTTTTATTAAATTTAACCTTAAATTTTTTCTCTAAGTATTTTTTTGAAAAAAATTTAATTCTTTTGATGTTTTCAACACCTATGGAACCCGTAAAGAAAACATTTTTTTTATTTTCACCCAATTGTATTACTCGATTTTTGTGAGAAAGGTTTGAAACAAAATGTAAATGAGAAAATTTTGTTATTGCATGTCTTATTGACTCATCATAAGCACCCTCAGATCTTTCACCTCCATGTAAATGTGCAATTGGAATTTTATTAAAAAGAGCTGTAATAGCAGATGCTAAAATTTCATATCTATCTCCTAAAATTAAAATTAAATCTGGCTTTAGACTTTTAAATGAATTAGAAAATTGCTTAAGAGCAATGGACATAGCTGTAGAAAGACTTTTTTCATTATCTTTTTTTTGTAAAATTTTTATTTTATTATTTATCTTAAATTTATCTTTTATTATTTGCTTTACTGTAGAACCAAAATCATTAGATAAATGTGATCCAGTTACAATCAATTGAAGTTGAAGTTTTTTTGATTTTTTTACAGCAGAAATTATATTTTTCAATAATCCATATTCAGATCTTGAACCGGTAATTATACAAATTTTTTTCATATTGGTTGGTCAATTTTATAATTTTTTTTAGCTCTTTTATTTATTAAATTGAAATATTTAGAGGCGTCTGTACCTTTGTCTGATCTTTTTGTTGTTATATTATTTAGACTAAATATTTCGTTTTTTATAATATTTGTTTTTGCAACTACTCGCTTTCTTACAAGTTTTGCTAACTTTATTTCTTGACTTGTTGCTCTCTTCTTTGATGATCCTGAAATAAATTTTGTGTTTCTTAAACATTTTACAAACATTTGAAATTCTTTGGGCTCTAAACTAGTTTTATGGTCAGGACCTTTCATTTTATTATTTAAGGTCAAATGCTTTTCTATTACATTGGCACCTAAATATACTGCACATATAGATGCTTCAAATCCTTTAGTATGATCAGATAAACCAATATTTGTGTTGAATTTTTTTTTTAAGGTAAGCATAGATTCAAGATTCACATCTTTTGGCAATGTTGGATACTGCGATGTACAATGAAGTAATGTTATCTTTTTTTTTGAAAGCCCATTATCTTTTAAAAAGTTAATTGTTTTTTTTACCTCAACTAAATTTGCCATACCTGTGGATAAAATTATTTTTTTTTTGTACTTAGCTATAGATTTAAGTAACAAAAAGTTAGTTATTTCCCCTGATGGAATTTTAATTAAACTTAACTGCTGTTTTTTTAAAAAATTAAAACTTGTATTATCGAATGGACTAGACAGGAATTTTATATTCCTCTTCTTGCAGTATTTTATTAATTCTAAAGTTTTATAAAAATTAAAATGATATTTTTTCAACATTGAAAACATTTTTTCGTTTTTATTTTTTTCTAATTGATATTTTGCTTTGGGCGCACTTTTGGTCACTATGTCATCAGGAATATAATTTTGAATTTTAACATAATCTGCCCCACATAATTTAGCTTTATCAACTAATTTTTTAGCTAACCTTAAGGAACCATTATGATTAATTCCTATTTCAGCAATAATAGTTAATTTTTTCATTTATTTTTTTATAATAGAGCCCATTTTAATAAACGAATTATCGGGTATCTTTACATTTTCTCTTATTACTGAGCCACTTCCAATAAAACAATTTTTTCCTATGGTAACTCCTCCATTTACAATCACACCAGTTGAAATATGGGAGTTATCGTTTATGCTAACATCATGTTCAATAATTGCCCCGGTATTTATTACAACATGTTTAGAAATACTTGCCCCATAATTGATGATAGAATTATGCATAATTATCGAACCAGTCAGAATTTTTACATTTTTAGAAATATATGATCTTGGTGAAATAATTATCGGAAATTTATAAATTCTTTTAATTTCTAAATTTTTTATCAGATTATGTCTTATTTTGAGATTATAAATACTTCCAAAAGATAAATGTATATTTTTTTTAAGTTTGTTTTCTTTTAAAAAAAAATTTTTATCAAATATTTTTATATTATTAAATTTAGAATTTTTTTTTAAATTATTATCTAGAATTTTTTCAACTTTAAATTTTTTCGTTGATTTGATTACATCATAAACTGAATTAGCATGACCTCCTGCGCCTATCAAAATAATATTTTTCATTTAAGTAATTGGTAAATTTTTGATATTTGTATTATAGGAGCTATTCCAATATTTCAATAAAGATTTTAACAATGGAATATGACATTCAATAGACCAATCTAATTTTGGAAGTTCACATTTTTTACTTTTAATTATTTTTTTAATAATTTTACTAGTGAGTTGACTTTGATATTCAACAACACCAGTTTGTTTAAAACCATTGGTAGAGTAGAATTTTTTTTCATTTTCAATCAAAGTCCATTTATTATTTTTTTCATAAACATGACAGTGATAATTCTTTTTATTTTTATAACTTTTTAAGACTAAAATTGTATTATCAGGATAAACAATTATTAATTTTCCATATACATCAAAAAAACCATTTCTTTTAGACTTGTACCAATTTTTTAATTTCGATGTATCTAAATTTTTTGGAAGTTGTTTTTTCCAAGTAGAAACAAAGTCAATGAAATGTATTGCGTTACACGCCAAACCATCAAAATAATTAAATTCAATTTTTGATACATTATCAATATTTATTTTTTTTTTAAATTTAATGTATAAATCCCACTCATGCATAGGAGTATTTACCCAACAATTTTCGATATTTTTAAAAATTAATTTAAACTTATTTAAGTCATTTAAATTTTGTGCCAAAAGCTTTTCTAAAATACAAAATTTAATATTTGTATTTTTTAAAATTTTTTTTAAAGTTTTTAGTCTTATATTTGAACTAGTTGCATGTATTAAAAAGTCGTATTTTTTATCTAATTTATTCAGAGAACGGAGGAATTTAACTTTATGTTTTTTTTTTTTTAAATTTACATAATTTTTAACTCTGCTTATACTCTGTTCAGATATATCATAACAATCAATACTAAAATATTCATTACATTTATACAAACTTTCAAAATGACGATAGCCAATAGTTCCTAATCCTATTATTAAAAATTTAATCAAAATATATTCTATTAATTAATTTCATCAGTTTGTTTGAATATTTTAGGTCTTGTAAATTTATTTTTTTATTTTTTTTATATTTAAATATTTCACTTAACAATAAAAATATCCCTGGTTTATAAATTTTGTCTAATTTGGAGGTTTTAATTTGATTCCATTCTCTATTTTTGGTGGTCAAAAAAGAAATATTTTCAAGAGGTTTAAGTTCAATAAAATATTTTTTAGTGGATATTTGAACTGACCATGGTGCTGGTCTATTCCATATACAATTATATATAACTATATCACCACTATCAAAATACAACATGCTTGAGACAATACCCTCTTTTAAAAAACTAAATTTATTATTTGTAATTATTTTTTTTATTTTTCCTCTTGCAAAATTGTACGCAAAATCAATCATATGAATAGAATTTGCAAACATCCAATTTCTTAAAACTTTTAATGGTTGTCCATTTTTTTTTGCTAGAATAATGTTTTCTTGATCAAATATTTTAATGATTCTTTTTGAATCATCTTCTTTTAAAATTTTTTTAGAATTCAGAACTGAGGAAAAATATCTTCTATTTAATGCAATAAATGGAAAAAATTTTTTATGTTTTTTTAATTTAGTTATTTTGTTACTTTCATTAAGATTAATACCTATTGGTTTTTCTATGAGACATATGCACGGATACTTGCATAAAATTTTCAAAACTTTATAAGTAGAAAGTTCATTGACACATACAATTACTACGTCTGGTTTTGCATGTTCCATCATATTTCTTATTTTTGAGAATTTATTTTGAACATTAAACTCTTTGGCAAATATTTTTACACTTTTGCTTGATTTATTTATCGCTCCAACAATTTCACTTTGTTTTTTAAATTCATTTTTTAGGACCTTTGCATACTCATTGGACATATATCCAGTTCCCACAAAGGCAAATTTAATCTTTTTCATATTTTGCCCTCTATTGAATTTATAATTAATGAATAATCTTTATTTGTTTTTATTTTTGAATATTTTTTGTCTGTAAAGATATTTCTTTTTAAAAAGTATCTTAAATTTTTAATAGGTCTTATTTTTAGTAAAGTTTTCGACAAAAAAATTTTTAGAATATATTTTTTTTCTTTTTTTAGCTCATAATTCAAATGAATATTAAATTTTTCATTGAAAAATTTTAAAGCCTGATCAATATCTATTTTGTCATTTTTAGAGATAATTTCTGACATTTTAATAAAAAAATAATTTTTTGATTTTTCAAAATTTGGTGTGTTTATCCAATCTTTTTTAAAATCTGGTACTAAATTATCTATATTTCTTTCCTTATGTATATGTCTAACAAGATAAGGGGAGTTTAATTTATGTATATTTCCATAAGCAACCATCGCACCCTCTATTATATATTCATCGGCAATAGCTTTATCTGGACATGAACTTTCAAAAACTTCTTTTGTAGGAACTGGCTCTAAAAATTTTTTAAAATAATTTTTTCTAAAAATTGAAAAAATAGGAACTTTGTATTTATTAAATTGCTGATTGATTCTTTCCATAGAATTTATTCCGTTAATATTTGCTTGTTCATAATCATCGATATAATCAATTTTATTTTTTTTTGATGATGAGTGAACGCAAATACCCTCTCCGTTACAACCAGAAAAATTTGGATTAATTTCCAAAAATTTTATACAATCCATCAAACCTTTTTTCACGAAATAATCATCATCACCTGAAAAAACAACATAATCGTTGCTTGCTTCATCAATATATTTCTTCATCATTGCGCAAGGCAATCCAAATGAATGGAATAATTTAATATTTAAATTTTTAAATGATTGAATTAATTTATTTATATTTTCTATAATTTCATCATCAGAACTATCAAGGATTATTAGCTCACCATTGAAATTTATTGAGGAATAATATTTTATAAGTTTACTGAGATAGTAAAATCTATTTTTTGTAGGTACAAATATAGATAAATTCATTTATTTTAACTGTTTTATATTTTTGTTTGTAAGCTCAAAAATTCTATTACAAAACTTAAAGTTTTCTAAATTATGTGAAACTAGAATTATTGTAATATCATCGATTTCAGATATATCTTTAATAATTTTTTTTTTCATTTTCTTCATCAAGAGAACTAGTTGGTTCATCAAGTATTAATACTTCTGGTCTTTTATAAAGTGCTCTACACAATCCTATTCTTTGCTTTTCGCCTCCTGAAATTTTAGATCCTTTGTCTCCAATGTTAATGTCTTGGATTTTTCCATTTTGATCTATAAAACGATCAAGATTAAGTATTTTCAATAACTTAAGTATATAGTCGTAATCAATTTTTGAGTGACTTAGTGCGATATTAAAAATCAAACTATCATCTAAAATTGTCGTATTCTGAGAGACATAACCTATTTTAGAATGCCATTGCTCTAAATTACTATCGTTCAACTCAACATTGTCTAGCGAAATTTGACCTTTGGTGGGTTTAATTAAGAAAATTAAAATCTTTAAAAGTGTCGTTTTTCCAATGCCACTTCCTCCAAAAATTCCAACTTTTTCATTTTTTTTAATTTCTAGCTCTAGGTCTTTTATAATTTCCTTTCTTTTTTCATTATCATCAATATATGAAAAGCTTATATTAGTTAATTTTATTGAGTTTTTAAATTCAATGATTTTTGCTTGATTTTGAATTTCAGTAGAGACATTCTTGGTATCTTTTTTTTGTTGCTCAACTAGATCTATCAAAACATCAATTGATTTTTTTGAAAAATTAAAAGATTGGATATTACTAATTAATTTAGCTATAGACGGAATTAATCTAATTGAAATAATTGCAAATATAGCAATTAAATTAAGTATTTTCTCCTCTGTAAAATTGAAATAATACAAAGTTATGAATAAAAAAAACAAACTAAATATAAAAATTAACTCAAACATTATTTTAGGAAAATGAGTTAAAAAAGAAAACCTTACATTAATATTATAAGAACTTTGTGCCTGTTTTTTGAAAAAATCTATAAAAAGATCAGCAATTTTCATTAGTTTAATTTCCACAACAGACATCAATCCTTCTTGAACGTGTTTCATTTTTTTTCCATCTGCATCAAATCTTACTTTTCCATAATTTATAATTTTATTTTTTGTTAAAATATAAAATAAAGAACCAAAAAAAATAAAAAAACAAAAGGCACCAATAGAAAATAATTTATTTGACAAAAAACCTATGATGATAAGTCCAATTATTATAAAAAGTTCTGTAAATATTGATGTAAAATTCCCTAATACACCAAGACAAAATTTATTTGTTTCAGTTAATATATTTCTAAGTAAGTAAGAAGGATTATTTTTTAAATAGAAATTGTAGTCTTTATTTAAATACATTTTAAAGATATCTTTAGATAAACTTTTTTCAATTCCATATGATAGTTGTGCATTTTTAAAAATAAAAAATGCTTGAACAATTGATCTAATTAAAAAAAGAACAACAATAGAAGAAAATATTTTAACTGATTCATTATCAAATAAATTTCCAAGACCAAAAAAGTTAATACTTTTTACAATACCAAGTATTTTAGCGAAGAAGATAGAGTCTAATTCACCATTTCCAGTCAAATGAGATATAAATGGTATAAAGAGTGATATAGATAAAGTTTCAAATGCTACACTTACTAATGAAAGAAATAACAAAAAATAAAATTTAAATTTATATGATTTGGGTATTAAGTTAATCGATGATATTATTGTCTTTAACACTTTATATTTTTTCTTTTAAATCGTTTATTGTTTCTAACAAACCGTCACGAAGTGGTTTAGTTTTATAATTAGGTATTAATTCTTTAAGTTTCTTTGTTGAAAGTTTTTTTGATTTTACTCCTGTAAATTTTTTTTTATTAAATATTATTTTATCATATTCATAATTAATAATATCACAGATTATTTTTGTAAAATGTCTTATTTCAAATTCATCTCCTGCACCTATATTGACAACGTCATTTTCACATTTCTTTTCCAATAATAACATTTGATTTATAAAATCAAAAACATGAACTATCTCTCTTTTTTGGTGCCCATCTCCCCACAGTTCTGCTTTTTTATCATATTTTTTTGCTCTTAAGATCTTTAAGATTATATCAAATATAAAATGATGATTTTTACCATTAATTTCATATCCTGGTCCATAAAGAGTAGATGGAACTAAAGTCAAGTGTTTTAATCCAAATTGTTTTGCTAAAGTCTGTTGACCAATTAGTAACATCCTTTTTGTCATACCATAAGCATATAAACTTTTTAATGGTTGACCTTTCAAATAATCCTTTTCATCTAAACTACTTCCTTCCTCATAAGAGCAACTAGTTCCTATGGAGATGATTTTTGATTGCCTTTGATTTTCATTCCACCAATTAAGAAAATTAGAATTAATTAATTGATTGTTTATCCATTGCTCTGCTGAATGATATAAAGAAAAATCTCCTGCTTGTGTCCAGGCTGCTAAATGATATATTTTATCAAATTTAATATCATTCAACTTGTCTAAAGCTCCTGTGACTCTTAGATCAATATCAGATGATGATATTGATATGATTTCGTTTTTAGAATTAGTTTTCTTTAAAATTGATGTGAGATGTCCGCCAAGAAATCCACTTCCTCCTGTAATTAAAATTTTCATGTTTTTAAGTTTTATCTAAATTATTTCCAATTTTGGAAATGGTACTATAAATTTTCCTCCATTATCAACAAAGCTGTTCATTTTTGAAATTATCTCATCTTTAAAATTCCACGATAAAAACAAATAATAATCTGGATGACTTATAGTTTTTTGATCTACAACAGGTATTTTTGTACCGGGATAATATTTATCAAATTTATGTTTATTTATTTCAACTGCACAATGAATTTTTTGCTCATTTAATTCCATAAAATTTATAAACGTAGTTCCTTTAACAGGAGCACCTAATGCATAAATTTTTTTTTTTTCATTTTTAAGTTTATTAATTAAATTTAGTATTTCTTTTTTAAATAAATAAACTTTATTAGCAAAATTGATATAAATTTTATAATCTAAAAAACCTTCATCTTGCTCTTTTTTAATTAATAATCTCAAATTATCTGTTCTATTTTTTTTAAAATCTTTATGTTTAACAAAAGCAACGCAACTTCCACCATGTATTGGTACTTCTTGAGCATCAAATATTTCCAAATCAAACTCATCAAGTAAATTTTGTAAGGTTGATAAAGAGTAATAAAGTAAATGTTCATGATATATTTGATCAAATGCCAAATTTTTTATCATGCTTGGTAAATAAATAAATTCTGCAACAAGTATTCCATCACTTTTTAATAAAGACTTAACTCCTCTAAAAACACTTTTTAGTTCTTCTAAATGAAAGAAAATTCCTGAACCATGAATTACTCGAGCTTTATTGTGACTTTGTTCTATTTTATTTGCTAAAGGTTCATCAAAAAAATTGTTCAAACAGTTAATACCGTTTGAGTTTGAAATAGCTGACTGTTCTTTACCAGAATCAACATTTAAAACTTTTATACGATTGTCTCTAAAGAATTTTAAAAAAGTTCCATCATTTCCACCAATATCTAATATATAATCATCTTTTGAAAATTTAGTTTTTTTTAAAACACTTTTTCCAACGTCTATAAAATGATTTTTAAGAGTATCAGTTGTACCAGACATGTATGAATGATTTACAAACATTCTTTCTTTGGGAATCGTAAAATCAATCTGACAAGTTTTACAATTTTCACAAATTACAAAATTTAATGGATATAATTTACTTTTTTTTTTTTCTGATATTGGAATAAAATCATTCCCCCACGGCTGCATTCCTAAATCTAAAATTTTTTTAATTTTTTTTGAATTACAAACTCTACAACTGAAACCCATTAAAAATTACCAAAGCTCTGATTTTTAAGCATTGCATAACCCTTTATTAATTCACAGATTCCGTCCGATAAAGAATACCTTGGTTTAAAGCCTGTTTTTTCGATTTTTTCATTAGAAACAATATAGTTTCTTTGATCTGGATCTTTTTTTATTTTCTCTTCAACAAATGTGAAGTTTGGTAAGTGTTTTTTTATTTCCTCACAAAGTTCTAATTTTGACAAATTAGCATCACTTAATCCAACGTTAAAAATCTCTGATTTCATTATATCTAAGTTATTTAAACAATGTAAAAAAGCATTTACTACGTCTCTTATATGAATGTAGTTTCTTTTAAAATGTCCTTCAAATATTATTAAAGCTGAATCATGAAATGCTCTATAAGTAAAATCATTAACCAATAAATCTATTCTCATTCTTGGAGACATTCCAAAAACTGTTGCTAATCTGTAACTTACAGAATTTTCTCTAGACATTAAAAGTTTTTCTATTTCTACCTTGTCAATTGCATATTTAGATATGGGTCTCAAAGGAGAATTTTCGTCACAGAAGTTATTTTTATCTCCTGTCCCGTATGCACTATTGGTAGTTGGCATTATTATCATTTGACTTTTAGAAACCATTTTAATCATATTCTTAATTGCATCTGAATTTATACTTTGAGCTGAATATGGGTCTTTATTACAAAGAGGAGCACCTACAATTGCTGCGAGGGGAATTATTATATCGTTTGAAATTATTAAAGATTTCATTAAATTTTGATCTCTTATATCGCCATTCAAAATTTTAAATTTATCAAATACACACAAATGATTTAAACTTGTCTGTTTAAACATAAAATTATCTAAAACTGTAACTTCATGATTATTCTTCAAAAGCTCAGGTACTAAAATTGATCCTATATATCCTGCACCACCTGTTACTAATATTTTCATTTTCTTATTGAATTCAAAATTTTTAAAATAAAATCTATTTTATCTTTACTCAACTCTGGATAATTACCAATGTACATACCATAAAAATGCATATGTTCAGTGTTTTTAAATTTTAACATGGTATTCTTTGGAAATAATTTTTTTACATAGGGTTGTCTTAGTTGATTTCCACCTCCAGCAGATCCAAGTCTAAACTCAATACCATTTTTATCTAATCTTTTTTGCAACTTCTCTATTAACTTTTTATTTTTTTTTTTTAAAATCAAATTAAACGCATAATTACTCTGACCATTGGTATCGAAATCTGTAAAGTAAATATCTTTATCAAGTCCACTTAAAAAGTAATTTAAATTTGAATTTCTTTTTCTAATATTCGAATTTAACCTTCTAATTTGTGATTGTCCAATTACTGCGCCTATTTCATTATTTCTAACATTATAAGCTGGATGATAAAAAATAAATTTTGAATTAAGATCTTTAAATTTTTTTTTCATTAAACTTTGAAATTTTTGGTCTTTAACCTCTCTAATCATTCCATGAGATCTCAACATCAATAAATCATAGTATGTTTTTTTATCATTTGTACAAATCATTCCTCCTTCAATAGTGCTCATATGATGAGCGTAATAAAATGAAAAATTTGAAGTCCATCCAAATGTTCCTAATTTTCTATTTAAAAATTTTGCACCATGAGACTCACATACATCTTCGATAAGCATAATTTTTTTCTTTTTAAGAAAATCATTCAATTTTTTTGTTAAGCAATTAAATCCTTGTATGTAACTCAAGAATACTGCTTTTGTATTTCTATTTATCTTAGAAATAATTTGGTCTGTGTTCATTCCTAATGTATTTAAATCTATATCTGCAAAAACAGGTTTGAATCCACAATGAATTAAAGAAGATACATCAGATGACCAAGTCAGTGGTGGCACAATCACCTCTCCCCCTTTGGGATATTTTAATTTTAATAATTGAATAGACAACAAATTCGCAGAAGATCCAGAATTAACAAATACGCTATATTTAACACCCAGCCACTTTGACCAAATTTTTTCAAATTTAAGTACCTCCTTATTCTGAGTCAAAATTGAACTCTTTTTTAAAAATTTAATTACTTTATCTATATCCTCCTTAAGAATATTGTTTTGCATTAGTGGATAGCGCATTTTATTTTTCATGTTTTTTTGTATTTACGATTATATTACTGCCAGTTTCGTCAAATTGAAAAGGAAGTATTAAAGTTTTTTTCATTTTATTTATAAATTTTTTTTGATTATTTCTTTTAACATAAAAAACAAAAAATCCACCCCCTCCAGCACCTAGTAATTTTCCACCTTCAGCGCCAGAATTTAAAGCAAAATTATATAAATCATCAATTTTTTGATTTGAAACTTTATTACTTAAACTTCTTTTTACCATCCAGCTTTCATGTAATAATTTTCCAAAAAGATCAATATGGTTTGAAGTTAATATTTTTTTTGCCTCTTTTAGAAGGGAGTTAATTATTTGCATTTCTCTAATTTTTTTTTCTGTTAGATTATTTACAAAAGATCTAGCAACTATCTCGGCTGTTCTCTGAATTTTTGAATAGACTAAAAATAGATTATTTTCTAGATTTTTTTTTTTCTGAGTATTGATTTTTACTTTTTTGATTAAAAAAGACCCGTCTTTTTTGAAAACAATGTTATTAAATCCTCCATGTGCACAAGCCACCTGATCTTGTGATCCAACCACTTCATTCAATATTTTAGTTTCTAAAAATATACTCTGTTTTGATAGATTGTATTTATTTATATTAATATTTTTTAATGCCATAATTGCGTTTAAGAAACCAACTACAAATGCTGAACTTGATCCAACACCAGTCCTAGCTGGTATGTCTCCATCATAATGAACTTCTATACCTTGGTTAATTTTATAGTATTTTAATATTTCTCGGACAGGTTTATGTTTTATATTTTCTAATTTTTGAACTTGCTCATCTTTTGAATATAAAATTCTATATTTATGTTTAAAAAATTCTGGTAAATTCCTTACTGAAATGTAAACATACTTATTGATTGAAGTTGATATTACCTCTCCACCATACTTTTTATACCATTCAGGATAATCTGTGCCACCTCCGAAAAATGAAATTCTGTAAGGTGTTCTTGAAATTATCACAATAATTCCTTACACGAATTTAAAATACTATCCTCATCTAATTTGTGTAAGTTTAATAAAAAGTCTCTTCCGCCATTTTTAAAAATATATTCATCTGGCAAAGACAAATTTTTTACTTTTGGAAAAATGTTGTTTTTTGATAATTCTGATTGTACCGCAGATGTTAAATTTCCATATTGTGTTTGCTCATCTACAACTAAAACAGTTTTTACATTTTTAAGTGTCTCACAGAATTTATTTGAAATTGGTTTAGATCTAAATAAATCTATTATAAAAACATTATCTTTCATTTCTTTTAAAGATTTAATACAATTTTTTAAAATTCTGCCGTGAGAAATTATTGCGATTTTGTCTTTAGAGTGACTTCCAAATATTCTGAAACCATCACTAAAATCATAATTATTTTCATACTCTTTTAATTCTTCAGTAGGATGCCTATCCAAACGTACATAATTTACTGACTTATTATTTAAAATATTTTGCGCTATTTGTTTTGCTATTTTATTATCAGATGCTGTAAAAATTGAAGTTCCACCAATAGCCCTTAAACAAGCGTAGTCTTCAGTTGCATAATGTGTTGGACCTGCATCAGCATAACCAAGACCTATACCTACCGAAAGTATAGTCATTGGTAAGTTCATCATAGCTGGTCCACATTTTATTTGTTCAATAGCTCGTAAAGAAATAAAAGGTCCCATTGCGTATGCTATAACTTTCTTCCCCTCAAGAGCTAAGCCAGTACCTATATCGAACATTGCTTGTTCTGATATTCCACAATGGATAAAATTATCTTTATATTTATCTCTTGTTATATCTAAAGATGCTGCACCAAAATCTGCACTCATTACATATATGTCTTTATCTTTTTCTAGCTGTGAATTTATTTCATCAAGAAAGATATCTCTTTGAAGTTTTATCATTCAATATCCTTTCTACAAATTTCTATCTCTTTTTCATCAATTGGGTTCCAATAATGCCAGTTAGCCTTATTCTCCATAATTGAAAAACCTTTTCCCTTTACCGTTTTAGCTAGGATAACTTTTACACCTTTTATTTTATTATTTAGTGCCTTTTCTATTTGTTCTAAATTATGACCATCTATATGATCAACATTAAATCCAAAGCCTTCAATTTTTTTTTTAATTGGGTCTAACCTTAAACAATCATCAGTTGTGCCTAAAATTATTAAAGAATTTTCATCAATTATAATGTTTAAATTTTCAAGATTATTATGTGCAGCAAATAAAAGTGCTTCCCAAGTAGAACCTTCATAAAGTTCACCTTCACTTATAACTACATAAACTTTTTTATCTATTTTTTGTTTTTTATACAAATAAGCTAAGCCACAACCAATACCTAAACCATGCCCAAGTGAACCAGACGTAGCATCTATGCCAGGTATTGAAGTATTTCCAAATACTCTTAAAATCGTTTCATTATTTTTATTACCCCAGTTATCCCATTCTTTGATATCTATCACTCCAAATTCTTTTAAAATTGGATACAATGCAACTGTAGCATGGCCTTTGCTAATTATTATTTTGTCAATAAATTTATTTGTATTTTTGTCAAATCTTATATGAGAATTGTGAAATAAAGTAACAACTAATTCAATCATTGAAAAAACTGAACCTGGGTGTCCTTGACCAACCTCTAAGAACTTTTCAAACAATTGTTTTCTATAATTTTTACAAAGTTCAGGAAGATTATTATGTTTTTTCATAATTTAACTAAAGGATGAATATCTACAGAATATTAAAAAATTTTCAAATATTATATTAATTAATTTCTACTAAATCAGATAATACGTCTTTAAATTTTGATTTGTTTAAAATTTCCATATTTTCATCTGTTAATTTAATCTTTCTGTTTAATGTTTCCTCATTATTTAGGATTTTCTGCCTAGACTCCATCACACCATATCTAATCCAAGTAACTAATCTTTCGTTTTTTACAGGTGTACCTCTATGCAACCCTAGTGTATCACATGCCACTATCTTGCCAGCACTTCCATAAATAGAATTTATCTCATTTTTAAATAATTCGATATATTTATCATTTTTTCCATAACCAATAGAATTTTTAAAAAATTTATCAAAATTTGATGAAAAAATATCAGGATTAACATTAAGTAATTTTTCTAATTCGATTGAAGGTTTATGGGTGAAGTTAATTTGCTCAAAAGCTCCATTATTTTCAGATGTATCTGTCCAATAAACAAAAAAAACTAGCCACTTTAAATTATCAATATCTCTATGAAAATCATGTGTAAAAGCTTTTTTACCTGGCAAAGTATTAAAAGTGTTGATGCTAAATATTCTAGGAATCACACCTAAATAGTTCTGAGCAACTTTTAAAATTTTTTCATTTAAGCAAATTTTTAATAAAGTTGAATTGTTTAATTGGGTTGAATAATCATAACTTTTATATGGACCATTTGGTTTTATTTTGGGATCTTTTTTATCCTTCTTATATGGTACATGATTATCGTAATAATGAGATCTATTCATTTCATCAACAAAACTGTTAATTTCCTCATCAGTAATATCAATATTTAAATTCTTGGAAATTCCTGTTTTATTTAAGTCATTTAATACAGAAGACATCTCATTATCAACTTTAAGATTCTTATATAGTATGAATAACTCCTTTTTTTCTATTTCTTGTCTTTGTTTAAGATAATTTAAAATTTTATTTTTATTTTTGTAAGATATAAAATATATAAATTCTGAACTATTTTTTTTAAAAAAATCAAACAAAAATCTAACAAATTTATTTTTAGCAGAAAATGTGCTTAAACAAATTAAAATTAAAGTAGAAAATTTTTTAATGAAAATATTAAACATAAATTAATATATTTATACATTTGAAAAATAAAAATTAGTAAAGATTTTCTTCAATAATTTTTCTTTTTAATTTTATTTTATTCATTTCCTTAATGTTATTTACTGCCTTATCCCCAAATCTAAATTTAATTCTATCTAAAAATTTATCATTAGAATGATAAAGTTGAAAAGCATCATCTCTAAGTTTTAAAATCTCCCATGCTTTGAGTTTATCTGTTGGCAAACATACAGTATCGTATGCATGAAAAGAATAACCTGAATAGGTATCTGGAAGCTGAATACCTTTATCAACTGCTTCTTTGTATAGAAGACTTCCTGGAAGAGCCATTGCTGCATAAGTATTCCATCCTGAAGTACAGAGATCCAAGCTAAGATCTAAAGTTTTTTTTATTGATAAATTATCATCACCAGGTAATCCATAAATGTAATTAGCCATAACGTCTATATCAGCATCATGCACTTGTTTTATTACTTTTTTCACGTCAACATCTTCGAATTTACCTTTTGCAACTTCTAATCTAACTTTTTTATCTCCACTTTCAATTCCTAAGCATAACCATTTTATTCCTGCTTTTCTTACCAATGCGAGTGTATCGGGATTTTTGATTGTATCTATTCTAGAGTAAGCCCACATTCTTAGACTATCTTCAGTATTTAATTTTGATAACTTTTCACATAATGGCACATAATATTTTTTATTAAGAAGAAACATTTCATCTGTTATTCTTATTGTTTTCACACCCATTTCTATAAGTTTTTCAAATTCTTTTATTATAAAATCTGGACTCCAAAATCTCATACCACTGTAATTTGATGACACACCAATTTCATCTTCATCATCTCTATTGATTAAATTAATCATACAAAAACTACATTTGAATTGACAACCAAGAGAAGTCTGTAAAGCGGCGTATGGAGACCTTTTGTCTTGATCATATTCAGCGTGCCACATTGGAGATCTATAAAGATCTAATGGTTGTTTATCATACGGTAATAAGTCCCAAGCGTATCCGGGCAAATCTAAATCCATTCTATCGTTTGGAACAACTTTTTCAGGAGGATTGATTTTAACTTGGTCTTTTATCCTTAATGCAATACCCTTTGTTTTGCTGATTGTCTTTTGGTTAATTTCTGTCAAACTTAATATATTTTTTAATGCATAAACGCCTTCATTAGTAAAAACCATGTCTATACTATTCTCCTCATTCAATGTTTTTATTGGTAACGCTTGAACATAAGATCCTATAAATGATATAAACAAACTTTTATCTTTAAATTTTAAATATTTACTTAGCTTAGTTGCACCCTCCATATTAGTTGTTCCAGCATTAACATTTTGACCATAAACAACAAATACAACTAACTTTGGACTCAAAATCTTTATTTTTTTATAAATATTTTCTTCAGATAAACTTTCAGCGTTAGCATCAATTATTGAAACATCGTAACCAAAGTTCCTCATTGCCTCTGCTAAAAGAAGTGCCCATGTTGGGGGCTCTATTGCAGAATATCTTGATTTTAAAGATTGATAATTCTGACCTACTGCAGGGTTTATAAAAACAACATCCATTAATTTTTTTGCAACCAATTTATTGTGTTAAAAAAAATATTAAAATCTCTTTTAGAATATCTAGCATAAAATTTTCTAAATTTCATTGATAATAAATTTATCAAATAATTACCCTTTTTTTTATTTAATTGTTTAATAAATTCTTTTAACTCTTTGGAAAATAAATTTTTTTCCTTTTTGTCTTTTATTAAATTTAGGATTGTGTTTTCTAAATAAAAAAATGATTTTTTTTGATCATTTTTAAGTTGATCCGCATTTAGTAGCCCATCAATACTAGTTGTAGCATATTTTTTATCAGTAACTGTTCTAATCAAAAATGGAAATTCAAAATGATATATTTTATTAAAATATACCATTAGAAAACTTTCTAAATATTCGTCATGAACAATTCTATTTGGACATTTTTTTCGATTTCTTTTACTTGGAATGAGCTTCATTATTTGAACGAACTTTCTATATCTAAAAATTGAAAAAATAGGAACTCTATATTGATTCATTAATTGAATTAATCTTTTGATGGGTTGAGGATTTGTAGAATAAAAATTATCGTAAATAGAAAATCTTTTTCGTAAATTTAAAATTTTGTCTTTTCTAATTTTTGCAACTATACTTAAAGAATTTACAGCATCTATTTGATTATTATTATTTAAGATCTTTAAAGATTTTTTTAATCCACTAACAACAAAATAATCATCATCACCAGACCAACAAACATATTTTGTCTTAACCTTATTAATTATTTCTTTAGTACACTCAAAGGGTCTTGCTATAAACCTAATGTGTCTAATTTTTTTATTATCAAAATTTTGAATTAACTTTTTTGTTTTTTCAAAAATATTTTGACTAGAGCTATCAATAATAAATATGTAACCAGTAAAATAATTATATTTATAGTACATTATTAATTTTTTTAATTCTTTAAATCTATTTCTTGTTGGGATTATGATTGTAATATTCATTTAGAATTTAAATCCAGAACCCATCCAAGACCTTTGTATCGATCTTCATTACCAATACTTTTCAAATAAATTGATTTATATGATAGAACCTCATCATCATAAATGTAATAAGGATATGAACTCATTGTTTTAAATTTTTTTAATGCAAATTTTTCTATTTGTTTACTCTCAATTAAATTAACTAAAGATAAATCGTCTTTAAAGTAACCATCAATCAATGCTTTATGATCGGTATTAAAGAAAAAAACTTTTGATGTAATAGGTGGAACTACTAGGATTTTATTTGTTTTTTCTTTTAATTCATCAATGCTTTTAATAATATTTATTTTGAATTTATTGGGAAAAGATTCAAGCATATTTTTTACAAAATTCTCGTTATATTTGTTGTCATAAGTATTGAATTCAAAAATTTGATTTTTCAGTAAAAAATTTTTTAGATTTTTAACATAAAGTCTTGACTCGATGTTTTCTTTTAAAATAATAATGGTATGGAAAAACTGTAATAAGCAAAATAAAAACATTAAATAAAATAAATATTCATTATAATTTGTTACTAAAGATAAAGAACTTTTTTCTAAATTAAACATGAAAGCAAATATAAAAAAAAGAAATGATATTAAGGTTGCAAAATATGCCTTTGCAACTTTAAGCCCCAGAGTTATTTCATGAACTAATGTAGGAATAAGGCTCACAAAAAATAAAAAAATAAAATTTTTTAGAAGTTCTAAATTCTGAAAAATTATTAAATCATATATTGATAATACTAAAAATAATATTACTGAAACTATATAAACTGGGAAAATAAATGGCATAAAAATATTATATACTTTTAAATTCCAGAATAAGTCTCCTCCTGTGAAATTTGAAGGTAATGGTTTTGTAAATATTTTTTTTTGGTCTTCAATTGGTAATCTTGTAAACGGTATAAAATGATTAACAAAAACGTTATTATTTCTCCACACTATTAATCTATTAACGTTTCGTGAAAATGTTTTAATTGGTAAAGTGATATGAAAAAAAATTAAAATGAAACCAAGTAAAAATGAAGATATTTTTAACAATCCTGTTGGACTGATAGATATTAACGAAAGAATAATAAAAAATAACAAATTAAAAACAATTAAAAAAATTGTTAATTTTTTAAAAAAAGGTTGATCTTTTCTATGTTTAAAAGAATAGACGATGCTTATTGAAAAAAACAAAATAATTAAAATTAAAAAAGTATCATATTCAAAAAATCCTATTACAAATGAGAATTCATTTTTTATTGCATACAAAAATGCTATTATTATCATCGGAGGAAATTTGATTGAAGCACTAGAGGATTGGAAACTAATAAAAGTTAAAGAACCTGCAAAAAAAAGAAGTATTAGCTGTAAATTTAAAGTTTGATCGTTGGAAGTCTGAATAAATAATATCGCTAGTAGAAAAAACATTTGAGATAAAATCACATGCCCGATAAATAGTACTATGTGGTATGTCCAAAAAGATGTGAGATATATTAAACTAGCTATTAAACCTATACCTTGATTAAAATAATTTGCGAAAATGAAATAAATTAAGATTGTACAAAAAAAATTTGATACAAGTCCAATTAAAAGTGTTATATAATCATTTTTTGCATTCTTAAAAATTTTTTGAAAAATTGAGCACATAATTGCCCAATATTCTCGTGAGTGACATCTAGCTTGTTCACCAATGTTCTCAATAGTATGCATTTTCGATGGCCAATCAAAAATTTTGATTTTTGATGCGGCAGTTAAAATCTTTTCATTGTCTGTACTAAAACCTGGAATAAAAAAAGGTAAATCTTTTGAATAATAAGCTATAATTAACAATGGCACTAAGGATAGGATTATTATTAAATACAAACTATTCATTAATGATCAATCACTTATGTAGCATAAGATACAATATTAAATTTTTATAAATATATTGCTTTATAGTTTATAAATTATACAAATAAACAAAATTAATAAATTTGCCTTAAGTGATGGTCAAAATATCAAAAAATAAAGAAATTATAAATCATAATATAATACAAAGTATTCAAAATTTAGAGAGTCTTAAACTACCCAGATATAAAAAAATTATATTTGATATTTTTAAAATCTGCCTAGGAGCAATTAAAAATCAAAACAAAATTATATTTTGTGGAAATGGTGGGTCAGCAGCGGATAGTCAGCACCTTTCAGCAGAACTTGTTTCAAAGTTTTTAAAAATTAGAAAACCACTTCCTGCTATTGCATTAACAACAAACACATCAACATTAACCTCTATTAGTAATGATTTTGGATATGAACATATATTTTCAAAACAAATAAGCGCATTAGGAAAAAAAGGTGATGTATTAATAGCAATATCAACAAGTGGTAAAAGTAAAAACGTTATCGAAGCATTAAAAGTTGCTAAAAAAAAAGGGATATTTACTATTCTCTTTACTGGAGAAAACATAAAGAAAAAACAAAATTGTAACTTAGTTTTCAATGCTCCTGCAAAAAGAGTTGATCGAATTCAGGAAATACATATTCTAGTTGGGCATATTTTATGCGAGTTAATTGAAAAAGAAGTATGATCGCGCAAGCTGTTATTCTTTGTGGAGGCAAAGGATCAAGGCTAAAAAATCTTACTAAAAAAATACCAAAACCTTTGTTAAAAGTAAACAAGAAACCATTTATCGAATATCAAATTGAAAATCTTTCAAGACATGGAATTAAAGATATAATCTTACTTTGTTGTTACAAGTATGAATTATTTAAAAAAAAATATCATCAAAAAAAAATACTTAATTCAAAAGTAATTTGTATTAATGAAAAAAAACCCTTAGGTACAGGGGGTGGTCTGTTGATTCTGAAACGAAAATTAAATAAATATTTTTATGTCCTTAATGGTGATACAATTTTTGATATAAATTATTTAGATTTTGAAAAAAAATTTCAAAAAAAAAATCTCATTTGTATAGCTACTACAAATAAAAAAGGATCTCGCTTTGGTAAAATTAGTAAATCAAATAAGAGTATTAATGCAGGAGTTTATATATTAAATAAAAAAATATTAAGATTATTTAATAAAAGTTTCATTTCATTAGAAAATGATATATTTCCAAAATTAAAGTATAAAAAAAAAATTCAAACAATTTATTATGAAAAAAATAAACATAACTTTTTAGATATTGGAATACCATCTGATTTTAAGAAAGCACAAAAAAAAATAATTAAATCCTATATTAAACCTGCGGTTTTTCTAGATAGAGACGGTGTGATAAATGAAGATTACGGATATGTTTATAAGAAAAATAACTTTGCATGGAAAAAAGGTATTTTTAATTTAATTAAATTTTTTAATGATATTAACTATTATGTTTTTGTAATTTCAAATCAATCAGGTATTGGAAGAGGATATTACAAAACATCTGATGTAAATAATCTACATGAGTGGGTTCAAAAAAGACTTGCGGAAAAGGGAGCTCATATAGATAAATTTTATTTTGCGCCATACTTTTATGAAAATATTAGTTTCACTATAAAAGATAAAAAAATGAGAAAACCAAACACTGGGATGATCAATCTTGCTTTAAAAGAATGGAAGATAAACATGAAAAAATCTATATTAATTGGAGATCAAGAAAATGATAAAATTCTTGCCAAAAAAATAAAAGTCAAATTTTTTATGGTCACTAAAACTAATAATTTAGTCGAGATATTAAGGAAGGTTAAAAAATTATATAATTAATTCGCTCTTAAATATTTAAAAATTTTTGAAGAAGATTTATCTGAGTTTTGAATAATAGCTTTAATAATAGTTTGTCTTTTATCATTAAATCCTTGTGAAATTGTACCTGGTGAAAATAAATTATTTTCTTGATATAGTGCAAAATCTCTATTTACTAATATATTCTTATCTTTATTAGCAAAGCTTAGTATGCTTTTGTAAATTTTAAGATCTTTAGATAACTCTGTTAAATTACTTGGCCCAGAAACGTTAACTACAATATCAAATTTATATTTGTTTTTATCACCATGTATGAAAATTGATTTCTTGTTAAGTATAATTTTTTCAACTTTTTCTTGAATAACACTTATCATTTTTTTCTTAATCAAAATGTTTTTTATTTTTATTGTTTCTGGAAAGGTAAATCTTGTTATACTTCTTATCTTTTGAAAATATACTGTTTGATAAATCAATAGCTCTTTCTTAGATAATTTTTTTAAAAAATAATTTAAAATATTACTAGATAAAATTTTAGTCCAAATCAGGTATTTATAATTATTTTTCTTATTTTTTACATTAAGCTCTTTAAAAATATTAATATAAAGTTTTTCTGCTGTATCAATTGATCTATTAGATTTTTTTAAATATCTCAAATTTATGCTCTCATTGAAAGACGTAATAGCTGGTTGCAAAGTTTCAAATTTTTTTGAAAAACAATAAATTTTTAATTTACTCATTTTTTTTTTTAAACAGTAAATTTCTTGAAGACTTTCCAAAAATCCTGCTTTTGATCCTATAAAACATAAACTTACATTTTTTTTAGATTTAATTTCATGTTTAATTTTTTCGACCAAATAGGATGTTCCACCCTCGGCATAAAAATCCCAAATGTAATTTTTATTTATTGTTTTGTCTTTAGTTAGTTTTTTGGGTGGTATTATTCCTAGTCCTAAAGTTAAAAACTTAGCATAAAGATTTTTATATTTAATTTTTTGTGGTTTGAAAGTAATTTTAAAATTTTCTAAACTTTCATTATTAATACTAAACTTTAAAAAATTTGATTTAGCATTTATTAAAAATTCATTTTTCTTTGTTTTAGAGAAATTTAAAACCTCTCCTTCAAAAAAATCTACTTGTATTTTTTTGTTTGAATTAATTATTTTATTTAGAATTTTAGATAAAACTTCTTCTTGCAAAAAAGAAAACGCAACTCTTGGTAAGTATAATTCGTCAATTTTTTTTTTATTTTTTGATTTTAGAATATTTAAATTACTCTCAAATTTTTTTTTATCGTAATCAGAACCGTATAATTTAATATGTTCTTCTATTTTTAGAAAATTTTTAATTTTTCTATAATACTTTTGTAATTCTTTATGTGAGAGCCTTAAAGGATTGTTGAAATAGCCATGTAAAGAAGTTTTTTTTCCATAAGCTACACCACCTGGAACATTTGATAGGTTTTTATCAATAACACATATTTTAATTTTTTTTTTGAATTTGCTATTTAAAAATTTTTTTAATAGATTTATTGTCGTATTTATGCCGATTACTCCACCACCTACGGATATATGATCATATAACATGGGAAATATATACAATCATATTCAAAAAATAGAAATAGATAAAAAAAATCTTTTAGAGATTTGTAATCTTAAACTTAAAGTTTATTCTCCCGTAAACAGATTTATGGATAAAGAAAACTTTATGTCTGTAATTAATTATTTAAAACTTAAAGATGGTAAATTTTTTCCATTTCCTATTTATTTAATTCTAAGTAAAAAATTTAATAAAAATCTAGAATTTCCAAAAGAAGTAGAGTTAATTTATAAAAAAATAAGAGTGTGTAATTTTGTTATAAATAAAACTTACAACTTTAATAAAGAAGAAATTAAAAGAATTGGCATGAAACTTTACAAAACTAATAGTTTAAATCACCCAGGATATTTATTTTTTAAACAGGAGAAAGGAACATATGTTGCTGGAGAAATTAAAAACTTTAATAAAACAATCTTAAAAGAAATTAATTTTTCAACTCCAGAAATGATTAAAAATAAATTAATAAAACTAAAAAAAATTGTCGGTTTTCATACTAGAAATGTGCCTCATAAAGGTCATGAATGGATACACGATTTAGGGATTAAAAAATGTAATAATATTCTAATTCAACCAATTGTCGGTCATTTTAAAAAGGGGGAATATTCTGAAGAAATCGTAATTAAAATAAATAAATTTTTAGTAAAAAAAAAAAACGAATTAAATCAAAATAAAAAATATTTTTTTTCATTTATTAACATTTTTCCAAAATATGCTGGGCCGAGAGAAGCTTTATTGCACGCTTTAATAAGAAGAAATTATGGATGTACTCATTTTTTAGTAGGCAGAGATCATGCTGGCTATAAAAAATTTTATAAAATTTATGAGGCCCAAAATTTATGTTTAAAATATCAAGAGAAATTAAAAATAAAAATATTAAAATTCAAATCTCCTAAACTTTGTAAATACTGTAAAAAAGTATTAAATAAAAAGTGTAATTGTAGCTTATTTAAAAACTATAATGATCTTGTAGATATAAATGGTAGTTATATTAGGGACCTTTTAAAAAAAAATAAAAATGTACCACCTTACCTTATGAGTAAATATATATATAAAAAGTTAAAAAATAAAAAAGTTCTTATTAAATAAATTAAACAATTTCAAAACCGAAATTATTTATAAGCCTTTTAGAAGGTTTGATATGAAGCTTTGCATCTTTAATTGTGCTTAAAATGTTTTTTTCAAATACCATGTTTTGCCACTTCCATTTTTCTGAAAAATTTTGATCTAATGACATCTCTTTTTGAAATTTTTTATTTTTTCTTATTTCGTTATTATAGACAATTTCTCTTCCCATTTGTGTCTGAAAATTATGAGTTGTCAAAAAGCTATAATTTTGAAAAGAACTATTAAAATAAACATAATGCCCTCCTTTCATCACATGAGGATAAGCTATAAAAGGCCATTTGTTAAAATCTAGATTTTTAATATCTTTTAAAGTAAGAAGTTTACCTTTAATTTTTATTTTAGATTTACCTTTTTTATCTTTTTTTACTATTTGTAAAATACTTGAGATGTCATGATTATTTTCTAATTTATAGCCATTATAAATTATATGGTCTATACCTGCGTTTCTACTCTCTAATGTTAAATTAATTGAAGCCTTTAAATCTTTACCAGATGTATTTTTTGGGATTGTCATTATGTGAAGATGGGCCCTATCTAGGCCGCCAATACAAGCGCACATTCCATGTTCAAATGATACAACTTTTCTATCATATTGACTTTCAAGATAATGTTTTATTAAATTTATTAATAACTCCAATTCCTCATAAGAATTTTTTTTAATTAAACTAAAAGATGGAATAAATTCTTTAGTAACGACTATCATGTAGCCAGGAGTAAAAGCACCATAACCTGAAATTACAAAAAAGTTATTTGTATGCGCAATTAATCTGTTAAATGCAGAAATTTTTTTCGGAAATTTTTCTCCAGAAGAAGTTTCTTCATAAAACTTTTCCCAAGATAACTGATCAACATTTTCTGACATATATTTTTATTAATTATTTGATATTAATTATTTTATTTTTTTGAAAATTACTATATTTTTGTATATTTCATAAAACAAATACTTAAATGCCAAATAAAATAATCCAAATTGCAATAGATAGCCCAGCTGCTAGTGGCGCAGGAACACAGGCTAAATTAATATCTAAATTTTTTAATTTATATTATTTAGATACTGGAAAACTATATCGGATATTAGGTAAAATATATTTAAATAATAAAAAAAAAATAAATTATAAAATTTTTGAAAACAAGATTAAAAATACTAAACCTTTTGAATTGGGTAGTAAAAAGTTATTAAGGAATGATATTGGGATGGCTGCAGCTTACCTTGCTAAGGATAAAAAAATAAGAAAATTTGTTACCAATTATCAAATCAAAATCTCAGAAAAACCACCCAAAAAATTTCTAGGTGTATGTTTAGATGGTCGAGATATTACTTATAACATAATGCCAAATGCAGATGTAAAATTTTTTATGACTGCTAATCTAAAAGAAAGATCTGAAAGGCGATATAAAGAGTTGAGAAAATTAAATCACAAAATAACAAAAAAAGAAGTTTATAAAAGTATAAAAGAAAGAGATAAAAGTGATTTTACTCGCAAAATTTCGCCATTGAGAAGAACTAAAGACTCAATATTAATAGATACATCTTATATAAGTATTAATGAATGTTTTACTAAATTAAAAAAAATAATAAAAAAAAAATTAAATAAATGAAATGAAAAAAAAATTTTTATATTTTTTAAGTATATTTCTTTTTTTTCCAAATATTAGTTTTGGATATGTAGATCCAGGCATATTCGCGCTTATCTGGCAATCAATAGTTGCTATAATATTTGCCTCTTTAGCGTACTTTAAATTATTTTATTTTAAAATAGCAGAGGTATTGAAAAATTCTATTTTAATTTTCGACAAAAAAATTTTCATTATTTTTTATGATTTTCTTTTATTAGTTTTAGTTATTGCAACTCCAATAATTCAACTTATTAAAAATAACCAAATTTTTTATGGCATAAATGATTACATAGAAAGCTCAATAACGTTATTAATTTTATTTATCTTAATAATTTTATTAATCTCATTTATATTTAAAATTTTTTCAATTAAAAAAAGTCATATTTTTTTTTTATCGCTTTTTGTTTTAATATTCTCTTATTTGTCAAGTTCTATTGAAGAGTTTTTTATTAAAAGTTTTCTAAACCATGAAACTATTATTTATTTAAGGATTATTTCTTTAATTCTAACCCCAATAATATTAATTTATTTTTTTAAAAAAATCATAAAAATAGAAATAAATAAAGTAAGAGTTTTTTTTTCTATTTTCATTATAACTATATTTTTAAGCTCTTCCCTTTTATTAATTAAAGATAGTCAAAATTTAAAAAAAAATAAAAATGAGAATATTTGGGAACATAAAGAAGCTGATATTAAAGAAATACCTTTAAATAATAATGTTTTTTTTATCTTAACAGATGCTTATCTCTCTCCAAAATATTTTGAAATTCTATACCCAAACGAAAAAAATCTTTTATTAGAAAAATTAAATAAAAAAAACTTTTTTACAAGATATAATTCTTACTCAAGCTACTCTAGTTCAAAATTTTCTATTCCAAGTATTTTTAATTCAAATATTTTTTCAGATGAAATTACAATCGATGACTTTAAATTAAGTTTAAGAAAAAAAAGAAATATTCTAGATTATAGTTTTTTTACAAAAACATTGGCTAAAAACAATTTTAACCACAGATTCTTCATGTGTGACTTTAAATATGTTTTTAAAAAAAGATTTTGTAAAGAAAGATATACTTATCTATCTTTAATTGAAGATATAACAATAATAGAAGGAATATATTATTATAACACTTTTTACCGAGCTTATAAAAGGGCAATCTTATTATTATATAATTTAAACTACTTTAGAAATATGGTTGATTCACTTGCTGGAGATGAAAATGAGGATTTATTATTATATTTAGAGGACAAAATTAAAAATATAAAAAAAGATGAAAAGAACTTTTTTAGTATATATTTTTCCAAACCACACCTTCCTTTTACTCTAAATAGTAATTGCACATGGAAAAGTATACCATTAAGTGAAAATGTTAAAAATGGTTTTTTAATAAATGATGAAAATAAAAGGATTCAAGGTTATTTAGATAATATTAATTGTACAAATAATTATTTAGTTGAACTCATAGATATTATTGAAAAATATAATGAAGACCCAATTGTAGTGATCTTATCAGATAATGGCCCTATACTAAGACCTAACAAGTATTTAAATAATAAAATAAATAAAGAAAATTTGCTTCTGCTTGATCAAAATTCATCGCTTTTTTCCATAAAGAGTTCAAAAAATTGTTTGAACAAATTTAATAAAAATAAGTTACATCACGTAAATCTCTTAAAAATTATTTTTTCTTGTGATGATGAAACATTCTACTCAACTTTACCATATGAAACATATTTAAATCCAATAACCGGTATAACTAATTTTAAATTTAAGAAAATCATTCTTAATGAATAGCTTCATAAATTCAATTAAAGAAATTTTAAGATATAAAAAAATTGATAAAGTGTTTAAAGAAATAGTTTTTTTTACTGAAAATAATAGCTACAGTTTTTTTTTTAAAAATATAATCGACTCTCTATTATCTAAGCAAATTAATGTAACAATTATTTCAAATGACAAAAATGATATTTTTTTAAAAAATAATAATAAAAATCTAAAAGTTTTTATTATAGATAATTTTTTTTTGCTTCAATATTTTTTTTCAAATATCAATTGTAAAAATTTTATTATGACAACTCCTGATTTAGGTAATGGAATTATCAACAAATCACCATTTACAAAAAATTATATTTATATATTTCATTCACTTATAAGTACCACTGTAGCATATAAAAGAAATGCATTTAAAAATTATGATACTTTCTTTTGCCCGACAACTATCCACTTGAAAGAATTAAAAAATTTTTTTGAGGGTGAGAAAAAAGAAAAAAAATTAATAAAAGTTGGATATCCAAAAATAAATGAATTAAAAAATTTTAAACCTCAAAATATTGATAAAAAAAATAAAATTTTAATAGCTCCTACTTGGGGTGTTGATAGCGCGGTAAATAAACATGAAATTTTTATACTTATAGAAAAATTATTGGAAAAAAAATTTAATATAATATTTAGACCTCATCCAATGTCATTCGAAAAAGACAAGGAATCAATAAATAAAATTTTAAAAAAATTTAATAAATATGACAATTTTAATCTGAGTGAGGATAAAAACAATCTAGAAGTGTTTTATAATTGTGAAAACTTAATTACTGACTGGTCAGGTTCAGCTATTGAATTTAGTTTAGCTTTTAAAAAACCCTCAATTTTTTTAGATACCAACCAACGAATTAGAAATGAGGACATTAATAAAAAAAGTGAAATTCTCTCAAATACATTTGAAAATATTTGCAGAAGTGAAATTGGTATAATTTTAAAAACTGAAGATTATGAAAATATTGAGGAGAAAATAAAAAATATTAAAATAAATCAAGAAATTTACCAAAAGCGAATTATAAATTTTGAAAATAATTTTTTTTACAATGTAAAAAATTCTCTTGAAGTGAGTGTCTACGAAATATTGAAATTATATGAAAAAAGTAGTTAAAGCTTATTATGAATACTTTCTGCAACTAATCTATGACCCCTTATATTAAAATGGTCATCATTGTGTAAAAAAAGATTTTTATATGAATTTGGACCATCTTCTTTGTTGGAGACAGAAAAAAAATCTTCAAAAAGGTTTATTAACTTACATTTTTTGGAAACACAAAAATTTTCCATAGTTTTGATGAAAGCCGTATTATCTAAAAAATATTGACCTGGAGTAGGAAAAATTACAAAATACATTTCGAAATTAAACTTTTCTGAAAGCTGAATAAAATTATTTAAAAAAATTAAACCTTCATTGGATTTGTCAAAATTTACGTAATTAATTTTTTCTAAATTTTCTAAATTATTATTTACTATATTTTTTTCAATTGGAAAAAAGAATGATTTGATTTTCCATAAATTAACATAAGTGAGAGGAAACATTTCTCTTAATTTTGTTTTGAAATTGTTATTTTTTCTTGAATTATAATTTTCCAAAATAATTGTTTTTGGTATTTTATTTTCTGTAATAATTTTGTATTCATTATTAAATTGATTAAAATCATTTACACTGGTTACGAATAAAAATAATTTTTTTGTTTCCAAACCATTATTCAAAAAAAAATTAATCTTTGTATATGAGTTTTCAAAACCATATCCGTTTACACCCATATTTATTATTTTTTTATTATATTTTTTTTGAAATAATCCTGAAAAACTGTCTTCAAAATTAACAGCCGTACTCTCTACGATACTATCACCTATAAAAATAATATCATGAAAAGTTTCATTAAAACTTTCATTTTTTCCATTACACAAAAACCTAAAAGCATTTTGATCAGTACAAAACAACACTGGTTGATCTGGGGGGTCCGTATTAGAGAATTGATAAGTTTTATTAATATTTGGTTTTAAATTCATTCCAAATATATCATGATATTTTCTTGCATCATCCCTTTCTGATTTTAAAAAATTATCGCCAATAAAAAAATCTAGAGATAAGACTAATAAGACTGTCGCAAAAATCTGATATAAAAAAAAACTAAATCTCATCTGTAAGTAATTTATACGTGTAAAAGTATATTTTTTTTATATTTATATCTATTTATGAAATTTTTTTCAGTGCATAAATCAAGCCAATTGAGCTATTAGTACTGGTCAGCTGCACGCATTACTGCGCTTCCACATCCAGCCTATCAACGTGGTGGT
>MDSW01221245.1_pt1 | contig 38341 bp, 26 predicted proteins | sample 811171 | NCBI WGS metagenome assembly MDSW01 (sample SAMN05326641, study PRJNA326480) | marine metagenome | isolation source: seawater | place: Atlantic Ocean: North West | collected 2012 | reverse complement strand
GCGAGTAGGACTCGAACCTACGACCGGGCGATTAACAGTCGCCTGCTCTACCAACTGAGCTATCGCGGAACAGCCGGAGACGGGGTCAATAGCAGACCGCGTATCGGGTTCAAGCCCTCTGATGCCGCAGACTGCCAAAAACTTGCAGGTTGCAGGCAAAAAAAGGCGGGAGACAAAAGCTCCCGCCGAGGCGTTGGGTGATGGTGGGTGTCTCCAAGAGAAGACAGGTACACATTCCCTAAAAATGGTTAACGCCCTGTAAACGGATGGCGAACGCAAAGTCTGAAATTCGCCAAACTGCTTTAACCATTACGGAAAGCAGTAGGATGGAAGAGTGGCGTGAAGCCGGCTGCGCGGCCGGAAGGTCCCGAATCGCCCTGGAATCAGGTCAGGAATCTGGCTTGTGAGGGGGTCTGGAGGCTCCGGCCGGAATCGAACCGGCGTACACGGATTTGCAATCCGCTGCGTCACCACTCCGCCACAGAGCCAATCCAGAACGCGCGTCACTAGCAACGAACGCTGCGGCTTGCAATCTGTCCTTTTCAGGTACCGCGCGGATATCGCGCATTGCGCCGGGGGGAACCCATGATAAAGGGCAGCGTGAACTGCATATTTGCCAGCCCGAGAGGGATTCCCGATGAACTATGAAACCGCTCGCGAGATCATGGTCGACAGCCAGATCCGTCCGAATGATGTGTCGGATGCGCTGATCGTGTCGGCATTCCTGAAGACGCCGCGCGAGGTTTTCGTGCCGAGTTCCCGCAAATCGGTCGCCTATTCGGAGCTGGAAATCGAAACCTCGGAGGGCCGCGCCCTCTGGACGCCGCGTGACACGGGTAAACTGGTCAAGCTGGCGGGCATCAAGCCGACAGATATCGTGCTCGTCGTCGGTGCCGGTGCAGGTTACGAAGCGGCGCTGATCAGCCACCTCGCCGAAACGGTTATTGCGCTTGAGGAAGATGACTCGCTGGTCGATGCCATGTCAGAGCGTTTTGCCGCGCTCGAAATTGATCGCGCCGTTGCCGTCAAGGGGCAACTGGACAAGGGGCTTCCCGATCAGGCGCCATTCGACGTGATCTATGTCTGCGGCATGGTGGAAACAGTACCCGAAGCGTGGACCGCCCAGCTTGCCGAAGGCGGACGACTGGCGGTCGTAATGCTCGAAAGTGAGGGCCTGGGCCGCGGCAAATTGTTCACCCGCGCTGGCGACACAGTGTCCGCGCGGGAAGGATTTGATGCCGTACCACCCAAGTTTGGCGCGTTTGATCGCAAGAAGGCCTTTGTTTTCTGAGGTGCGGATAAGAAACGAATAGCAGCTGTCATTAAGACTCCCGAAAAGTGAACGGTGTTCACTGTACCGGATACGACACTATATTGCTGCCAATGAAGCTGCGTCTCCCAAGGAGTTCCCGATGAAACTTCGTATTCGCCTCGCAACGACCGCCGCCATGCTGGTTCTGGCCGTTCCGCAAGCTGCGGGAGCTGAGACGCTCTTCGATGCCGTCTCGGCAGCTCTGGCAGGTAACCCGCAGCTGGATGCGCAGCGTGTCCAGACAGACATCGCCCGTGAAGGTCTTGAGCAGGCCCGCTCGCAGGGGCGGACGACAGTCAATCTCGGCGTAAATGCCGGGTATGAGTATGTCGATACGAACTCGGTATTCGCCTTCAATCTTGGCGACCGGCCGCTTGCCAGTGCGCAGATCCAGGCCGTGAAACCGATCTATACAGGTGGCCGCGTGCAGGCCGGCATTCGCCAGGCCAATGCCGGGATCGATGCTGCGGAGTCGCAGTATGATGCGGCCCTTCAGGACCTGATCCTGCAGGTTGTGACCGCTTATGTGGATGTGCGCGCGGACCGGGATGCGGTCAAGATTCGTGAGAACAATGTCGAAGTAGCTGGCGAACAGGTTCGGGCCGCCTCCGACAGATTCGACGCCGGTGTCGTGACCCGCACGGACGTATCGCTGTCGCAAGCCCGGTTTGAAGGCGCGCGTGCGGCTCTGGCTGGTGCTGAGGCGGCGCTTGAGGCCAGTACCGCAAATTATGAATTCCTTACCGGGATGCGCCCGGACGTGTTGGTGCCTCCGCCACCTGTTCCGCCGCTGCCGGCAAGTCTGGAAGATGCGGTTCAGGCCGCGCTGGACGGCAACCCCGATCTGATTGCGGCCCGCCACTCCGAACGCGCAGCAACGGAAGCCATCGAAGTCGCCCGGGCCCAGAACCGTCCGCAGGTCAGCATTGTCGGGACGGCGGCTGTTCAGGAAACCTATGGCGATGATTTCGACCAGAGGGACACGAGTGTGGCCGCTCTTGCGCAAGGGACGATTCCCTTGCTGTCCGGTGGCCTGATTGACAGCCAGATTCGCTCTGCGCGGCTGCAGCGCAACCAGGCGCGCCGCCAGATCGACACGATCGAGCGGTCTGTCCGGGCACAGGTTGCGCAGGCTTGGTATGGGTATGACGCCTCGGTCCGGGCCATCGAAGCCTCGCGTCGCCAGGTCGATGCAGCCGAAATCGCCTATGATGGCGCAACGCAGGAACTGGCGGTCGGTGTGCGCACGACGCTGGACGTGCTTGACCAGGAACAGCAGCTTTTCGAGGCACGCCTGTCGCTGGTCCAATCGGAACGGGATGCCTATGTGGCGGCTCACAGGCTGTTGCGCGCCATCGGTGAGCTTGGCCCTGATGCAATTGCGTCTGTACCAACAGCAACTGACTGAAGTTAACGATATTAAAGCCCTTGTTAACCCAATAGTCTTAGCCATGAATCAGCTAAGATTCGGATGGGTATAAGACATCGAGGGGCTTACCATGGCCAATGAAGCACACAAGGAACCGACGATGGAGGAAATCCTCGCGTCGATCCGCAAGATCATCTCCGATGATGACGTTGCTGCACCTGCCGCGGAAGAAGAGGTTGAAACCGTGGCGGCAGATATGCCCGCTGCAGAGGAAGAGCCTTTTGAACCACTGCGGGAAGCCAGCGCCGGAGACGATTTCGACGACGACATGTTTGGCGATGATGAAGATGCGCTGGACGCAGAACTGGACACGTTCGAGGCCGACGCCGAGGAGGAACTCAGCGAGCCTCCGAGCTTCGAGGAGATGCTGGGGGCCGCCCGTGCCGTCGTAAACGGACCGCAGCCTGCCGAAGCGGATCTTGAGGCCGAAGCGCTCGTCGCGGAGCTTGAAGAAGAAGTCGTCGAAGAATTTGTCGCCGAACCTGAACCCGAAGCCTTTGTTGAGCAGACTGTTGCTGCACCCCAGGAGGAAGACATGCAGGCAAGTGCCCGCTACCAAGATACCACGCTGACCGATGAGAGCACGGCGGACGTGGCGGCCAATACACTCGGCAAGCTCATCGCCAAGATGGATATGAGCGGCAGCAACACTATCGAAGGTTTGATCCGCGAGCTGCTGAAGCCGATGATGAAGGAATGGCTCGACGCAAACCTTCCGAAGATCGTCGAGGAAAAGGTTGAGGCGGAAGTCCAGCGCATTGCGCGCATGGTCCGGTAGCCACCTGCGGATTTCCCGCTATAAAATCCAGTTACCTATCAGGGGCGGCTTCCTATGGGGCCGCCCTCTTTGCTGGAATGATCGAAACAATTGAGAGAGGTGAGGCCCGTGAGATGCAAGCAGTTTGTCTTGATGGCGGCGGCGCTGTTATGCGCGGCTTGTACGACAGCCCCTGTGCCTTCTCCGGGGGGCGGTGAGACCATGCAGTGGCGTCTTGCTATTCATGGTGGTGCGGGCGTCATCACCCGTGAGGGCATGACGGCGGAACAGGAAGCAGCATTCCATGCGGGGCTGCGTGAGGCCCTGGAGGCTGGAGCAGAAGTCCTGCGAAATGGCGGCAGCGCTCTTCATGCTGTCGAGGCGGCCGTTCTGCCCATGGAAGACAATCCGATCTTCAATGCCGGGTTCGGCGCGGTCTTCACGGCAGATGGCGGACACGAGCTCGACGCGTCGATCATGGATGGCCGCGACCGCAATGCCGGTGCCGTGGCAGGCGTGAAGCGCGTCCGCAATCCGATTCGCGCAGCCCGGGCGGTGATGGAGCAGTCCCCCCATGTGATGTTTGCCGGCGACGGCGCGGACAGTTTTGCCGAGGGGCAAGGTCTGGAAATGGTCGATAACAGCTACTTCGATACGGAGTGGCGCCGAAGCGCGCTGGAACGTGTCCTGCGGGAGCGGGGTCCGAAAAGTGCCGAAGACCGTCATGGGACTGTTGGGGCTGTGGCGATCGACAGCCATGGCAATCTTGCCGCCGCAACCACGACAGGCGGCATGACCGCAAAGGCTCATGGCAGAGTCGGTGATTCACCGCTGATCGGCGCGGCGACCTATGCCGAGAATGGCGTCTGCGCCGTCACCGCGACAGGACATGGCGAGTATTTCGTCCGTGTCGGTGTCGCCAAAACCATCTGCGACCGGGTGAAGCTGGCGGGTGACTCAGTCAGCGCTGCCTCTGTTCAGGCGCTGGACGAAGTTGCCGATCTGGGGGGTGACGGCGGCGTCGTCGTGATCGACGGAAATGGCCAGGTTGCCTTCGAGTTTAATTCCGAGGGCATGTATCGCGGCGAAATAGATGCGGCCGGGGCAAGAACTGCCATCTTCCGTGACGAATAGCCCCTTTTCCGCAACAGATTTGCGCGGTAGGGGCAGTGTCTGACCAATTTCAGCAGGACCGATATGAGCAAGACGTGGGATAAGTCGAAAATGCCGTCCCGGCATGTGACGGAAGGACCGGAGCGCGCGCCGCACCGCAGCTATCTTTATGCGATGGGCCTTTCCACGAAGGATATTCAGAAGCCCTTCGTCGGTGTCGCATCCTGCTGGAATGAGGCGGCGCCCTGCAACACGGCGCTGATGCGCCAGGCGCATGCGGTGTCCGAAGGCGTGAAAGCCGCTGACGGTACACCGCGTGAGTTCTGCACCATCACCGTGACGGACGGCATTGCGATGGGGCATGAGGGCATGCGGTCTTCCCTTGTCTCGCGCGACTGGATCGCTGACACCGTGGAATTGTCCATGCGTGGTCATTGCTATGACGCGCTCGTGGGGATTGCAGGCTGCGACAAGTCCCTGCCGGGCATGATGATGGCAATGCTGCGCCTGAATGTGCCGTCGGTCTTCCTCTATGGCGGTTCGATCCTGCCGGGTTCCTTCGAGGGGCGGGATGTGACCGTGCTGGATGTTTTCGAGGCCGTCGGGGCGCATGCGGCAGGCTCGAATTCCATGACAGACGAGAAACTGCACGCTCTGGAAAAAGTGGCCTGCCCGGGTGACGGGGCCTGTGGCGGCCAGTTCACGGCCAACACGATGGCCTGCGTGTCGGAAGCAATCGGGCTTGCTCTGCCGCTCTCCTCGGCATTGCCGGCGCCGTATACGGACCGTGATGGCTATGCCCGCGCGTCGGGCGAAGTGGTCATGCAACTGATCGAGAAGAATCTGAGGCCGCGGGATATCTGTACGCGCGAGGCATTCGAGAATGCTGCCATCGTGGTGGCGGCGACGGGCGGGTCAACCAATGCGGCCCTGCACCTCCCGGCCATGGCGCATGAGTGCGGCGTGAAATTCGAACTGCGCGACGTCGCCGAGATATTCAAGAAGACGCCCTACATTGCCTCCCTGAAGCCAGGCGGCGAGTATGTCGCGAAGGATTTCGGCGAAGCGGGTGGCGTGCCGATGCTGATGCGGACCCTACTGGATGAAGGTCTCATCAATGGTGACTGTCTGACCGTGACCGGCAAGACATGGGCGGAATACCTTCAGGATGTGACGTTTGATCCGACGCAGAAAGTGATGCGCCCCGCGAGCAATCCGATCACGGCAACGGGCGGTGTTGTTGGTCTCTGGGGGTCGCTTGCGCCGGACGGCGCCATTGTGAAAGTGGCCGGCTTGCATTCGCTGAAATTCACAGGTCCCGCACGAGTCTTCGACGGAGAGGAAGCCTGCTTCAAGGCTGTCACAAACCGCGAGTACAATGAGGGGGACGTGTTGATCATCCGCTATGAAGGCCCGAAAGGCGGGCCCGGCATGCGGGAGATGCTCTCAACGACAGCCGCGATTTACGGGCAGGGCATGGGCGACAAGGTGGCGCTTATCACTGACGGACGCTTCTCTGGCGCAACGCGCGGCTTCTGCATCGGGCATGTCGGTCCCGAGGCGCAGGATGGTGGGCCGATTGGCCTGCTCCAGGACGGCGACATCATCACCATCGACGCGGAGAACGGGACCATCGACGTCCACCTCACACCGTCCGAGATGGAAGACCGCAAGCGCAACTGGAAGCCCCGTGTCACGAAGTATGGCTCCGGGACTTTGCAGAAGTTCGCCAAGCTGGTCGGCCCCGCGCACAAGGGCGCGGTCACCCATCCGGGATTCGAGGGTGAGCGGCACGTCTACGCCGATATCTGAAGCAGGGTCTGCATTCGTGCGGGTGTCCCTCAGCGGACGGTTGGCGATCCGGCCAAACGCACTCTAATGTGTCCGCGATTCCAACAGGGGTGCATTGGACCATGAGTGAACCGTCTTCCGATATTGATCCGGGGATCTTGCGGGCGCTGGATGGTCTTCCGGCGGAGTTCGCGCATTTCCCGAAAGTCTATCAGGATGAAATCCGCCCGGCGCTGCTCGCCCGCGAGGGAGAGCGGGAAGCGGCTGTCTCGAAAGCACGCCAGTCCCGCTATGTTGGCATTGGCATTGCGGCGGTCGGGGTGGTCGTCGGCGTGTTCTTGCTGAAGCTGGTGATCGTCGCAATCGTTTCAGCGGTGGTGGGTATTGGCTACCTTACATGGGGCGGAAGCGATCTTCGGCGCTTCAGCAAGGAAGCAAAGTCTTTGATTGTCGAGCCGGTGGCGCGTCAGTTCGATCTGTCTTTCGTCGCGCAGCCCGGATCGGTTCCTTCCATCATGCGGCATCGCGAGATCGGTGTGGTTCCTGGCTGGGACAGGATTGATTTCGAAGACCTGGTCACCGGAAAGCGCAAGGGCGTGGACTTTGAACTCTTCGAAGCACACCTTGAAGAGCGGCGGACATCGACAGATTCAAAAGGCCGCACGCAAACGCGCTGGGTTACCGTTTTCCGCGGCCAGTGCCTGCGCTTCCATTTTCCCAAATCGTTTTATGGCCGGACACTGGTCACGCGCGATGCGGGTTTCTTCAACCGGTTCGGCGGTGGCAAGGGCATGAAGCGTGCTCAGCTTGAAGATCCGAAGTTCGAGAAGATCTTCGAAGTCTACACGACGGATCAGGTGGAGAGCCGTTTCCTGCTGACGCCGGACCTGATGCAGAAGCTGGTCGACCTGGAAGAGGCATTTCATGGCGGTCGCCTGAAGTGCTGTTTCGATGGCGGTGAGATGTACATCACGCTGGAGGGCGGAAACCTGTTCGAGCCGGGCAGCATGTTCAAGTCACTCGACAGTCCGGATCGTGTCCGGGAACTGCTTCAGGATTTTTCGGCGGTGTTCAGGATCATCGATGCGGTGCACTCCGGCCGCGCGGAAGAAGAGCGGGCCCGTGGCAGCTGACGGGATTATGGCGGCTGTGTGGCGGTCATGTTCAGCTTTGCTTCAGTCGTTTCCTGCGAAAAGACAGACGGTTAAGGGAGCGATCAAACCCATGATTAGACTTGTCGCCGCCGCTGTTTTTGTCCTGTTCGCGTCACAGGCGGCTTCCGCCGACGCGTTGACCGCGCAGGACATCAAACGCTGCAAGGCCATGGCAGCAACACTTGCGCCGAAGAAGGCCGAGATCGCTGAATTGAAGGCCAAGCGGGATGAACTGGCGGTGGTTGTGGAAGACAAGGGGGACACTTGGGAGAATGCGGAAGCGCTCCGGCTGCTCTCGTCCGGTCATGCGCAGAGCGCCGATGCGGCAAAGGCGGATTACCAAGCAACACGTCAGGAGCTTGCACGTGCGGACCAGGCCCTGCAGGCCCTCCTGCACCAGTTCAATCAGGATATTTCCGCGTATAACAACTCCTGCGCGGCAGAGGACTAGCGTCTTCCTCCATTGTATTTCCCTCTGGACTGCCCGGCCGGATGCCGGGCAGTCTGCGTTTATGGCGCACTGACTCGCATGCGGAGCCAAATCCCGGGATGTCAACGTTGACAAGTATGCCGGGATGAGGCCTAGTTTTCTGCAGGGAAGCGGGACTTTGCTTCGCAACAACAAGACTCGCGGCGGGGCAGGGCGTTCCGACCAGCGAATACATGGGAGGAGCGCGCGACATGAGCGACGCATCAATGACTGCAGCAGGGGCAGCCGAAACCCGTATGGGTCAGGTTCTGCTGATCACCGCCGTTGCCACGATCGGCGGCTTTCTCTTCGGTTTCGACTCCGGCGTTATCAACGGTACGGTTGACGGACTGAGGGCTGCTTTCAATTCGGAAAGCATTGGTACAGGCTTCAATGTGGCGTCGATGCTTCTGGGCTGTGCGGTCGGTGCGGCCATTGCGGGCACGCTGTCCGACAAGTTTGGCCGGCGGACGATGATGCTGGTCGCCGCGGTCTTCTTCATCATTTCGGCCTTTGGCTCGGGCATTGCGACGTCGTCGTTTGAGTTTGTGGTCTACCGGGTGATCGGCGGGCTTGCCGTTGGCGCTGCCAGCGTGATGTCGCCGGCTTACATCTCCGAGATTGCGCCGTCCCAGCATCGTGGACGTCTGTCTTCGATCCAGCAGGTGGCGATCATCACAGGTCTCTTCATTGCGTTCCTGTCGAACTATTTCATCGCGCAGACGAGCGGATCGGCCCTGAATGAGTGGCTGTGGGGCTATGAGGCGTGGCGCTGGATGTTCTGGATGGAACTGATCCCCGCCTTCATCTTCCTGATCGCGCTGCTGGCCATTCCGGAGAGCCCGCGCTTCCTGGTGGCGAGTGGCTCTCCTGAAAGGGCTGAAGGTGTGTTGACGCGGCTCAGCAATTCGGTGTCGGCAAAGAACAAGGTACAGGAGATCAAGGATTCCCTCGCGCATGACCACAAGCCGTCTCTCAAGGATGCGTTTGGTGGCGGCTCGGTCTTCAAGCCCATCGTTTGGGTCGGAATTGGTCTTGCGACGTTTCAGCAACTCGTGGGTATCAATATCATCTTCTACTACGGCGCTGTTCTCTGGCAGGCTGTCGGGTTCTCCGAGAGCGACGCACTGCTCACGAACGTCATTTCCGGTGCCGTCTCGATTCTGGCCGTCTTTGTCGCACTGGCCCTGATCGACCGTATTGGCAGGAAGCCCCTCTTGTGGGTCGGCTCCATCGGCATGACTGTCACGCTGGCAATCGTCGCCTTCTGCTTCTCGCAGGCGGTTTCGGTCGATGGCAGCGTCAGCCTTCCCGGAAGCTACGGCTTGATCGCTCTGCTTGCAGCCAATGGCTACGTGGTCTTCTTCAACGCATCCTGGGGTCCGGTCATGTGGGTTGCCCTCGGCGAGATGTTCCCGAACCAGGTTCGCGGGGCAGGCCTCGCCGTGTCGGGCTTCTTCCAGTGGATTTCGAACTTCGCAATCACGATCACATTTCCGATCATGCTTGCGACGGCATGGATTGGCCTGACCGGCGCATATCTCTTCTACGCGATCTGTGCCCTGATTTCGGTATTCTTTGTGTCCCGGTTCGTGCGCGAGACGAAGGGCCTCGAGCTAGAGGAAATGCAGGGCTAGGTCCGGCGTTTCTGAGCCCCGCCGGGAGACTGGCGGGGTTTTTAGTATCTAAACGGATTAATGGTGGGAGGAAGTGATGAAGCTTCAGAACGGAAAACGCATAAGCAATCTTTTGGGTGGAGCCGCCATTCTGGCGCTGGCCACTGGGTGCGCCCATGTGGACACGGTGTCAGAGGAAGTTGAAGCTGCCGTCCCTCCAGTGGCCGAACCCTTGATGACGGAGGTGGATGTAACCGTCACGCTCGAAGACTGGCCGGCACTCCAGACACCCGCGCTCGATCCGGAAATCGAGGCGAAGGTCGAGAGTCTCCTGTCGAAGATGACGCTGGAGCAGAAGGTGGGTCAGGTCATTCAGGCCGACAATGAATGGGTCACGCCTGAAGAGGTGAAGACCTACAGGCTCGGATCGGTGCTGAGCGGCGGGAACTCCGCGCCGGGAGATGAGCCCTACGCCACGATGGAGGAATGGCTGGCCGCAGCAGACGCGTATTGGGCGGCATCCATTGACCCGGAAGGTGTCGAGGTTGCCATCCCGGTGATCTGGGGGATCGATGCCGTGCACGGGCACGCGAACCTCGCTGGTGCGACGGTCTTTCCCCACAACATCGGCCTGGGTGCTGCCAACAATCCCGATCTGATTGAAGAGATCGCCCGCATAACCGCGCGGGAGCTTGTCGTGTCCGGTCATGACTGGACTTTCGCGCCGACCATCGCGACGCCCCAGGACGACCGCTGGGGCCGCACCTATGAAGGCTATTCCGAACGCCCGGAGATCGTTGCGGCTTACGCCGAGCGGATTGTCTATGGTTTGCAGGGGCATCCGGGAGATGAAGATTTTCTCGCCGACGGCCGGGTTATCTCCAGCGCAAAGCATTACCTCGCCGATGGCGGGACCGTGAATGGTAACGATCAGGGCGACGCCCGAATTTCCGAAGCGGAGCTGCGTGATATTCACGCGCAAGGCTATTTCACCGCGCTGGAGGCCGGCGTGCAGACAGTCATGTCTTCATTCTCCAGCTGGAATGGCGTGAAGATGCATGGCAGCCACGCCATGCTGACAGATCTGCTGAAAGGACGTCTCGGCTTCAACGGATTTGTCGTGGGTGACTGGAACGGGCATGGTCAGGTGCCAGGCTGCACGCCGACCGATTGCCCGCAATCGCTGAATGCCGGGCTGGACATGTACATGGCGCCGGACAGCTGGAAGGGGCTCTACGAATCGACATTGCAGCACGCGAAGTCGGGTGAAATCCCGATGGAGCGGCTGGATGATGCCGTGCGCCGCATTCTGCGTGTGAAGCTCGCCTATGGTATCATGGACAAGGCAGCCCCCAGCGAGCGGCCCGGGGCGAACGATCTCAGTCTGCTCGGGACGCCAGAGGCGCGCGCTGTTGCGCGGCAGGCCGTGCGCGAGTCGCTCGTTCTTCTAAAGAACAATGACAGCGTCCTGCCGCTCGCTGCGGATACGACGGTCGTCGTGGTGGGTGATGGTGCCGACAATATCAGCAAGGCAGCGGGCGGCTGGACTCTGTCATGGCAGGGTGGCGGCTATGCGAATGAAGACTTCCCGAACGGGCAGTCTATTCTCGATGGCATCCGCGGCGTCGTTGAGCCCGCGGGTGGTGAGGTCGTCTTTGATCCTGACGGAACATCCGCTGTCGCTGCAGATGTCGTTATCGCTGTCTATGGCGAAGATCCTTATGCTGAGGGGATTGGCGACGTCAACAATCTGGATTTCCGGCCAAACGGCTTCGATACGGAGCGGCTTGAGGCTTACAAGGCTGCGGGCATCCCTGTCGTTTCCGTTTTCCTGTCGGGACGGCCGCTCTGGGTGAATCCGGAGCTGAACGATTCCGACGCGTTCGTTGCGGCTTGGCTGCCGGGGTCGGAAGGCGCCGGCGTTGCGGACGTACTGTTCCAGACCGAGCCAGAGTATGACTTCACTGGCAGGCTGTCATTCTCCTGGCCCCGGACGGCTTCAGGCGCACCGCTGAATCCCGGATCCGAGGATTACGATCCGCTATTTGCGTACGGTTTCGGCCTCAGCTATGCATCAGCCGCCGAGAATCTGGGCGAGTTGTCTGAAGACCCTGAGATTGTTCTGACTGAAGCTGAAGTCGCGGAGATGCTGACGCTCTTCTCCGGTGGAGCACCCGGCTCCTACTGGAGCGCGGTTCTGGTTGAAGGCGGGCAGTTTGCGCCGCTTCAGTCCGGAGAAACCCGTTTGGGTGGCCTCACCATCACGCGCACTGACTATTCCATTCAGGAAGATGGCCTTGTGCTCACCTGGGCTGACACCGGGACACGTTTTGCCATCGGGACGGGCGGCGCGCCGGTCGATGTTGCGCTCGCGACGGAAGAACCAGTCGATCTTGTGTTCATGGCTATGGTTCCCGATGGTGGTTCGCACGAGATCACGCTTAGTGGTGGGTGTTCGCTGGACGGCAGCTGCGCGGGGGCCGAGAGCCTGAGCATTGAGGGTGGCGACTGGAGCGAATATCGCGTGCCTGTGGCGTGTCTCGGACATTCGGATCTGACCGCGATCCGGTCTGCTGTGGCGATTTCGTCATCATCTGCAGGTAGTATTGCGCTTGCTGATATGGTCCTGCAGCCAACGGCGGGCGAAGTCGTCTGCTCCGACTGAGACGGCGGGACTGAAAAAGTAATCGCCTGACCATCGGTCGGGCGATTACGTCCATGCGGGAAGCTTCTGGATGACTGTTTTCAGAGCAATTGCTCTTTGTCTTGTCGTGGCGATCTGGGGAGGGTTCCCGGGTAATGCCCAGCCTGGGTGTGGCGATCCGGCAGGCATTTGCACGCAAGCGTCTGAAAGTGGTTTCCCTCTTGTCCGGGACGGATTGCCAGCGTCGATCCATGTAGATGCGAATGACTGGTCTGGCGTGCTGCGCGCCGCTGCGGATCTGAGGGCAGATCTTGCGGTGATCGGGGGCAAGGACGGGGAACTGGTCACGTGGGAGAAGGGCTCTCCCGCATCTGGCATGATCGTGATCGTCGGCACGCTTGGACAGTCGGACCTGATCGATACCTTGGTAGAAGACGGCCGTCTGGATGTTGCAGACATTCAGGGCCGCTGGGAAGCGTACACCCAGACCATCATCCAGGAACCATTTCCCGGCGTGGAGTCGGCACTCATTGTCGCCGGGTCTGACAAGCGCGGGACAATTTACGGTATCTATGACCTCTCCGAACGGGCGGGTGTGTCTCCCTGGCACTGGTGGGCGGATGTGCCTCCGGATCGGCAAGCCAACCTGACCGTCCTGCCCGGCGTGAACACGGACATGCCGGAGGTGAAGTACCGAGGAATATTCCTGAACGATGAAAACCCGGCGCTCTATGGCTGGGCGAATGAGACATTTGGCGGGTTCAACAAGGACTTCTATGAGAAGGTCTTCGAACTCATCCTGCGGCAGAGGGGCAACTATCTGTGGCCAGCGATGTGGGGAAAGGCCTTCTGGGACGATGATCCGGAGAATGGTGCGACGGCCGACCTCTATGGTGTGGTGATTGGTACGTCTCACCACGAACCGCTGATGCGCGCGCATGTCGAGTGGGAGCGCTATGGAGAGGGAGCATGGGACTACACGTCCAATGCCGCGAGTTTGCAGGCGTTCTGGCGGGGCGGCATGGAGCGCATTGACGATAAGGAAGCGATCGTGACCGTCGGGATGCGCGGGGATGGTGATGAAGCCATGACCGGGGGAACGGCAATCGCGCTGCTTGAAAGGATCGTCTCCGACCAGCGTCAGATCATTGAAGACGTGACAGGGAGGCCGGCGCAGGCGCAGCCGCAATTGTGGGCGCTCTACAAGGAAGTTCAGGATTACTACGATCAGGGCATGCAGGTGCCTGATGACATCACCCTGCTTTTCGCAGACGATAATTGGGGAAATATCAGGCGCCTGCCCTCTCCGGGTGACAAGCGCCCGGGTGGATATGGGGTGTACTACCATTTCGACTATGTTGGGGGACCAAGGAACTACAAATGGCTGAACACGACCCAGATCGAGCGTGTCTGGGAGCAGATGCTTCTGGCGTGGGAATATGACGCCACGGAGATATGGATCGTGAATGTGGGTGACCTGAAGCCAATGGAGTTGCCCATAAGCTTCTTTCTGGATTTTGCGTGGGACCCGGAAGACTGGCCGCTCGAAAGATTGCCAGACTATACGCAGGAATGGGCCGGTCAGCAGTTTGGGCTGAAATATGCGGAAGAAGCTTCGGAGCTGCTGAATCTGTACACGAAATACAATGCCCGCCGGAAGCCGGAGCTTCTGGACGCTGAGACGTACAGTGTTGAGAACTATCGGGAGTTCGAGCGCGTCGTAGCGGACTACAACGCGTTGGCTGCTCGTGCGGATACGCTCCTGCAGAAAATGCCTTTGGAACGCCGGGATGCTTTTCTTCAACTCGTCTGGTTCCCGGTGCACGCCAGTGCGAATCTGAATGAGCTGTACTTCGCGACCGCACTCAACCATTTGTATGCAGAGCAGGGCCGGAGTGACACGAATGCAATGGCCGACCGGGTGGCAGAACTGTTTGCCCGGGATGCGGAGCTGACGCGCATCTATCATGAGGAAATCGCGGGCGGAAAGTGGAACCACATGATGTCGCAGACGCATATCGGTTACACATCCTGGCAACAGCCCGATGAGCAGACCGTGCCGGAGACTTTGAGGCGGAAGGCGGGCGGACGTCCGAAGCTTGGCGTCGCAATCGAAGGCAACCGCAATGTCTGGCCGAAGACTGGTGGTGCGGCAATTCTTCCGCAATCAGACAGCATCAACCGGCAGGCGCGCCATTTCGAGGTATTCAACCGAGGGGGGGGAGCTGCTCCATTCACTGTCAGTACGGACAGAAACTGGCTCAACGTTTCCGAAACGGAAGGCCGTGCGGAAAAGACCCGGCGCATCGATATCGACATTAATTGGAAGATTGTTCCTGAAGGTCATTCCGTCGGAATCATCAAGGTAAGAAGCGGTTGGTGGAACGTCACCACGATCCGTGTACCCGTCTATAAGCCACAATCCGGCGACGTAGCCGGGGAGTACTTCTCTGGTAAGGGTGTTCTGTCCATTCCTGCCGCGATTCCTACCCGTCGGGTTGAGGGCGACGGGGTGGCCTGGCGGGTCATTCCCAATCTGGGCCATGAGGGTGACAGCATTGCCGCATTCCCACGCACGCACAAATCATTTGCGCCTGATGGAAAGGCGCCCCGGATTGAATATGATGTCCATCTTCCCGGCGATGGAAAGTTCGAGATCGTGGTCGATCTCGCACCGACACTCGACTTTCAGGGCAAGGGCGGCAGCCAGTTCGCGGTCTCTCTCGACGATCAGCCAGTTCAGATTATCAATGCTAATGGCGACCTTGAACCGTCGGAGGGCATCTGGAATTCCGTCGTCGCGAACAATCGCATCTCGAAGACAATTCACGTGTCAGCAGAGACAAGCGGCTCACACACGGTAAAGCTGTGGCTCATGGATCCGGGGCTTGCTTTTCAGTCGGTCAGGATCGGCCGGAAGGGCATGCCGGATAGCTATCTCGCGCCGCCTTACAGTGCGCGTGTGCCTCAGTGAGGCTTGTTCGTTGTCAGCTTTTCGACTTCGATTGGGCTGCGTGCCGCATGATGTTCTGAGCGAGAGTCGCCCATAATCCTGCGTTCATCTCAGAGGTATGCGGGCCGAGTGCACCCTGAGCTTCTGGCGGGAGGTGCTCCACGGGCTCACCATTCTGTTTGAAGACATAGTGCTCAAACATGGTTTGCCACACTTTCTTCTGATCGGGAGGCAGGTCCCGTATGGCCAGAATGGCGTGCAGCATCGAGTCGAAAGGTGAACCTCCCAGGTGCGCCGCGTCGTTCCACCAGTAGTTCACCAGAATGTTGAAGGGCGTCAGAGACTGGACATGGTGCCACCAGGCATACGGAATATATATGGCGTCGCCAGGCTCTAGTTCGGCGACCAATGCGTGAGCAAGCGCCTCCTCGAAGCCAGGATAGGCGCCGAGGTCGATATCTTCGATGCGCACCATGCTGATGGGCGGACCCGCCAGCGTGTGTTCGAACGGGCCGGCATACATATTGGCCAGCTGGTCCGGTGGAAAGAGCGTGAAGCGGCGTTGGCCGGCTGCGACACAGGCGATGTTTTCCGAGAGGTCGAAATGGGTCTGAACGGTGAGGTGGTTACCGATCCAGATCCGCGGCTCAATGGCCGGATTGAGGAGCGACAAGCGGTTCTCGCCGGCAAAGCCCGGGATATGATCCCTGACGGGAATGGACTGGATGTAGATTGAGCCGGGCTGCGGCACCGCCATCTGCGAGAGCAGCCCGGATAAGGCCGCGCCAAGCGGAACGGGGCGACGATGGAAGTTCAGTCCTTTCAGATCATCGCTGTAAAAGAACTTTCCCTGAATCTCCGGCGCACCGAAGATTGTCTCGACTTGTCTCCCATTGTCGAATTGCATGACATAATTGGCCGCCTCATGCGGAGACGCCGTTGCTGCTGCCACAACCGGCCAGTCACTCGCCACAGCTTTCAGAAGGGCGGGCCGGCCTGCCGGGCGGATTTCGTTCTCAAGCATGTCCCGGGTGACACGCTCATACGTGTCGACCGGCGGAACTGAGATATCTGTAATGGATATTCTTTGCGTCATGGGGCTCTGAAGGCTGATCCGGAAGACTATATGTGATGATCCACCCTGCTGTCCAAAAGCTGGGGAACACCGGACGTGAAAAGGGCGCACCGGTTTCCCGGTGCGCCCTGTGAGTATTTCAATCCGCGTATCAGAAGTTTGCGCGGATCGAGAAGGTTACCCGCCGGTCATTCCGGTACCAGGAGCGGCCACCGCGGCGTCCATCCGCATTCGGGATGTAGGAGGTGGTTTCCGCCACTTCGTCGAGAAGGTTTGCGCCCTGCACACCGATCTTCACGTTTTCATTTACGTTGAAGAAGATCGAGCCATCGAGCTGGCCAGTGTCTTCCTGGAAGATCGGATAGAATGGCGTGATCACATCGCGTGGCGTCACGAGATAATCACTCCGCCAGTTATAGGCTAGGCGGGCCGAGAAGAGGTCGTCTTCATAGATCGCCGCGATGTTGTAATTGTGCTCGGACAAGCCTTCGAGTGGAAGGTCAGCCAGATTGATCACAGCATCGTTGGCGGCTGGCGTGGACGTTGAGTTCGTCACGCCTGCCGACTGGACACCTTCACTGTCGATATAGGTGTAGGTGATCTGTGCACCGAGATTCCCCAGCAAGCCCGGGAGGTAGTCGTCGTAGAATTGCTGATAGGCAACTTCGAAGCCGCGTACCTTGCCGGTCTCATCCGAATTCGTCGGCTGGCGGGTGAAGACATTGTAACTCTGTCCGCCATTCGTGAATTCCAGACCGCCCTGACCGGTTGCGATGACATTGTCGATTTCCTTGTAGAACCCGGAAATCGTAAGGGAGCCGACTTCATCGAAGTACCATTCCCACGACAAGTCGAAATTGTCTGCTTCAACCGGTTCGAGCCACGGATTGCCGCCGGAAGACTGGAAGCCATACCAGCCGTTCTGAAAACCGGCAGGCGGAGCGTCCGATTCGGGCGTGCGTGGGTCATCCTCCGTGACTTCCGTGATGGTGAAGTAATTACGCATCAGGCCCAGATCCGGACGGGAAATCCCCTTCGAATAGGCAAAGCGCACGATCATCTCATCCGAGAGGCCGACCTTCAAATTGAAGCTCGGAAGGAAGTTCTCGTACTTGTTCTCCGCAACTTCAGAAACGGTTGCGCCGTTCGAGAATGCCCGAATTGCATCCCGCTCGGCCTGTGACAGGGCACAGTATCCTGGCGGCTCGTAGGTTTGGCCCGGGTCGAGATCCGTCGGAGTGAGACAACGGTTAGTCGGAACCCCTGGGCCCGCGACGCCGAAGTCCTGCAGGAAGGAATCTGCGTCCGGATAGCCGTACGCACCGGCGGAGCTGAACTCCGTCTCGACATAACGAAGTCCGATATTGCCGTCGATCGAGATGCCGTTTCCGAAAGGATCATCATGACCAAAGTTCAACATCGCATAGATGGCGTTCGTTGTTTCCTTGGTATCGTTGATCTCGTTCGGCAGGAATGGCGTGCCCGCGACAACGCCGTCGCGCTCGATCAGGCGCCGCCAGCCATCCGATCCGCCCTGGGGCGCGGCGGTAACCCCGCCATTTGCTGCCCACTGTGCGACAACCATGTCCGCAAACGCGGCACCGGCCAGATAGTTCTGGGCAAGGTTCTGGTTGTAGTACGGGAAAGCCGGAGGCGTGGTGACTTCGCCGCGCTGGAAATCGTCCCAGAAGAAGTTCGACACGACACCTTCCGGTACGCCGACTTCATCAAACCAGACCGGGCCGCCACGGCCCCAGATCTCGGAAAGGGCACCCCAGTTGTAGGTCGAGAAGCGCGTCGTTTGCTCACGCTCGGCCCAGCGAACGCCACCGCGAACGGATTTGACCCAGCCGCCATCGTCAAGGAAGTCATAGTCGACATCTGCGCGGAAGGCCTGTTCTTCGCCATCGCTCGCATCGATATGATCCATGGCTGCGCGCCAGAATGAGTTTTCCGGATTGTGGAAGCTCGGATAGGGCGCATCCATGTAACGCGGACATGCCCCTGTAGAGCCCGGTGTAACGCCGTTACATGTGTCCTCTTCATAAGGCGCAAGATAGACGATGTCCGGAATATCCTTGTTCAGGTCGAGGGAGATATCCTGGAACGTCGTGCCCCAAATGCCGAAGTCGACACTGTTCGAACCTGCCGAAACCTTCTGGTAGTCGAAGTTGAAAGCCCAGCGGTCATTCGGTGTCCATTTCACATTGAGAGATGTGTCCTGAGTCCAGAATTCCTGTTCGACGTCGCGACGGATATTGTTCGACTGCAGGCCATAGACTGGCGTCCGGCGTCCGCCATCCTCAATGGGCGTGTTCTGGTCGTCCCGCCAGCCAAGAGGCGCCGAGATCGTGCCAAAGCCGAAGAGGTCGTCATTGTTAAAGCCGAATTCGGTGCCCGGAACGAAGAAGAATGCATCGTCGCCGACATTATCTGTCGCGATTTCCGAAACAAACTCCGTCCACGACGTCGTCGACTCCGACTTCAGGAACTCTGCCGTCGCAAGGATGGTCTTGTCCGGGCTGCGCCACTGGAGCGAGCCGCCATAGCCGACACGCTCGCGGTCATATTCCTGGGTACGGATGGCCGCGCCTTCCGGAACCCAAACGCGGCTGCTCGCAAGGTCGTCGCGCGGCTGGAAGGATGACGCCTGCGTGCCGTCAGAGCGGGTCTGCAGCTCGGATGTCACGCCGTTGATCAGAATGCCGAATTCACCCCAGTCGGTATCCCAGCGGTCGCTGATCAGGCCGGAGAAGGTGGGTGAAGTTTCCTTGCGGAAGTCTCCGAAGTTGAGATCGGCTGTGCCAGCGATCACCCGGTCGGCGGAATCAAACGGTTTGCGTGTGACGAGGTTTACAGTGCCGGATACGCCGCCCTCAATCAGGTCGGCTGTCTGGTTCTTGTAAACCTGAACTGAGCCGAGCAGCTCGGGAGTCACATCAGAGAAGCTCAGGCCACGGCCATTGTTCGCGGAAAAGCTGTCGCGTCCATTGAACTCGGAACGGACAAAGGTAAGGCCGCGAACTACCACGCCCGCACCTTCAATCGAGAAGTGATCGGGGTCATCAGCGGCGGCAAACCGGCTGATGGTAACACCGGGAACGCGTTGCAGAGCTTCGGTGACGGACCGGTCAGGCAAAGCACCAATGTCTTCTGCTGTAACAGCGTCGACGAACGTGTCGGCATTCCGCTTGATTGCCTGTGCATTCTGAAGGGACGAGCGGATGCCCTGGACAACAACCGTATCCTGCCTTGCCTCGTCTTCAGTTCCCTCATCGACTTCTGTGGTTTCTACGGGTTCGTCCGCGTCTTCCTGCGCGATGGCGGGTGCTGCCGTCAGCAGCGAAAAGGCGGATGCGCCACAAAGCAGCGCCGTCCACTTTGCCGAGCGCTTCGCGCGCGCGGACTCATCTTCTTTCTTGGGCTTCACGTTGTACCTCCCTGATACCAGCTTTCTCCACCGCGACCCCACATTTCCATGTGTGCACGTCTTTTTTCGCGTGCTTTTACCTCGGTGACAGTTTTACGCGACCACAAAATGTTTGCGCTATCAAGTCAAATTTGTAACTTTGTGCTTTCCTTGGGGGAACTATTGCAAATAGGTAACGGTCTACGCTCCGGGCACCTGCCGCCTTGCCTTGGATCAGAAGCGCGGACATTCTTCATAAGGTGAGGACAGAGGGCAAAATGAGTGGTCAGGCAGCGCCGCTGCGTAAGATTGTCATTGTCGGAGGCGGCACAGCTGGCTGGATGACAGCCGCTGGCTTATCTCGGGTTTTCAGCAAGCATGACCTGACGATTGAACTTATCGAGTCAGATCAGATCGGCACTGTTGGTGTTGGCGAAGCTACCCTGCCTCATCTCCGGTTCTTCAACGAACGGCTCGGCATTGACGAAGCTGAATTCATGTCGCGGACAAGTGCAACGTTCAAGCTTGGCATCGAATTCCGCGACTGGGGGCGTATCGGCGATTCTTATATCCACCCCTTTGGAGAATATGGCCGCGAGGTGCGTGGGGTTGAGTTTCATCATTACTGGCTGAAAGCGCGGCAAGGCGGCTGGCCAGGGCGGATCGACGAATTCTCGCTGCCGGTAATAATGGCGGAGCAATCGCGCTTCGGGTTTCCGGATCAGGACCCGCGTTCTGTCATGTCGTCCTATTCCTATGCCTACCAGTTGGATGCGGGTCTCTATGCCACATTCCTGCGAGAGTATGCCGAAGCAAACGGTGTCGTGCGCACCGAGGGAAAGATTGTTGACGTAAGCCTCGCTCCCGAAAGCGGGAACGTTGCGGCTGTCGTTCTTGAGCGGGGAGGGGAAATTTCGGGCGATCTGTTCGTCGATTGCTCCGGGTTCAGAGGGTTGTTGATAGGCCAGGCATTGGGAGCCGGGTTCGAGGATTGGACGGATTACCTTCCATGTGATCGTGCTATCGCGATCCCCTGCGAAATGACAATGGAGAATGTTCCTTACACACGCGCAACAGCGCGAGAGGCGGGGTGGCAATGGCGTATTCCGCTGCAGCATCGCGTGGGAAATGGTTATGTGTTTTCAACCCGGTTCACGGATGATGAGCGGGCCCGGGAAGTGCTTCTCGACAGCCTCGAAGGCAAGCCGCTCGCGGATCCGAAATTTATCGGCTTCAAGGCTGGGAAAAGAGATGCGCAATGGGTAAAGAACTGCGTCGCGATCGGGCTTTCCAGCGGATTCCTTGAGCCCCTGGAGTCCACCAGCATCTATCTTATTCAAGCAGGTGTGACCGCGCTTGCAGAGTTGCTGCCCGGTCGGGATATCGAAGATGCAGACATCCGCGAATTCAATCGTGTGATGGATCTCGAATACGAGCGGGTGAGGGATTTCCTCGTCCTGCACTATCACGCGACGGAGCGGCGGGATTCGCCATTCTGGGACTATGTCCGCACGATGGATATTCCGGAGTCCCTGGCCTACAAGATGGAGCTGTTCCGGAAGAGGGGTGTCGTGATGGAGTACAAGGATGGCCTTTTCCTCCATCCAAGCTGGATTGCCGTTTATCTCGGTCAGCGCGTTGTCCCGGACCACTACGACCCGCGAGCGGATGCGATCGCAGATGCCGATTTGCAGAAGATGCTCAATGAGATGCAGAGCCTGATTTCCGGGGCTGTCGGAAGGCTTCCGACCCATGCGGCGCAGCTTCAGGAATACTGCGCCAGGGAAATGGCCTGATACGATCCGTCATGACCCAATCCGATTCCCACTTTCCGATATTGATCACAGGCGATACGCTAGAGGCTTGGCTGGCGGCGGTTTATCTTGCGCGCGTGTTGACCAGGACGCCGCTGGAGGTGGCGATTCTTCCTGTTGAGTATTCGGGGGAAATTTCAGGCGCGATCGTTGCGCTGCCGGAGGTAGTTGATTTTCACGCAGCCCTCGGGTTTGACGAGCGGGACCTGCTGAGGTTCTGCGGCGGCTGTTTCCGGCTTGGCGCTCTGTATGAAGACTGGTCCGCCGCCGGGAGCAGGGCCGTACACGCCTATGGGGCGTCTCCACCGTCACCGGGAGAGGGTGCCTTCCATCAGTACTGGAACCGTGTGCGTGGCGAGGCGGATGTCGAGCCGTATTCGGCCTACAGTCTCGCAGCCTCAATGGCCGCCACCGACCGCTTCAATCATCCGGGCGAGGTGGAAGCCGCCGAAGGCCATTATAGATATGGCTATCACTTCAATGCAGCGCGCTACCGGGAGTACTTGAAGCGAGCGGCCCTGCATTACGGTGCGCGACTGATTGAGCCGGGGATGGACCGCATACATCTATCTGACGACAATGGCTCCTTGGCCGGATTGCAGCTCGCTGATGGGCGCACGGTGACGGCGGATACCTATGTGGACGCGTCAGGTTTTGGTTTGTTGGCCGGAGCGCTGGCCGGATCAGACTGGCAACATGACCGGATACTTCCCTTCAATGCGCAGTATACGGTTGAGCAGCCGCCCGGAGTACTTTCCCGGTCGCGCATTGTTGCGCAAGCGGACTCGCTTCTGATCGAGACTCCAACTGTACATTCGCAATACCGTTCACTGGTTTTTGAGAGTGGCAAATTTTCCCGCGCGGAGGCGGCGGCGCGGCTCGGTCCCGGCGGGACATACTCGGAGTTTCATCGCGGATATCGCCAGCCCTGGCGGGCAAATTGCCTGGCGCTCGGTCCATCCGCGTTTCACCTTGGCCCACTGGAGGGCGTATCTCTTCAGCTGATAATGACCGGTGTTCTCCGCTTAGCAGAATTGTTTCCCGGAAAGGGCGCAGAAGCGATCGCTGCAGCGGAGTACAATCGCCGCATGATGATGACTTATCACCGCCTGAGGGATCTTCAGGGGATGCACTACGCGCTCTCTGGGCAGCCTTGGGCGGTTCCGGAGGAGAAACTCTCTGCGGAGAACCGGATCCGGCTTGAGCAATTTCGCAGCCGGGGGCGTGTCGTGACGTTTGATGACGAGACGTTCTCGCCCGATAGCTGGACCAGTATCATGTTGGGGCATGGTGTTCATCCCCGGCGCGTCGATCCGCTTGCCACAGTTTTGCCTGTCGGTGAGCTTCGCCAGCGGCTCCGGAGTCTGAGGGAGCATGTCCGGAAGACATGCGAAAGTCTGCCTACGCAGCGGGTTTATCTGGAGCAGGCGAATGCTATCGCGCCCATCGGTGAGCGGAGCCCGGCATGACTATATCCGAGCACACGCTGGACCGGGTCGTGATCGTCGGCGGAGGGACAGCCGGCTGGATGGCCGCCGCGGCCCTGTCCCGTTTTGTCAGAAACGGACACACCGAGATCGTGCTGATCGAGTCAGAGCAGATCGCGACTGTCGGAGTCGGGGAAGCAACCATTCCGCCAATTGTTGCATTCAACAGCCTTTTGGGAATCGATGAGAACGAATTCATTCGCGAAACGCAGGCGACCTTTAAGTTGGGCATTGAGTTCGATGGCTGGCTGCGAGAGGGCGAAGCCTATATTCATCCGTTCGGGGAGTATGGCCGGGATATCGAGGCGATTAAGTTCTACCAGTTCTGGCTGAAGATGCGGGCCGGTGGGCCTGTGCCACCACTTGAGGAGTACTGCCTTTCTGCCGTTGCCGCGCGGCTGGGGAGATTCGCCCGGCCGTCGCCGGATCCGCGTTCGGTGGCGTCAAGCATTGCATACGCCTTCCATTTCGATGCCGGTCTCTACGCGGCCTATCTGAGGCGCTACGCGGAGGCGCGAGGTGTCCGGCGGATTGAGGGGCGTATCGTCAATGTAAATCTCAGGGCTGAGGACGGCTTCATCGACAGTGTCAGGCTGGAATCCGGTAAGTCTGTGGCAGGGGATCTGTTCATCGATTGCTCGGGCTTCCGGGGGCTTCTCATCGAAGACGCATTGGAGACGGGATACGAGTCCTGGCAGCATTGGTTGCCGTGCGACCGGGCTGTTGCCGTTCCAAGTGAATTGTCAGGGCCGCCAGTTCCGTATACGCGTGCCACTGCCCGGCGGGCAGGCTGGCAATGGCGCATTCCGCTACAACACCGGATGGGCAATGGCCACGTCTATTGTAGCGCCCATGAAACGGATGAGGGCGCGTGCGACACATTGCTCGCCAACCTGGACGGCGGACCGACGGCAGAGCCGCGCGTACTGCATTTCCACACTGGCCGGCGCAGGAAGTTCTGGAACCGGAATTGTGTGGCGCTCGGCCTTTCCGGAGGGTTCATGGAGCCATTGGAGTCGACCTCCATACACCTGATTCAAGCCGGGATATCCAAACTGATCGCACTCTTTCCCGACAAGCGGTTCAATCCGGTAGAGGCCGACGAATACAATCGCCTGACGGCCATGCAGTTCGAGCAGATCAGGGATTTTCTTATCCTTCATTATAAGGCGACGCAGCGCAGGGATTCTGCCTTCTGGGACTATGTGCGCGAAATGGAAATCCCGGACACGCTCGCCACGAAGATGGAGCTGTTCCGGTCTAAAGGACGGATCTTCCGTTTCGAAGACGAGCTGTTCGGAGAGGCGAACTGGATATCTGTCTTGCTGGGACAGGGAGTGGTGCCATCGACCTGGGATCCCATGGTCGATTCTATCAGAGAGGCAGACTGGAAACGCCATATGGCGACGGTTCACGAGGCCATAAGAACGACCGCCGAACAGTTGCCGCCACATGAGACATTCATTCGCCGTTTCTGTGCGGCGGAGCCGGTATAGCCTGGAGACAGAACCATGGAAGTAGACCGCATACGAAAGACTGTGATTGTCGGGGGCGGGACGGCTGGCTGGATGACAGCTGCGGCGCTGTCCAAGATTCTGCAGGGCAATGTTTGTGAGATTGAGCTGATTGAGTCTGATGATATCGGCACGATTGGTGTGGGTGAAGCGACCATTCCTCAGATCGGCACCTTCAACCGGACGCTGGGGCTCGATGAAAATGAGTTCGTCCGCCGCACCAAGGGCAGCTTCAAGCTTGGAATCGAGTTTGTGAACTGGGGCGCCAAGGGACAGCGCTATATCCACCCTTTCGGCCCCTATGGTCTCGATATGGAGGGTGTTTCCTTTCATGCCTATTTCCTGAAGCATCATGGCGATTCCTATGATTGCCAGACAACGGAACAATATTCATTGCAGGCCATGGCCGCGCGTCAGGCCAAGTTCATGCGGCCGGTAAATGCAGGGAACTCTCCGCTTTCCAAAATAGCCTATGCCTTTCACTTCGATGCAGGCCTCTATGCGCGGTTCCTGCGGGAATTCTCGGAAGCGCGAGGCGTCAGGCGCACCGAGGGTAGGGTAGTAGGCGTCAGCCAGCGTCCGGAGGATGGGTTTATCAAATCCATTACGCTGGAAAACGGACAGGAGATTGAAGGCGATCTCTTCATTGACTGCACGGGTTTCCGCGGCTTGTTGATCGAGCAGACGCTAAAGGCAGGCTACAATGACTGGACGCACTGGTTACCCTGTGACCGCGCTGCGGCCATTGCGTGCGAGAAGACCAGACCGCTCCTGCCATATACGCGTTCGACCGCGCACGAGTTTGGCTGGCAATGGCGTATCCCGCTGCAGCACCGCACGGGCAATGGCATGGTCTATTCCAGCCAACATGTCAGTGATGATGCGGCTGTCGAGAGGCTGCTTGCCAATCTGGATGGCGGGCCCATCGGTGAGCCCCGCCTGCTGAGATTCCAGACAGGGCACAGGAAGAAGTTCTGGGACAAGAATTGTGTCGCGATCGGTCTATCCGCCGGCTTTCTGGAGCCGTTGGAGTCGACATCGATCCACCTGATTCAGAGCGGCATTTCCAAATTGCTCCAGATGTTTCCGGACAGGCACTTCCGGCAGTCGGATATTGACCGCTACAATCGTGTCACGACGTTTGAGTATGAACGCGTCCGCGATTTCATCATCCTGCACTACCATGCCACACAGCGCGACGATTCCGAATTCTGGAATTACGTCCGCACAATGTCGGTGCCTGATTACCTGCAGGACAAGATGGATCTGTTTCGCGGATATGGACGGATATTCCGCGAGAATGAGGAATTGTTCAACGACACCAGTTGGTTTGCCGTCATGATCGGCCAGAACATCCGCCCGCGTGGTTATGACCCGGTTGCAGATGTCCTGTCCGATGAAGAGACTGCCGTGCGCCTGAGTGATATCCGCAACGCAATTGCGAATTCGGCAGACTATATGCCTCTGCAGTCAGACTATATCGCAGAGACTTGTGCGGCCGATACGCTTATTCCCGTGGGTGGCTGACGCCTTGGTCTGAAATAGCATAGACGCCGAATACTGCGCCCACGAAGCCGCCCGCAGCACGTGTACTCAGAATGGTGCCGTCCTGGTCGGTGGCGATGGGAACCCATTCTTCCTCCGGAGTGGACTGATAGAAATCGTAAGCGCTGCCCCGGGCGACTATTCTTAGCCGGACAGGTTGACCATCTTCAGCTGTCGCTGGAACTTCCGTCACGAGCTCTCCGTTCGCCGCCATCTCCGCACCGTGCTTCTTTCGTAAGCGGACGACCCGCTCTCCGCCGGTGTTGACCGATACGCCAAGTGCGTAGTGAAAATCATCGCTCTGGAATGCAGCAATACCGGCTTCGTCAGCGGGACTCATTGCGTCAAACTGAATTTCGGTTTCCGCCTCGGCGTGGATGTGCTGTTGCCGCCGCGCAAGGAATGAGGGTTGGGCGGTGTCGCCAAGGCTGACCGGGCGGGCGTCGATTACCAGCTTGCCGCTCTGAACTCTATGCCAGTTCCCTGAAGGTACGCGCGGAGTCATCCAATGAAAGGGAAGGTCACCGCTGTCGAAGTCTTCAACAATTGAGAAATTGCCACTGGTCGGCACGGACGAGGCCGGTTGCGGTGGCAGGGCGGGTCGTTTCTGGACATAAGGAATAGCCTCTTCCGGCCGGGTGAGTATTGGCCAGCCATCCTGCCAGGTGACCGGAAGCAGAAAGGTCTCACGTCCGGTATTGTAGTCGTCTCCCTGATAAGGGCGCACGCCGAGAAAGGCCGCCCACCAGTTTCCGTCGCCATCCTGCACGAAGTCGGCATGGCCAACAGAGGTGATCGGGTTCGGGCGATCTTCGGGCAGGTCCCGCTGTGTCAGAACAGGGTTGTTCTCGTAGGGCGAATACGGGCCAAGTACATTATCTGCCTTGAACATGACCTGCGAGTGGTTCACCGCGGTGCCGCCCTCGGCCGAGCTGAAGAGGTATTCGTCGCCGAGCTTGTAGATATGAGGACCTTCTATCCAGATCGGCTTGTCTTCCGGCCGGGCCCCGCCATCGACGATGACTGTCGGCTCCGCAATTGGCTGAAAGGTCTCGCGATCAATTTCCCTGATCCAGATGGCCCGGTGGCCGTCATAGGTGGAACCGCCCGGCGGTTCGTCATTGTTCATCAAGTAAAGCTTGCCGTCGTCATCGAAGAAAAGCGATGGGTCGATGCCGCCGACATCCGGTATCCAGACAGGGTCTGACCAAGGCCCGGTCGGGTCCGTGGCGGTCACGATGAAATTGCCGCCGCAATCCACACAGGTGTTTGCGATATAGAACATGCCTTCATGGTATTCGATAGTGGGGGCGAACACGCCCCGCGACAGTCTCAGTCCGTCAAAGTCCAGCATACCCGGTCGGTCAATGACGTTTCCGATCTGCGTCCAGTTCACGAGATCCTTGCTGTGGAACACGGGGATCCCCGGAAAGTAGCAGAAGGTCGAGTTCACCAGATAATAGTCGTCACCCGCCTGCGTGATGCTGGGATCGGGATAGAAGCCTGCGAGAATTGGATTGTACATCTCGTCTTCTTCCAGCGGCTGATCGAAGACGGGATCGCTGCCGGAATAGGCAAAGTACTCGAAATACGCTGTTGGCGGTGTTGCCGGATTTGCTGTCTCCTTCGCTGGCGAGCAGGCCGCCGCAAAAAGAGACAGAATGGCAAGCGCAGTGATGGGGGTGCATGCTGGGCGTGTCATGTTCGTTTCCTCCCGGGTTCTCTGCGGTATGGACGCCCGCAGGAACCGTATGATAGCGTTATCAGAGTGATAATGAAGCGACCGGCCTGACCGGTCAACCGGGAGGAAAAGATGACCAGATTCACCAGACGTCAGACGCTTGCGATGATGTCCGCCTCAATCGCTGCTGGCGCGTGTGCGACTCCCGGCGGGGCGTTCAAGGCAGGATCGGAAACGGCTGCTCTGAAGGATCTCGCGAGCGAAAAGGGCATCCGTTTCGGATCGGCGATGGCTGCCGGTCAGTTACGCGATCAGAAGTATGTCGATCTGATACTCAGGGATTGTTCGGTGATCGTCGCCGAGAACGAGCACAAGATGTACGTGATCCAGCCGACTCCTGAAGCAATGAACTGGGCACCTGCAGATGCGCTGGTCGAGTTCGCGAAATCCAATGGCCTTGGCATGCGTGGGCATACACTTGTCTGGCAGCATTCGAACTGGCTTCCGCGCTGGGTAAACGAGACGGAGTTCTCCAGCGCCGCCGACGCCGAACAGATGCTGGGCGGCTATGTCAAAAGCGTTGCGTCACGGTACTCGGACTTTCTGTATTCATGGGACGTCGTGAATGAAACGATCGATCCGGCGACCGGGGCAATACGGGAGACGTCACTGTCCCGCGCAATGGGCCCGGAGGTTATCGACTTCTGTTTCCACAAGGCCCGCGAAACGGCGCCGAATGCGACCCTTGCGTACAATGACTATATGAGCTGGGAGAGCGGACACGAGAAACATCGTGCAGGTGTGTTGCGAATGCTGGAGCGCCTGAAAACGAATGGCGTTCCGATTGATGCCCTGGGTATTCAGAGCCATTCGAACGACAACAAACCGACGGAATTCACGCCGGACAAGCAACGCACCTGGCGTGCATTCGTCGAGGAAGCGATTGGCATGGGTCTCGAAATCTATCTCACGGAATTCGACGTCAACGATACGGAGATGGTCCCGTCCGTTGCGCAGCGTGACCGGGAAATCGCGGCCTTCACGAAGGATTATCTCGACATGATGTTCAGCTATCCTGAAACAAGGGATGTGCTGATGTGGGGTCTGGTCGACAGTCAAAGCTGGTTGCAGAATTTCAAGCCGCGCGAAGACGGAATCGAGAAGCGGCCAACCCTCTACGATTCGAACTATCGCCCCAAATTGATGCGTGATGCCGTCGCGGCAGCTCTGCGTGAGGCACCAGCCCGTTAACCAAGCTGCGGAATAATTATTGCATGTTCCCTTCACTCCTGAAAAATATTACAGGAACTGAGCATTATGACGGAACGCCTGATCGACTTGGTTTGTCTCAGACGTTGGCGGGAAAAGGCAGCGCGGACAGTATGCGCTGAAAAGGGATATGGCTGAAAAACTTTCACGCGTGGGGCGGCGTCAACATGCCACAATCAAGGAAGTGGCCGAACTCGCCGGCGTATCGCAGATGACGGTGTCGCGTGTCCTCAATCGCCGTGAGGTCGTGAGAGAGACGACGCGAGTCCGCGTGGAAGAAGCCATCAGGGAGCTCAACTATCGTCCGAACCTGCTGGCCCGCAGCCTGGCCGGTGGCAGTTCGCTCTTCATCGGGATGATTTTCAACAATCCGAGCAACAGCTATCTCAGTGAACTGCTGATCGGCGCGATGAACCGGTGCCGCGAGGCGGGTCACCACCTCGTTCTTGAGGACTTCTCGTCCTATGACGGCGCTGAGGATGTGGATCAGCTGGTTGATCGGTTGAGTGGTGCCGGACTGGACGGCGTTCTGGTCGTGCCGCCGCTTTCCGAAGATCAGACGCTGTTGAAGAAACTGGAAGAAGCCCGGATAAGTGCTGTGCTTATCGCTCCGCGCGGGCAGCCGGAAAGTGGCACAAGCCTGTCCATTGATGACGAGGCGGCCGCTCGCCAGATGACCCAGCACCTGATCGACAAGGGGCATCGCCGTATCGGTTTTGTCATCGGGGCGGAGGATCAGATTTCGTCGCACCGGCGTCACAGAGGGTTTCTCGCCGCCATGAAAGAGAATGGCATTGAGGTTGATCCCGCCCTCGTGAAGCGTGGCAAGTTCACCTATCGCAGCGGCATGGAAGCAGCGGATGATATACTTGCGCTTGATGATCTGCCTACGGCCATTTTCGCCAGTAATGACGACATGGCGGCGGGCGTCATTGCGTCAGCTTTCCGGCATGGGAAGCGGGTGCCGGAGGACATCTCTGTCGTCGGATTCGATGATACGCCCATTGCCAGTGCGATCTGGCCCCAGTTGACAACTGTCCGTCAGCCGATCGCCGAGATGGGATATCAGTCGGTCGATCTGCTGGCTGCTTTTCTGAACGATCCGGACGCCGATCCCGACAAACGCCATACCGTTCTGGATGTCGCCGTTGTCGAGCGGGATTCCGTCCGGGATCTAAGCGGTTAGGACTCTGGTCTGAAATCTTCTGATATCAGACCTTGCTGACAGTCAGGCGGATTGTGCCGCTGAGTTCGCCATCTGGCGGCAGGGATACAAGCCCGGTGACAGATGCTGCCTGTCGACTGTTTACGGCATCCGGCGCGTGGCTGACAGGCTCGATGCAGAAGAAGTTCTGGCCGGGCGGGGTGAAGACAACGACATGACTGAAGATGCGGTCTGAGACCATCTCTACCGAAAGGCCACGTGCTGGCCATTCTATCCGCGCACGCGCCGGATCCGTCGCAAACGCATTGTCCAGAACAAGATCGTCGACGCGCCGCATTCTCCGGAGATCGGAACAGCCGCATGGCGCCGTCAGTTCGGTGGGAATCATGTTCTCGTCTGAGCGCCAGATGCCGCTGACCGGAAGTTCGATCCGGGCGTCCTGCCTCGGGAAATAGGGATGCCAGCCGAGACCGGCGGGCATGGTCGCTGCGCTAAGGTTTTTCAGGCTGAGGGTGAGGTCGAGACCGTCATGGCGCAGCTGGAAGGTTTGCCGGGCGAGATAACTCCAGGGCCAGTCATCGGCATCGTGCCTGTATGTCAGGGTCGCATGATCGGTGCCCGAGTCATCGACCGACCAGACTGCTGCCCAGCCATGCCCGTGGATCGCGTGCGGCTCCGGCAGGAAGTTTTGCTTCAGGGCGACGTCCCGGCCATTCCACTGGAAGTGTCCATTCGCGATTCTGCCGGAAAAGGGGATGAGGGGAAATCCGGCAGTTTCGAGCGGAGCCTTGGCTGCGATCGCTTCCGGACTGGCTGAGCGGAGGACGCTTTCGCCGGCAAACCTCAGGCTCTTCACACTGCCACCCACTTCCGGCATCAGGCAGAGTTCAAGGTTTCCACGCTGCAGAATGACTGCCATTTGTTTCACTTGCTGGCCCGGTGGGCCATCCCCCTCGATTCCTGCCTGCGCAGAAAGCATGAGAACGCTAACAAGAAAAGCCAGGTAGCTGTAATGCGTGCCCGTACGCGACCGAAACAGCAGGGTGGGTGCGGCATGCAGGCCGCCTGCAGATCGCAGACTTGCGATCATTGGGTTGCAATGATAGCGTTATCATAATAGGGCGGACGCAGCGAAAAGAACAGCCGCCGGGAGGACAGTGGAACGTGTTTCTGGGGATCGACATCGGCACCTCAAGCGTCAAGGCAGCCTTGATTGATGATTCCGGCCGGCAGGTCGAAGTCAGTCAGGCTGATTTGTCGATTTCCCGCCCGAAACCGCTGTGGTCCGAACAGAATCCGTCCGATTGGTGGACGGCGACGAACATGGCTGTCGCCCGGCTGGATGTGAACAACCGGCACAAGGTGAAGGCGGTCGGCCTGTCCGGCCAGATGCACGGCGCAACCCTGTTGGACGAGAAACTGGCGCCGCTCCGCCCGGCCATCCTCTGGAATGATGGCCGAAGCTTCCGGGAATGCGAAGATCTGCAGAAAGCGACGCCGGCGTTTGTTACAAAGGGTGGCAACCTTGTCATGCCGGGCTTCACCGCGCCGAAGCTGGAATGGGTCCGCCGCCACGAGCCTGATGTCTTCGGCAAGGTTCGCGCAGTGCTGCTGCCAAAGGACTACGTCCGCCTGCGCATGACGGGCGACCTTGCCTCCGACATGTCGGACTCTTCCGGAACGCTCTGGATGGATGTCGCCGCGCGAACATGGTCGGATGAGCTTCTTGCGGCATGCGGGCTGACCGAAGCCAATATGCCGAAACTGTATGAGGGCCACGAAGTGACCGGCGTGCTGCGCCAGGAAGCTGCAGAGGCCTGGGGCATGGACCGCGTGCCCGTCGTTGCTGGTGGCGGCGACAATGCGGCCGGGGCGGTCGGGGTTGGCGTTATCGATGAGGGCGAAGCCCTCCTGTCGCTCGGCACATCGGGTGTGATTTTTGTTGCCGGCAACACGTTCAGGTCCAATCCCGACTCCGCCGCCCATGCCTTCTGCCATGCCCTTCCAGGGCGCTGGCATCTTATGTCGGTCATGTTGAGCGCAGCCAGCTGCCTCGACTGGGCCGTCAGGCTGACCGGGGCACCTGATGCCGGGGATCTCGTGCGGCGTGCGCAATCCGAGGCTCGCATTGCCGGGCCTGAGCAGTTCCTCCCTTATCTGTCGGGTGAGCGCACGCCGCACAACAATCCGCATGCGTCAGGTGTCCTGTTCGGTTTGAACCACGATTCCGGACCGGCCCGGATCGGGCAGGCCGTGCTGGAGGGCGTCGCCTTCGGAATGGCGGACGGCTTCCGGGCGCTTGTGGAGTCCGGTGTAGACGTCCACTCGATTTCGGTAATCGGAGGAGGGGCGCAGTCCACCTATTGGGGGCGCATCCTTGCGGCTGTGCTGAATCGCCCGATGGTCTATCGGGATGGGGCGGCTACAGGGCCGGCTTACGGCGCCGCGCGACTGGCCCGGTATGCGTCACTGGGCGGGTCTATCGATGAAATGTTTGAGGCGCCGGAGGTTCTGCAGATCGTAGAACCCAAGGATAGCGATCGTGAGCGCCTTGCCCCGAAATATGAGAAATTCGGTACGTTGTACCGCATGCTGAAAGATGTGTTTGAGGAGTAGTAAGAATAATGGCTGACGGACAGATCAAATTGGACAGCGACCCCGTATTCGTGGGAATCGACCCCATCAAGTACGAAGGTCCCGGCAGCGACAACCCGCTTGCCTACCGCTATTATAACAAGGACCAGGTCGTGTTCGGCAAGCGGATGGAAGACCATCTGCGTATGGCTGTCTGCTACTGGCACACGTTCTGCTGGGATGGGTATGACATTTTCGGCGCGGGTACGTTCGACCGCCCTTGGCACAATGCGGCCAATGACCGGGCTGCTGCTGATGCCAAGATGGCAGCCGCGTTCGAGTTCTTCACCAAGATGGGCCTGCCTTTCTATTGCTTCCACGATGTGGACGTCACTGAGGCTTCTCCGACCCCGGACGAGTTGTCGAACAATCTGAAGCGTTCCGCTGACCGGCTCGCCGCCTATCAGGAAGCGACCGGCGTCAAGCTACTCTGGGGTACGGCAAACCTGTTCAGCCATCCGCGCTATGCGTCCGGTGGCCTGACCAATCCAAATCCGGACATTGCTGCCTGTGCTGTCCGCCAGATTCGCGACTGTCTCGAAGCAACGCATGCGCTGGGCGGTTCAAACTATGTGCTCTGGGGCGGCCGCGAGGGCTATGACTCCCTGCTGAATACAGACCTCGACCGCGAACTGAAAAACCTCGGCCGGTTCCTCTCCATGGTGGTCGAGCACAAGCACAAGATCGGCTTCAAGGGGAAGATCCTGATCGAGCCAAAACCCCACGAGCCGATGTATCATCAATATGATTTCGACTCCGCCAGCATCCATGGCTTCCTCCAGCGCTTTGGCCTGGAGAAGGAAGTGCATGTGAATATCGAGCCCAACCACTCAACCCTCTCCGGCCACAGCTTCGCGCACGAGATTGCGACGGCCGTGTCGCTCGGGATCATGGGATCCATCGATATCAACAGTGGCAATTATCAAAACGGTTGGGATACGGACCAGTTCAATCTCGATGTCCGCGACATCACGCTGGCGCTGATCGAGCTGCTGCCGTCAGGCGGCCTCGATACGGGCGGCTTCAACTTTGATGCCAAGGTGCGCCGCCAGTCGAGCGGGCTCGACGATCTGTTCTACGCCCATATCGGCGGTGTCGACGCGCTTGCCCGCGCGCTGCTGTCGGCTGCAGATATCCTGGAGCGGGGCGAAATCGCCGCTTTCAAGAAGGCGCGCTATGCCGGCTGGGAGAACTCCGAGACCGGCAAGGTCATTCTTGCCGATGGTGCGAGCCTCGAAAGCGTGGCCGACTATGTCGCGTCGAACAATATCGATGCAACCCACACGAGCGGCCGCCAGGAGATGCTGGAAAACCTGGTGAACCGCAGCCTGAAATAGCAGGCCGAAAGCCTTGCCGGGCACACAACCCGGCAAGGCCTTGTCACTTCGAGGAAAAAAGGGATAGGCTCGCGCTCCGTGACCGGCGGGTGGGGACTTTTACCCGGGGATGTTTGCCCTGAGCGGCGTCTTCGTCGGCCGGACTGCAAAGGGGTTGCCTATGTCTGACGGCTTGAAAATCGGCCGCACAAGTTCGCACAATCGCCCCGCGACGATCATCGACGTCGCGCGGGAGGCCGGTGTGTCCTTCAAAACCGTCAGCCGTGTTCTCAATGGCGAGACCAATGTGCGGGAGGAAACCCGCACCAAAGTGCTCAACGCTGTGAAGACGCTGGACTACCGCACCAATCACAACGCCCGGAATCTCCGCGCCCGCCAGAGCCGCATCATCTGCCTGTTCTACGCGAACCCTTCCCGGAACTATATCGGCGAGGTCCAGCTCGGCGCACTGCAGCGCTGCCAGTCAGAAGGCTACAGCCTGATTACCGAGGATTGCAGCGACAACCATCCTCTGCTGGCCTTGCGGGCCGAGACCAAGCTGGCAGGGGCAATCCTGACGCCGCCGCTGTCAGATGATGAGGAACTGATCCGGGAATTGAGCGGCCTCAATATCCCGTTCGTCCGCATCGCTCCTGCCGAGAATGTGGATCAGGGGCAGGGCGTGGCGATCGACGACGCTGCCGCTGCAAAAGAGATGACCGACTATCTCATCGGCCTTGGCCACAAGCGTATTGGCTTCATCAAGGGCGCGGATAATCACGGCCAGGCGAAACAACGTTGGCAGGGCTACGTCTCCGCCCTCGAAGCGGCCGGGATCCCGCTGGATCAGGACCTGATCTGTAAGGGCAATTTTGCCTTCGATTCAGGCCTTGCCTGCGCGGAAAAGCTGCTCCGGCTCGACAAGCCGCCAACCGCCGTCTTCGCAAGCAATGACGATATGGCTGCCGGTGTTCTTGCAGCGGCATACCGGCGTCAGGTTAATGTTCCGAAGGACCTCTCGGTAGTCGGGTTCGACGATACCCCGCTCGCCTCAACAATCAGTCCCTCGCTGACCACGATTTACCAGCCGAGCCGCGAGCTGGCATCGGCTGCGGTGGGTATGCTTCTTGAGGAGGTCAACTCCTCCAGCGGGGAAGCACGCCGCAAATTGCTGGACTACCGTCTCGTGCTCCGCGAATCCACGGCCCCGCCGCGCGCCTGACGGCCAAATCGCGAGTTTCCCCCGCTTGAGCTTTCGTGTAAGCCGCGCAGCGATGACACGTATTACACCCCTCCCGCATATCCTGCAGACCAAGCCCTACGTACCCGGTGGTAAGCTGAAAGGTGCGACGGGGCATGTCATCATGCTGGCCTCGAATGAGAACCCGTTCGGCCCTAGCCCGCGCGCGGTTGAGGCGATGAAAGCTGTTGCCGGTGATGTGCACGTCTATCCCGATCCTGACTATACGGCCTTGCGTGAAGCGATTGCATCTGCAACCGGCATTGCAGACCCCTCTCGTGTGGCCGTTTCTGCAGGCTCCGACGAGATTATCCATCTGCTGACACAGTGCTATGCGGGCCCCGGCGACGAGGTTCTCTTTACCGAGCATGCCTTCTCCATGTACCGCGTGTCCGCGCTGGCGCATGGCGCAGAGCCCGTGACCGTTCCCGAAACGGATCTGACGGCCGGCGTGAACGCCATCCTCGGTGCGGTGACCGAGCGCACGAAGATCCTGTTCCTTGCCAACCCGAACAATCCGACGGGCACAATGATCCCGGTCGAGGCCCTTCAACAGATTCAGGACAGCCTGCCGGACCATGTGCTGTTCGTGGTCGATGGCGCCTACGCCGAATATGTCAGCCCCGAGTATGAGAACGCGATCCGCGACCTGGTCGACCGCAAGGACAATACGGTCATGATGCGGACCTTCTCCAAGATACACGGCTTGGCCGCCCTGCGCCTTGGCTGGGGCTATTTCCCGCGCGAGATCGCGGATGCGTTCCAGCGCATAAGGGGCCCGTTCAATGTGAACGGCCTGGCTACAGCGGCGGGCGCCGCCAGCATTCAGGACACAGAGTTCCTCGAGAAGAGCCGCAGCCACAATGCCCTCTGGCGGGAGCGAATGATTGACGCGCTGAATGCCATGGGCCTGCCGACGCCGCACAGCGATGCGAACTTCGTCTTGACCGATTTCGGATCGGCTGACCGCGCGGCTGCCGCCCACGAATTCCTGAAGGATCGGAAGATTCTTGTCCGTGCCGTTGGCGGTTATGGCCTACCGGAACGGTTACGGATTTCAGTCGGCTCCGCTGAGGACAATGAGGCCGTGCTGGTTGCGCTGAAAGACTTCACCGCGTCACGCTGATATTGTCTATCAGGCGGGTCTTGCCGAGCCAGGCAGCGCCAAGCAGCCGGGCAATTGCTCCCTCGGCGAGCGGTGCGTCCGGTAAATTTTCCAGCGTCGCCGGGTCGACCAGGCTGACATAGTTCATCTCCGTGAAACCGGCAGCCATGATATATTGCCGCGCTTCTTCCAGGGCGGCGGAGGGCAGGACGCCGAGCGACAGCCGGACGGATGCCCTGTGAAGGGCTGCCTGAAGCGCGCCGGCAATCCGCCTTTCCGCAGGTGACAGATACAGGTTCCGCGATGACTGGGCGAGCCCGTCCGCATCGCGCGTCGTCTCGCCTCCGAGGATATCGATCGGGAAACCCAGATCGCGAACCATGCGGCGGATAATCTGAAGCTGCTGGTAATCCTTCTCGCCGAACACGGCGACATCCGGCTGTACATGCAGGAACAGCCGCGCGACGACCGTGGCAACGCCATAGAAGAAGTGCGGCCGGTAGATGCCGTCCAGCAGGTCCGACATGCCTTCGACGCGGACATTGGTGCGGGTGCCTTCCGGATACATTTCCTCGACCGCTGGCAGGTAGACGAGATCGCAGCCGACCGAATCGAGTTTCGCCCTGTCCGCCGATTCGTCGCGGGGGTAGGTCTCGAAATCCTCGCCCGGAGCGAACTGGGTTGGATTTACGAAGATGCTGGCGACAACTTTCGACGCTTTTTTTTTCGCCTGCGTCACAAGGGAGAGGTGACCGCCATGCAGCGCCCCCATGGTCGGAACAAATCCAATAGTTTCACCGGCTTGGCGCCAGGCGCGGATCTGCTGCTGCAGTTCCGCGCGCGTCTGAACGGCTGGCGTTAACCTTCCTGTCTTCGAATTCACTTTGAAAAGGCCCTGTCTGCGGATTGGTTAGTGGTTGCAACCACGCATTTCGTAAACGCCCTGTTAACCTATTCGGAGGAATTTTAAACACATGACACACCGCATTCTCGCTCCGATCAAAACACTCGCGCTTTCCGTCGGCCTCCGGCTTGCGGCAGGCAGGTCCAAAGTGGCTTCTGCGGAAGCGCCGGAACCGATTACAGAGTATCTGAACCCGAATGCGGTCGACGAATGGATGTTCGACCGGGACGGCACACCCGTCACACCCGCCGCCGAAGTTTACTCGCGTGAACTTGGCCGCGTGTCGCACGCTCTTTCCAGTCTGCGTGGCCTGCTCTCCGAGATTTCGGCGCACACGCCGGTTGTCGACGAAATGCCCGGCGACTTTGCGATGGCGCCGATCATGGCCGATGACATGCTCTTCGATGGCGAGCCGATGGCGGCAAGCTATGGCGACATGCCGCGCGAGGATGCTGAGCTGTTCATGGATATTGTTACCGGTGGCCGTGAAATCGAAACCGGGCTGTCAAACGTCGCCTGATTTTATCTTCTGAACCTGCAAGGAGCCTCACCTCATGCCTGCTGATGGATTCGCCCCGCTCGATACGGTAGGCGGCCCGGACCTGTCAGCGCAGCAGCGCGAGGCCCGGGTCATTGTCATAGGCAACGAGAAGGGTGGGGCCGGCAAGTCGACCGTCTCCATGCACCTGTCGGTTGCCCTGATGCGGATGGGCAAGAAGGTCGGCGTGATCGACCTCGATGTCCGCCAGCGCAGCCTGACCCGCTATCTCGAGAACCGTCTCCGCTGGATGCAGTCCACGGGTGCCAAGCTGCCGATGCCCGAAATCGTCCGCGTCGACGCCTCGACCGAGCGCGACCTCGACAAGGCCGAAGCGGAAGAGACCCAGCGTTTCCTCACCAGCATCGCGCGCCTGAAAAAGGCGTGCGACTTCATCATCATCGACG
>MDSW01097463.1_pt1 | contig 38352 bp, 36 predicted proteins | sample 811171 | NCBI WGS metagenome assembly MDSW01 (sample SAMN05326641, study PRJNA326480) | marine metagenome | isolation source: seawater | place: Atlantic Ocean: North West | collected 2012 | reverse complement strand
GACAACTGCCACCAGGTTTACCTGGGTAGCAATTTATTGCTCCCCCTACGCCTGCATCGTTGAAGAAGGGTTGTGCGAATTCGGCATCGTCAAGACAAGAAGGGTCAATTTTCCATCCATCTTGCGGATGTTGGCAATGGTTGCAAAGGACATTTCCATGCAATATTGAATTGTGTGGTGGTTCATAACCTCCAGCGCAATAAGGGCCGTTTAGTGTAGTGATGCTTGGCATGTTAATGATGCCTGCACTTGTTTCTGTTCTATGTGGTAAGGGGATATAATTTCTCATACACAAGAACAGAATTCGACCCTATATGAAGGGTGGGTGATTATTCCCATTCAATCGTGCCTGGTGGCTTGTGAGTGATGTCATAGACCACTCGATTCGCTGCACCTTTGACGGTGTTTGTGATGCGAGTACTGATTTTTTGTAAGATGGAATGAGGAATCTCGGAATATCGAGCAGACATTCCATCCATCGACTGAACAGCACGCACAACAATCGTTTCACCATAGGCACGAACATCGCCATGGACTCCAACACTGCGAACGGGAAGAAGAGCTGCAAAATATTGCCACGGGATTTCCATTTTTCCTTCTGCTGCTGCTAATTCAAATTCTTCTTCGACAATTGCACAGGCTTCACGGACAACAGCAACTCGCTCGGGTGTCAAATCACCCAAGGTGCGAACTGCAAGTCCAGGACCAGGGAAGGGCTGACGTTCTGCGACATTGATCTCAAGGGTTCGAGCAAGTTCACGAACTTCATCTTTGTACAAATCACGAAGTGGTTCAACAACACTCAAGGTCATGTCTTCAGGTAGACCACCAACATTGTGGTGAGATTTGATGGTATCACGAACGCCACCACCAGATTCAATCCAATCAGGAGCAATGGTTCCTTGAACCAGATATTTCGCACCACATTTCTTTTGCTCATCTTCAAAAATTCGAATGAATAATTCTCCGATGACTTTGCGCTTTTGTTCAGGCTCAGTGACCCCTTTGAGTGCCTCAAAATACCGGTCTGCTGCCTTGACTGTAACGAGGTTTTTGATGCCTTGAGCCGCCAAGAGTTCTTCGATTTCTTCGGTTTCACCTTTGCGCATAAAACCAGTATCCACATAGACGCAATGGAGTAATTCACCAACCGCTTGGTTAGCGATAACTGCGGCTACCGTCGAATCCACGCCTCCAGAGCATGCAATAATTGCAATGTCATCTATGGTTGATTTGAGCGTCTCTATCGATTCTTGAATGAATTCATTCGAATCGAACATTTCACTGTCCCCCATTGACATCTCGGTCTTGGGACTTTACTCTCTCGATTTGGTCGAGTTTATTCTGTTTCAATGCTGCCTCGTATTGAGGATTTTTGAGGGCGAGGATTTGGGTTGCAAGATAACCTGCATTATCTCCACGGTCGACTCCGACTGTTGCTGCTGGAACACCAGGTGGTAATTGAGCAATGGAAAGAAGCGAATCAAATGGAACTTTACCGCCACAAGGAACACCGATGACTGGCTTGGTTGTGAGAGCCGCTACTGCACCGGGTAATGCTGCTGCTAAACCTGCCATTGCGACGAATACTTGGCACCCATCTGCCTCAGCCTTTTGGACAATATCTTCAACAAATTTTGGTGAACGGTGAGCGCTCGCCACACGTAATTGGTAACTCACGTTAAAGTGTTCAAGAATTTTGGTACATTTTTCAGCAACCGGCATGTCCGAGGAGGAACCCAGTAATATGGTGACATCCATGTTACTACGCCGGCGCGGGTGGTTCATCAAGATGCCTCTCCAAACCCATTGGAATTTTCGACCAAATCTTACTCTTCTTGAGTGAAATTTGTCATTCGAAATTCAGGCCAATCCATCCCGAAATCGAGCTGTTTGAACTGTTCACGTGTTTGACAACCAAAGACATCAAATCTCAAAAAGACGGATTCGCCTTGGACAGAACCATAAATTTGAACAAAACTATTGCCATCGAATCGCTTAATCGCCATACAAGTTTGAGAAAAACGCGTCGACTTTATATCCCATTCAATCAAGGCATCAACGGGAAGTTTTTCTTTGACATCCCACTTCATTTCAAACACATAGCCTCCATCCTTAAAGATGAAATCCAACGCCTTCACGAGAAGATAAATCGATGCTGCTGAATAGATGAGACCAAAGGGAACAGATACCGTATCTTGTGCGACCAAGGCCCAGACCATAACGCCAAAACAAATCGAAACTAACGCTACCCCCACTTTCGAGGCATTGAGCGTTCCTACACGACTGGATACACCTGCAAGTCCACCCATAAGCATGAGCAGCATACTTGCAGCACCAAACCATGGAATGAATTCATCAGAAGCACCAGTGAACCACATGAGGCAACAAAAACCGAGGGGGAGAAAGCCCCAAGCCATAGGGAAAAGTGCCATCGATGCTCGTGTTTCAATCTGAACGCTGCGCCAACCAAATTTACGCATCTTTCGGATATCCATGCTCCTGCCACCGCATGGCGCTATATACGCATTTCTTATTCATCATCATATGGATGGCGAAGACAAAGGTTTCGAGCAGCATAGACTTCATCCACTCGGCGAACCGGAGTTGTGATCGGTGCTGCATGCAGTGTTTCTGCATCCACTTGAAGCACTTCTGCAAAGTGTGTAGCAAAGGTATCCAATGTTTCCTTACTCTCCGTTTCTGTCGGTTCAACCATCATGCATTCTGGAACGACCAATGGGAAATAAACCGTTGGCGCCATGTAGCCTTTGTCAAGAAGCCCTTTGGCAACATCCATGGCTGAAATACCATGTGATTCTTTCGCAGGTTGTAATGAAAGGGTGAACTCATGCTTGGCTACCTTGGCTTCTGCCCCATCTCGAACCATCGAATCAACACCAGCCTCTTTCGTGGCTTTGTGAATTGCATGGCGGAGATAATTAGCGTTGAGTACTGCGTGTTCCGACATGGTGCGTAAACCACTACCGTATCGTCGATAATACGCCCAGCACCGTATGACTGCACCGGCATTACCATGCCATTGCTGAACCTTACCGATGCTGTGAGTCGGCTGGTACCAGCCATACCACATGTCGTCGATAGCCATTTGAGACTCATTACCCATAGGCGGGCGTTTCTTGACCAAAGGCCCGGGCAAGAATTCTGCAAGATGGGATTTGACTCCAATCGGACCAGACCCCGGACCGCCGCCACCATGAGGTTGACTGAAGGTCTTATGCAGATTGAAATGAACAGCGTCAAAGCCCATTAGACCTGGTGAAGTAATTCCCAAAATCGCATTGAAATTCGCTCCATCGTAATACATCTGCCCACCGACATCGTGGACAATAGCAGATGCTTCGACGATATCCGGTTCAAATAATCCGAGTGTATTTGGATTGGTGATCATCATGACTGCAGTTGTTTCATCTGCAACAGCCCTCAATGCATCAAGGTCTATTCGCCCATCTTCTCGGCTTGGAATTTCAACAATTTCGAAACCACACATTGCAGCACTTGCAGGATTGGTCCCATGAGCAGAATCAGGAACAATCACTTTGGTTCGCTGAGATTCACCTCGAAGGCGGAAGTATTCCTGTACACATCGTACAGCTGTAAATTCACCTTGTGCACCTGCAACTGGTTGCAAAGTCACTTGGTCCATTCCCGAACAAACTTCCAACATGTATTGCATTTCATGGAAGATGGATAAGAGACCCTGGATATGATGCTCGGGTTGGTGCGGATGGATGTCAGCAATCCCCGGCAATTGTGCAATCACTTCATTGACACGAGGATTGTGCTTCATTGTGCATGAGCCAAGTGGATAGAATCCAGTATCAATGCCAAAATTACGCTTGGAAAGCCACGTGTAATGACGAACCATTTCAGGTTCCGACAAACGTGGCCAACGAGCATGATTCTTACGAGCCAAACTTGGCGGAAGAGATATTGATGATTCCGGAAGAATAGGTGCTGGTTGCGAATAGCCCTGACCTTTGGCCCCTTTGTGTTCGAACAAGTTACTCATGCACTCACCCCTTGAGCAGATGCCCAGACAGCAAGGTGAGCGACTAATAATTCGATTTGATTGGCACTCGTTTGGTCCGTAAATGTAACCAAAAGCCAGTTTTTACGTTCAGGGTACCATGCAGAGAGGTCAAATCCACCGACGATGCCAACTGTGTCGAGGTGAGCCAAACAATCTTGACTCGAACCTGGCAATTCAATAACAAATTCATTGAAGTGATGATTGTTTGAATGTGGTAAAGCAATGCTACCAATTTCACCTAACTTTTGTTTGGCTAAGAGACAGGCAGTCATGTTTCGTACTGCAAGCGAATGAAGACCTTCTGGACCCAACAAAGCCATGTGCATTGCTCCCATCAATGCAATCAGTGTTTCATTGGTACAGATGTTTGATGTTGCACGATGACGTCGAATATGTTGTTCTCGAGTCGACAGAGTCAGACAATACGCAACTTTCCCATCAACATCGATACTGCGACCAACAATACGCCCTGGCATCAATCGTAAGTACGCCTTGGAACAAGCAAAGATTCCGTAAATGGGACCTCCTCCGGTAATTGGGCTACCAAGTGGCTGTCCTTCACCGACAACAATGTCTGCTCCAAAATGCCCTGGTGCTTCAACCAATCCAAGTGAAACGGGTTGTACTGCAACAATGAGAGCAGTGTTTTCTCCAAGTATTTCTTTGAGTTCAGAAAGACCACCATCTAATATTCCAAGTGGATTTGGTTGCTCGACATAAACTCCACATGAGCCCACAGCATCTGAAACAGCATCCAAATCCAGTGTTCCATCGGAATGATGTCGAAGAAGATTGATGGTGATACCAGCACCTTGGCAGTAATTGTACATCACAGAAAGACGGTCAGGTGGTGTCAATTCAGATACGTAGACCGTGTCTTTTTGTGTCGCTTTACGATTATGCACACGCACACTGCAGGTCAAAGCCTCGGCCGCAGCAGTCGAGCCATCATACAAAGAGAGGTTTGCCACCGGGAGGCCAACAAGTTCAGAAATCAGTGTTTGGAATTCCCACATCGCTTGGAGCATACCTTGGCTTACTTCAGGCTGATAGGGCGTATATGCGGTGAGGAATTCTCCACGAGTAACCAATTGAAAGACAGAAGCAGGAACGTAATTCCGATACAATCCAGCACCCAAAAAAGATACTCGTTCACCTAAGGCCACATTGGCACCTAACAAACGTCGAGCATCGGCAAGAATTTCTTCTTCCGATTGTGGAGGCGGTAGAGGTAAGGCTTCAGTCATTCGAACTTCGGCGGGAATATCTTCAAACAAGTCTTCAATTGATGACATCCCCATAGCGGCAAGCATCTCGGCCTCACGGCCTAAGTTCGGCAATTGGTCGACCATATCATCACTTACGCCACTGGGGTGTGGCTTAAACCAAGCGCGAGCCGCCCTTAATTATCGCTCTTCACGCACATGGTGAAGAAAAGCCGAATACCTCATGTTCTACCTCATCATGGAATGGTTATGGCGCGTATTGCAATGGTCGTTACAAATCCTTGCTCGCCTGACCCGAGGGTATTACGTCATGCGAATTGGTTGGTCAAGGACGGACATGAAGTCACCATTCATGCCTATGACCGCCAAGAACAGTACCCCATGAGTGAATCACATGAAGGGGTTCGTATCATGCGATATCATCTCGGCAAAACTCCGTATGGTGGAATGATAAAAACTGCACTTGGAATTCGCCGTTTTAACGAAACTGTTTCACGCAGTTTAGCAACAAATCATCCCCAATTGGTATATTGTCATGACGCAGACACATTGGCTACGGGTTGTTTTTTGAAGAAGAAATACAAAATTCCACTGGTTTTTGATATGCATGATTTGCAGCACACATGGGTTCGGATGGCATCCCCAAAATCCATACTTCGTAAATTTTTGAGTATGTTGATGGAAAAAAGGATGTTGCGTCGTTTGAAACATGTCGATTCAATCATCACTTCGAGTGGAAAACTTTCTGAAGAGAGTACCTATTTGGGATTCCGAGAATATTTATCGAAGAATGGCTTTTCATCGACCGTCATTGAAAATCGCCCTGACGTCAAATCGATGAGCGAAAAAACTACTGATGAACATTGGTGTGTTGGCTACCTAGGAAGGGTTCGTGAAACAGAATCCTTTGAATTGCTTCTCGAGGCGGTACTTTCTCTTGAAGCATCACAAAGGCCAGCACTCAGAATTGCAGGTGATGGAGTGGCTTTTGAATCTGTATCCAAATTACTTTTTTCAGCAAAGAAAAAGTACAATTTGGATGTTGAAATATCAGGAAGTTTTGATGCAGGTGAATTCGCTGAGATGATTCAAGGAATCGATGTTATGTTCGCACTCTATTCACCCGCCAGAGGAAATATTTTGCAAGGTGCTCTTCCTGTCAAAATGTTTGATGCTGCAGCAAACGGCGTCCCTTCAGTAGTAAATGCTGGATGCTTAATGGGTGAGGTCGCTGAAAACGAGGACATCGGTCGCTGTGTTGAGTGGGGGAATGGCACGATGTTGGCCGCCGAACTCCTCCACTTGCGAGAAAAAACCGTTCGATTAGATGCGACTTCTGAGCGCGAAAAAACACGCTTTCTCAAGGCTTTGAGCTCACTACTTCACCGTTCAGATGAAAGGCGGGCGGACAACAACAGCTCTCACTGATTTACGGGGACTGGCTACAATGAGTACCTCATCGCCCTCCGAAACGGAGTGTAAATATCCAATGCCAATACCGATATTCTCAAGACTCGGTGCTGGAGCACCGGAGGTCAACTTTCCAAGTGATGAGCCGTCTAATGCAGTAACTTCTTTGCCCGGCCTTGGCAAAGGGCCCTTTTCGAGGTAACGAATACCCCACCATCGTGCATCAGAGTCATCGTGGCTGATGACTCGGTGCTTACCGATGAACTCATGTTCAAGGTCGAGTCCAAAGGGCACATTTGTCTCCCATGAATCTCTACACAAGAATTCTCCAGATTTGTCTTCAGCCAACGGTGGCCAGCAAAAATCAACACCTGACAAGAGGAAACCCTTCTCCAATCGAAGTGTGTCTCGGGCACCTAAACCGATTGGAATCGAACCGGCTTCGATAAGATTGCGCCATAGAAGAGGTGCTTGGGAGTTCGGCACAAAAATCTCATATCCTGCCTCACCCGTGTACCCTGTACCTTGAATCCAGCCTTCTATGCCAAGACTGTTGTCCCCAATACGTTGCCATTTGAACCGTGCAACATGATTCGATTCACCGAGCACCGAAGAGAGAATTGATTTTGCTTCAGGCCCTTGGAGTGCCATAATTGAAGTCTCATCCGATAAATTTTCGAGACCAACTGAACCATCTGAGGGCAGATGTGATGAAAACCAATCCCACATCACTTGAATCATTGAAGCATTCGGCACCCCCAAGATTTCTTTATCTGAAACGACAGCGAAAATCATGTCGTCAATCAGCTGGCCATCATGGTCAAGAAAGTGAGTGTATGCGCAACGTGGTGATTGAATTGCCGTAACTTTCTGTGTTGCCAGAGATTCCAGCCAAGATTTCACATCAACCCCGGTGAATCGGAAGGAACCCATGTGCGAGACATCAAAGAGTCCAGCACTGGAACGGGTTGCTAGATGTTCTGCCTTGATATTTGAATACCAGATGGGTAACTCAAAGCCATGAAAATCAACAATATTTGCATCAAGTGCCACATGCTCATCATACAATGCGGTTCGAACTGGTGCATCATCGCTCATAACATCGGGATGAAGACCAGCCCCTTAAACTCAATCAAGAACTACATTGCAGAAATTTAAGTTTTGCAATATGAAAAGTTATCATTGGTGATGAGTGCTTCGTGATGAATAAGCAATGGTCGTACATCCTCTCCATCAGACCACTGTCCCATATTTGTCAGCAAAGGAGAATCGATTAAATGCTCATAAGCCCAAGATTCAGTAAATACATCACCACGACTTCTGGCTACAACCCAATCCGCTTGGGCATCGATTCTCCGATAAACACCCCAGTCTGCAAGCGTATCATGCACTGAATCGGTGGGAAGGTAATGTGAACCAACCAAACGAGGGAATCCATACAAATCACTTTGCAATTCAATGAACAAAACATGTTCTTGTGGCAGCATAGAAAACATCGCTTGATGATGGACGCTGTAACATGAGTCGACGGTCATATCATCGACTCCTTTCGCAATATGGACCATTGTCGAATTCGGCAAACGGGACATGTTTGGCTGCAATTCTGGGTGGCTCGGGCGTGTCCAAGGTGATTCCATGTCAATGAAGAGTGTTTCATTGCCCCATTGCCGTTCCAAGGATTCATGCAAACTCAAAAACACATATGCGCCACCTAAACTGTGTCCTCCCAGCCAAAGGTGTGATGGGTCAATCGTGTGGTTTCCAAGAACAGCATCCACTTCAGCTGACCTGTTTTCGAGAAGTGCTACCATCTCCAATTCATCAAATGCGGCTTGGAACGCTTGTGCACGGTAAAGGTGATGGGGCCAATTGGATGCACCATATTCGTCAACAGCATCAAAACCATCTTCGATATCAGGATTGATGAATGAAGGATATTGTATGAATGCCACAGCCATGCCTTTGGCTGAAAGATGAGCAATCCAATCGGTGTATTCACCGTATGTTGGATACCCCCAACCGTGGGATAAAACAGCCAGAGGTAGAGTCTGATTTGGGACATCGTCTGGAAGTATTGGAAGAGTCAAATATACTGAAAACACGATATCTTTTTCAACATCATCACGGATTTCTTCTACCTCTTGAGGGAGCGTATACGGATGAATCGATAATGAGGTTTCAAACGGCCCAGGTTCTGCACCGTAGCCAAGCGATGGGGCGGGTGGAGGTGAAGGTGCAATTCCAATCAATGCGGGAATGCCCGGCATCACCAACCATGCAGCAAAGAAAACTCCAATGATATGTGTCGTATGCTTTGTGAGCAGGAGTGGTTTGCGTTCTCTCGGGACGTGAGGGAATCCTCCGACCATCAAAAGTAAAGAGAGCAAAATGAAGCCATATAATGTTGGAAGAAGGAGAAACGCTCCCCGCAAGTAATAGGTGTCAAGAGCAAAAAAGAGACCGATATAACCGAGTACAAATCCAATCAGAAAAACTCCAATCGCATTTGCCCATCGTGGATTTTCAATTCCTTTGAGTTGACGTTGAAGCACAAGAAAAGTCAACAAAAGTAAAATGCTCATTGAAAGAGTGAATGAAAAAATGTCGCTCCGCAACCCCATAGTCCATAGAAGAGTTCGATATGCATTGGGCCAAATAGCATCACTGATTCCTTTTCCAGAGAGCAGGCGAAAGACAGGTTCAAAGATTGAAGCCAAAATACCGAGAACAAAAATCAACGGCAAGAAAGCCCCATTTGAGGAGATACGCTCCCAAAGTTGTGGAACCCCTTCATCCTCTTCCATACTTTGAACTCCTGCTTATGGTTGAAAAAAGGTCGTTTCATCAATGAACGACTTTACTGGGGTGAAAAGGAGTTATTGCTCGGCAATCCGCGCTGGACTTCATCGCATAAAAGAGTAATTTCAGCAAGTAATTCATCGAGTGTTTGTTCAGTGATTTTTGGATTAGAAATTACAGCCCGGAAAATGACATCATCACCGATGTTTGAACGGCTGACCATGAAATTACCGTTCTCCATCATTCTGCGCCGCACTTCGGAGTTCAAATCATTGAGGTCCCCTTCGTAATTCTTTGGCGAAAAGCGAAAGCACACATTTGTCCACATTCGAGAAGACATCAGTTCTAAATCCTCACGAGCAGAAATTTGGTCTTCCAAATGGTCAGCAAGGTGCATATAGCGTTCAACAAGTGAAGCCCAGCCTGCATCACCACATTCTCGCCATGCCAACCAGAGTTTCAAGGCATCATTTCGTCGACCACATTGCAATGAGTATCTTCCAGCATCAATATTTCGAGACTCTTCATGGAACAAATAATGAGCAACATTTCCATGTGCGCAAACCCGTGCAAGAATCTCTGAATCTTTGACCAAGAACGCACTGCAGATCAGTGGCAATCCCATCATTTTGTGAGCATCCCAACAGACACTGTCGGCTAATTCTATTCCAGATAACAGCGAACTGTGTTTAGAGGAAAATATTGCAGAACCACCCCATGCTGCATCGACGTGATGCCAGAGGCCTTGGGCGTGGGCAATATCACCGATTTCTTTGAGTGGATCAAATGAACCTCGAACCGTTGTCCCTGCAGTAGAAACAACGCAAAATGGAACTCGGCCTTCTCGTCGAGTACGGTCAATTTCATCTTCCAAAGCAGATGGGCGCATACATCCATCTTGGTCGCAGGCGACTTTGACAACATTCTGATGACCGATTCCTATGACGTTTGCCGCCATCAGAACAGAATAATGAGCTTCACTTGAAACGTAGACTACCATCGAGCGTCCATCAATTCCACTTTGAGTTGATGAAGGCACCATAACTTGGCGAGCACATAGCATTCCAAGCATGTTCCCGTTGGAGCCACCTGTTGTCAATGTTCCAGCGCCTTCATAGAACCCAACAAGTTCAGCCATTCTATTCAAAACACTTTGTTCGATAAGTGTCGCCAATGGAGCTAATTCATATGTATACATCGAGGTATTTGTCAAAGTAGCAATAATTTCTCCTGCGAGTCCTGCAGCATTGATTCCCCCCCAAAGTGGATTCATAAATTCGGGCCGATTGGTTTTAACACATGTGCGAAGATAAGCGTCAATGTCGTCCAACACGGCGTTCATTCCATTTCCCTCGAGAGGTATCTTGAGGTCTGTCGTCTTCGAAAGAGAGGTGTGTGGCATCGGTTCAGCCACTTTCCCTGGTTGTTCCGCAGCCTGAAGATACTTCAGTATCCGGTCAGCGATTTCTCCTATGAAAGTCTCTAATTCCATTCGACTCATTCACAGGGAGTTGGGCGGGGTTCTTAGTGTTCTTGAGTGATTACGCTTGAAATGAGCGGAATAATGCTCTAACTGCGTGAATCTCATCGCATATATTTATCATGAATGAATAATTATGCAATACAAATAAAACTCATGCACCTCGACTATTTCTGATAAAAAGCCGCTTTTTTTCACTGTAATATTTCCCTTTAGAGAGATTCTTATTTCGAGTGAAAAGTTTAATGATTCAAGCAGGGTATTTTCATATGAATTTTACAACTTTATTCCGAATTTCCGAATATTAGACAAAAACAGCATGCGATGTGCATAATTTATCAGCAACATTGAATAGTATTCTTGGAAAGGACATTGCATGCTCGGAGAAGTAGGAGACAAATGGCTGGGCCGTTTGCATCAAAATGTAGCCAAAGATTTGCGAACCAAAGGGTGGTCTCAAACCGAAATTGCCGAAGCATTGGGCTCTACTCAGAGCACTATCTCCCGCCAAATGCAGAAACCACCTACCTCATTAGGGGCAAGTGCCGATGAAGCAACTATTGACGGATGGGGCCATGAATTATCTCTCGCATTGAATTCCATGGGACCAGAATCACGTGTTGTTCGACAACGATTGGTTGTTGAATTCCAATTTACCGGCAACAATACGATTCGTTATGATAAAACGCTCACTGGTCTCGATTTAGAAGAAGGCCAAGAGCAAAGGGCGTTGCTGCGAAGACTGGAATGGGCTGCTGGAAGATTGGATGTTCGACGCATTGAAAATTCAATACCGGCAGTTGGTTTAAACATCGCATCCTGCAATGCGGGTGCAACATTAGAATCTGAAGTCGCAGCATTCCCTGGTAGAATCACATTGGTCGATGGTGCCTTACGCCATCACGAAACTCCAAGCTTCGGTTCTTCAAACCATCTTGCATCGGTGTTGCTTGCTACGCATTCGATTGATTCAAGTAAAGTGTCGATTTTGAATATCCGCCCTCCATTATCTGGAAACGGCGTTGACACGAAACGCGTTGAGAACGCCTGTAAGCAACTTGGCTACAATTATTCTCTTGCTCCAAAAGGAAAAGTAACGACCCAAGATTCTCGCATCGATATTTTACTTGACATCGGCGATTTCGGATGGGAGCCTACGCTGTATGTCCTCGCCCACAATCCTCTTGACCTCATCGATAGAACTCACCAGATACTCTCTGCATTGTAAGGTGATTCGATGAATTCAATACTCGTATATGGCCTCCTGTTCCTCACACTTGGCATATTTGCCTACATCGGTTTTCAAAAGGGACCCGAAGAGAACGAAGAACACTATCTCTCTGCAAGAAATTCGAAAAACTCTCTCCAAATTGGTTTGAGCCTGTTTGCCTCTGGAATGGGGATTTGGGTTCTTTTTGGACCGTCAGAAGTCGGTTATTGGGGCGGATTCTGGGATGTGATGGGATATGCTGTTTCTGCAGCAACTCCATTTCTCTTACTCGCCTATGTAGGACCAATGATTCGCAAAAAAATGCCGACTGGAGTCACATTAGCAGATTATGTAAGAATGAGAATTGGTCGGCCAATGCAAATCTATGTGGGTGTCATTTCTGTCCTCTACATGTTTACATTCCTTTTTGCAGAATTTACCGCTATCGGAAGGGCAATGAATATACTGACTGGTATCAATCCATTGCCTCCAATGTTAGCCGTTGGATTGGTCACAACAGCCTACACCTCATATGGAGGTTTACCGGCATCGTTGAGAACAGACCGTTGGCAAGCATGGGTCGTTTTGTGGCTCTTTATCGCATTGATGCTGATCTTGTTCACAGGCGACCTCAGTTCGTTGATTACCGATGCAAAGGCATACAATCCAGTGGATGAATGGAGTATTGGGTCAATGTCCTACATGGATTCATTTGCATCTGGCCTGGCACTTGTAATTGCCATAACTGCTGCAGAAATGTTTACTCAAGGAAATTGGCAACGTGCCTATGCATCTGAAGATGACAAGGCTTTGCAGAAGGGGTCTCTTCTTGCAGCTGGCCTTGTTTTTCCACTGGTACTCCTTATGGGAATCTTAGGAACCGTGGTTGCCGGGCAAGGGATTATTCCTGCTGAAGCATCACTCAGTGACAAGTCTGGTGCTTTTTTCTATCTCCTTGATGATGTTCATGTATTGTTCATATCAGCATTTATCGTGTTAGGTTTAGCCCTTGTGTGTTCAAGTGTAGATACACTCCAGAATGCGGTGGTTGCTTCCATCTCTCGTGACCTCTCCGATGGTAAAATGAAACTTCAACACGCAAGAGTTGCTACGGTGATGTTGGTTCCGATCGCAATCTATCTCGCCACTGAACCAACCATCTTCGGCTTTGAAGTCAACGCAACAAGTGTTTTTGCCATTTTCCTTCGTGCAGATTTATTGGCAACCGCAACCGTACTACCAGTATTCCTCACACTATGGAATCGAATCTCCTCACAAGCGGCCCTCATTGGCGCCCTAAGTGGACTTGGCTCCGTTGTCGCCTATGGAATATTCACCGCTGACTTGGCAACAGGACTCAATTATATCTGGTTGCCAACCAATGAGTATGGTCTTGCCAATCTTGACGTTTTCCTCTCAGCACTTCTTGGTTCGGGAATTGTGACGGTGCTCGTTTCTGTTCTTCAAAAGCCACCAATTGAAAAGTCTGAACCCGGTTCAATCCTGATTCAATCTGCTGAAGAATAAGTCGGGAGCCCACATCCATCCCACGGATACCATAATAAGTGGCCACGTACCAATTCAATATGGTCAACATGGTAGGAACCCCACTCGATGTGCTCCCATATGTTCGAGGAATACAAATGGTACTCTCGGGATATGAGGGCTATACAAAAGGTAAACGTCGTGATGCAGACCTTGCGATTCGTGAAGAAATCAAGCGTTGTGGAACACGTGCTCGCAACCATCTCATGAATATCCATGACAGTTGCTTCCGTGAGAAAAAAATCGATGTTTCCAAGGCTGCAAAAGCCTGTTGTAACACTATCGACCAATTGATTGAGGATGTCGACAAGTCCCCTAGCGGCATGACACATGCATTCTTTTCAGGACAGCGTTCTGCTTCGATATCAGTACTGAAAAAACTCATCAAACATGACCATGACGTCATTGAAATGATGACCAAAGCTGTCAATATTTCAAACAGTGTCGAGCATGCTTATTCCTCTGACAAAACAGTTGATGAAATCAAATCACTCATCCGCCAATGTGAGCAGATGATAACAAGTTCCCGAGGCTATTTTAGCGCTCGGTCAACCGTCCTCGATGGACTACGACAGAAAAAGAAGGTGTGAAAATGACTGCGAATTTTAAATGGCGAAGTAATCCTAATATTGTTGCACGACTGGTAGATGGAAATGATATCCGGACTTGGAAATCAAGACAAGTTGTATTGAAACCAAATGAAGCATGTGCATTCATCATCGATGGACGTATAGGCGATATCATTTCTGAAAAAGTTGTGCGTAACATCGGTGGCGGACTCGGCCGACACATCGCTGACATGATGGGAGCCACGGCTACTGACCGCCGAATGCTGTTTGCTATGACTGGACCACTCGATCTGTGGATTCCTTTTGCAGCAAACCTCAGTGATGGTTCAGAGGCTTCGGGACACATGAACTTACGTGTTCAATTACGAAAAGAAGACATACCAAAGCTGCTCAATGTTTTTGCTAATCACGCACCAATTCTCGACCGGGAAGGATTGATTGGTTTCCTCGGAAATGAAGTTTCAACTCGCTGTATCGTGCCAGCAATGGCAAAGTGTTCGAGCATCGAAGAACTCCGAAGTTCTGAATTTCAAGAGCATTTAGAAATGCATGCAGAAGTCGAAATGCGTCAATCTCTTTCGACGCTTGGATTTACATTCTTACGTGCTTTCATTTCCACAAGCAAAACCGACCAAGAGAAACTTGCTCGCCTCAAAGCCGATTTGGACTTTGCAACTCAAACCGAAGGAGCAAATGCTGATGCACTCATGGAACGTATCGCAATTCGAGAAGCGGCTACTTTGCGAAGAATAGAGTGCGAAGTTAATGTCGAAAGAGCAAAGAAGCGGGGAGAAGTAACCATTCAAGCCGAGTCTGAACTCTTAGAACTTCGAAAACAAGAGGCTGTTTGGGATGCAGAACTCAAGCGAGACCAGGGTCGATCAGATTTGCGAATGAAGGAGTCTTCTCACAAAACCGATGAAGCAATGAAATTGTTTGAACAGGTCCAAGCGCGAAAGAGAGACCGTATTCAACAAAGCCAAGAACACCAAGACCAACGCATGGATAAACAAAATGATATCCAAGTGAAGATGATGGAAATGGCTGCTGAACAAGGCGCTTTGACTCCCGAGGTTATGCAGGAATTTTTACGCCAACAAACTGCACAAAAGGCGATTGATGGTTCAGATTCTGAAGCTTCATCAACACCACCAAAAGATTCTGTATGCCCACAATGCCAAGCCGCAATGATGCCGGGATGGAAATCTTGCCCACATTGTGGTTCCGCATTGTAAGAAAGGTATTCGAAACTGACTCGACACACTTCTTCCGGCGCAAGCCTTACACCTCGAAATGAGTTGGTGGCATCATGTTCCTAAAATGGGGTTCACAGCCATGGCGCATTTGGCGTTCACATTGGAAGGGCCGTCAGATGTTGGGCGGTCGAAGAATGACCTATGCTATTTTGACCGCCATGTTTCTTTTTGCGGCAATCCCCTACACGACGATAAATCGATTCGCATCGATACGTGATTGGGCGGCATTTGACCCAACTCATCAATTTGACCTCGACCTTCCTTTCCTTGCTTGGATGATTTTGCCTTACCTCACATTGTACTTGTATTACCCCGCTGCTGCTTGGCTTGGAAGTAAGAACGATGTCATGTGGAGGCAAAATGTTGTCTTTCATCAGATGATGTTGATTACATGTTGGGTTATCAACGGAATATTCATCTTCTTGCCGGTCGAAATCGATTTGCGTCATCTCATTCATGGAGTAGAAGGCACCGCATGGGAACCGTTTTACTCAGCATTGCACAGTATCGATACACCTTGGAACTCATGGCCATCGCTTCATATTGTTCAAAGTATGCAAGTAGTTTTGATTTTGCGATACTGGTATCCCCCAACCACGACTCGTCTTCAGATTCTTCATGGCTCACTTCTTGTGATGTGGATTTTACTTGTGGCCTCAACAATGGTCATCAAACAACACTATGCTTGGGATGTCATCACTGCTCTAGCGGTGGCTGGATTGGGTTGGGTGTATTGGATGAAACCCTGCCTTGAACGGCTTAAGACAAAGGAATACCAAGATGAGTTCGACGCTCGAATGGCGGTTGATTAACCAAAGATTTGTCCAACAAGATCTGGTCGAGTCAGATAGATAGTTAGGCTAATTCCTGCCATGATCATCATCCAAGAACCTACCAACTTGATCATTCCAGTTGCACGTTTGAGGAAATTAATCATCACTTGTCGACCAAGCCCCACAGTAACCGTAACAAAAACCATCAGAATGAGTAATCCTAACATGAGTCCACCAATTCCTACGCCGGTTGCTGTACTTCCAAGAGTGCTGAGATAGATGACAAATGGGAGTACTGCCGCAGCGGTACAATCGATTGAAGCAGCGGCATAACCAATTCCGTAAAGATACATATTGCGCCGTGGAGTGAAAGTCTCGTCGGTTTCAGTTGTGCTATATTTGCGAACGAATTTGTCTACAAAACCCATCAGATGAGAAGTGATACCGATTAACATCATCGTTCCTAAAACAATCAAAAGCAGGGCGATAAATATAGCAATATAATGAACTGCGCCCGACTTAGTGAACGCTTCACCCATAAGAATCGCCACAATTCCAATCAAAGCAAAGAACGTCCACATCCCTAATCCTGAAAGCAAACCAATAACCCAAGAGTTCGGCATTTTTGTTTTCAGTCTTCCCGATTCGATTAATTCGTCTTCTCGAGCCCCTAATGAGAGATAGTACGAAATGAATCCTGGTAGAACTGGGAAAGCGCATGGTGAGAAATAGACCAAAATTGAAAGCACCATTCCCAAAATAAAGACTGCAGCATAGGAGGTACTTGGCTCCTCCCAGGCAAGTCGAGCAGAGATCAAGTCAGAATTGGTTTTTTCAGTAGGGTTAGATGAAAGAATATCTTCCATCTTCCCATCGAAATTCGACCAGCCATCAGTCGGCGTACCTGTCGATTGTTTTTCGATGATGTATCCTTCTTCATCAATGATTAAAACAACAGGAATTTGGCCTGTGCCGCCTGTGGTAAACAAACGAACAGGGTCAGTTTGAGAACCGTCTTCAAGAATTGCTGCGGTAGTAGAACCAATTCCTGTAGCATAATAGGGGACATGATAGGAACCTGATGATTGATTGAGGTATGGTATATCTTCGCCATACCAAGCCCCATAAGCGAAAATTTTCAGCGTTTTATTCGAAGCATTCGCCATCGTTTGCCATGAATCCATTTCGCCCTCAATGTGTTCTTGGACGGCATGACAATTGCTGCAATCATGTGCCATCAAATCAAGAATAATGATACTACCACGGTGTTCATCCAATGAGATCCAACCAGTGGAATTCGCCAAAGGTTGTTCAATATCAGTGCGGTTCAGTGATTCAAAAACTATATTTGGAATCGGGGCGGGATCTGCATCTGATTGAAATATTTCATCCATGCTGTCAAACATTGAAAGTGCGGCAAAAGAGATGGTTACGAACATCACCGCAGAAATAGCAAACGCTTTCCAGGTTTCGGTCTGTTTGAACACACCGAAATCCACTTGTTGAAGCATTCCCATACCCTTACCAATTCTTTACACCACTTGAACATAATGGGGGTGTTCCTAAAGAATCCATGAACGATAGCGGGAAAAGTTCGGTTGAATGAGTGGGCTCGGAGAGAATCGAACTCTCGATCTTCGCCATGTGAAGGCGACATCATAACCCCTAGACCACGAGCCCTAAGGTAAACCGTCGTGAAGCCTCGCCGATATAAGACTCCCCGTTGTATTGAAATCAACGGTGAGCGTTGAGGTGAACCATGCCGACTTCAAGACGGTCATGCGTAGGATGTACTTCGATGAGATGAACAGGTATGCTGACGACTTCCGCTAATTCTTCGGCTAAGGAGAGTGGTAATTCGATACGTTCGTGTTCCGCATTGTATCGAATCCAACCCTTTGCAACACCAAATTCAGCTAATAATTCAGCGACATCATCGGATGCATCCTCAAGTTTTGTCGGAATTGAACCAAACAGAATCGTATCATCATCACTCAAGACCTCATAGGGACGTAAATTTGCTTGACCTCTTCGTCGGAATCGAGCCCGTAATTGTCCAGCATCCTTGTATCGAGCTGAACAAAATTTCAGATGAAAACTCATGTCTTTTGCAGCCTCTTTCAATCGTAAGGCCAATTCTGCGGAACCTTCTGCTGCTGCGGTGATTCCACCACTTAGATTGAATCCTCGGACATCCATGTTGTCCTGATTTCCAACCGTGATTTCCAATTCATTGAGGTTCAAGAATTCGACAGGAGAATCGTGTAATGCATCGAGTAAAGCAAACAATTGCTGTTCTTTATCCGGCTCACAAGGCAATTCAATTCCAACATGGATGCCAGCATCAACACAGGCCTGAATAACGGGAAGATATTTGTCGAGAGTGCCATCTAAAAGATGAAAACGAATCTCATCTAATCCTGCCGAGCCAAAATCTGCTGCTCGGTCAACCTGGAATGGAATTGAAGTGTAGAGATGAATGTGATGCTCTTTACCAAATGCCGCTTTAAGTTGCAGAACTGCTTCCAAAGATTTCTCCATATCCAGCATTGGGTCTCCGCCGGTAATACCCGTGCCTGTGGCCCGCATAGCATGCCCCTCTTCGATGACATCCTCCCAAGAAGAGCAACGGCGTTCATTTGCAAACATATCAGGAGATTCCCGCCGATTATCCGAAAGAGGACAATAATCACAACCCCAATGGCACTTTCCAGTGACAAAGAGCACGAGCTTACTGCCATGCTGACATTGAACACACCCTTCGGCCTCACCGTCCTCTGCAGGGAGTATTTCAGTCGCCATTGGCAAAGACACAGTCATTGAACTCAAACACTCCTGTGGCCTTTGGGGTTTCAACTTCTCGCTCAATGAGACCTCTCATTGGGCAGAATGGGCTTTGTCGAGCAACCAACGATGAAAGCGATAATCTCCTGTCAGTTCAGGATGAAAGGTAAGTGCTAATCGTTGTCCATCGAGAACTCCAACCACTTCATCTCCAAAAGAAGCAATCGGTGTGCATTCGATATTTGATTGATCAAATCGAGGGGCACGGATGAAAACTCCGTGGAATCGTGTTGAGTTCTCCTCTACTGTTTGCATTCCAACAGGAAGGGGTTGGTGGTTAAATTTATCTCGCTGAGCATTGTCAAGAGAAACACGCTCTCCCGAAGGAGTGTCAAGTGAGATTTCCACTTCTGCTTCAAAGGAATCGCGTTGCCGTCCCCAAGCATTACGAGAGATTGGAGCACGAAGGAACGGTGTTTGGTTTTCTCCAGGATTCGCGAGAAGAATAGCCCCCGCACAGGTTCCGAGAACAGGACGTTGCGGGTGTTGTTCCATCCAAGAAAAGAGCGCACTCAAGAGCGATTCACTTTGGCTGGCTTTTCGCATGGCAGTTGATTCACCACCTGGCAAAATGATGCAATCAAGCGATTCATCGACTTCGAGAGCACTGCGTAATTCAACCACCTGAATTACGATTTGAAGTTGTTGAGATGCCGCGCGCAGGGCTTCTGCATGCTCATGGCGAGCGCCTTGAAGCATCGCCAGTCCAACACGCACCATGGTGAAGGGTGGAAGCACTTCCCTAAGAGTTCGACGACAACAGAGTTAGGAATGAAAATCCACGAGGTGCCTCATGCATGGAGTTGAAGAACCTCCATGTGTTGCAACAACTAATGGACCTCAGTCAAGACTGTTTCCTCGTCCCCGGTCCTGTTCGCATGGGCGACCCTTGTCTCAAAGCACTCGGAACTCCGGTGATGACTGCACGTGGTAGTGAATACCGTGATGTCATGGCTCACCTCAATTCGGGATTGCGCAATGCCTTCAATTTGGCACCATCTGAGCCGGTTCGTGGCGTTCAATCTTGGGCAGGAGATGATGATTACAAAGTGGTCGTTGTATCCGGAAGTGGAACTGCCGCAATGGAGATGGTCATCGCAAACCGATTCCGCTCCAATGATTTAGTGCTCGTTCCAACCAACGGGAAATTTGGAGAACGTGTCGCAGAAATTTGTCAGAGATTCTGTAACGTTAAACATCTGAAATATGAATGGGGGCGAGCCTTTGATTTGTATGAACTTGAGCAACAACTCGAACGAGGATGCTATGAATCGCTTCTCATCTGCCACAATGAAACCAGTACTGGCATTACTCAAGATGCTGCAGCTATTGCAGAAATGTGTGCACGGCACAATACTTCGTTTATTCTTGATGGAATCACTTCTGTTGGAGGAATGCCTGTTCATCCCACTGAATGGGATGCTGAGGCAGTGGTCGTAGGCGCTCAAAAATGTACAGCCGGCCCATCAGGTATTGCAGCAATTGCAATCAATTCGAAATTTATTGAACGTGTTCATGCGATTCGAGAACAGGATGATTCAAATCCAAATTACTACTTGGATTTAGTCGCTGCTCTGAAAAAAGGTGGGGATGACCAGACGCCTTGGACACCTGCCATCAATTTAGCCATGGGCTGGGGAGCAGCACTTGAGGTTTTGAAAGATGAATCAAATACCGGTCGTTGGGAACGTTGTGAAAAGATGGCCAAGGGTGTTCGGAATCTCTTTTTGGACCTTGGGTTTGAATTGCTCGCTGATGCAGAGCAACGAAGCAATACAGTCACTGCAATCCTTTACCCAGAAGGGATTGACGATGCTTGGAGAACTCGCCTTAAGGAAGATTACAATACACAAGTGATTGGAGCGCAAGACCATCTCAAAGGCAAAATGTTCCGTGTCGGTTCAATGGGTGAAACTCCCATGAGTGAGATGGTCGAGGGATGTAAACGTATGATTCACTGTTTCAATTCTTTTGACATGAATCTCTCTGATGTCGATATTCAATCGTATTTTGACTGAGGTTTCACTATGACCAGATACATCGTGTTGGGGCGTTTTCAACCCTTTCACATGGGACATCAGTATCTGGTTGAGTCTGCCTTTAACCATGTTGAAAAAGGAGACAAACTCATACTTGCAATTGGTTCAAAACAGGCCGGCTGGGAGCCAAATAACCCATGGACTGCGGAAGAGCGAGAGGCGATGATTCGGGCATGGGCCCAACAATCTAACCTCACAGTTGAAATTGTAGCCATTGAGGACATCAACGACCCACCAAATTGGGTTTCGCATGCTCGAGAAATTCATGGTGAAGGCGTTCTTGTCACCACCGATGTTTCCACAGCGGAATTGTACCGCGATGCAGGATTTGAAGTTCGTGAACCTGAGATGAACCAACGTGAATTATTTGAAGGGTGGCGGGTGCGCCAAACAGCAAAAATGCTTTCGACGGTCTACGATGATGAGGCGGTGCGTGAAGTACTTGGAGCAAGTATTCCCAAACCGGTCATTGAGTGGATGATTGAGAATGACGCTTTGTTTCGACTTTCAACGTTTGAAACTGGAGTGCATGCTGGATGATTACTTTTTGAAGAATTTCTTTTTCACTTCTTTCTTCATTTGTTCTTTTGCTACATCTTGCATTTTCTTTTCGGCTTTGGCTTTGATTCCACTTGCAACTCCAGCGAGCTTTTCCTTAGCGGCTTTTTTTACCGGCTTTGTGATTTCATCAACCACTTGGCGTTTGGCAGATTCTGCTGCAGACTTTGCAGCCTTCTTTGCGGCATTACCGGCAGCCCCTGCGGCTTTACCTGCGAGTTTTTTGACCATGTGTTGATGAGTCCCTCGATACACATGAAACTTGCGGCTCATTCATCTGATGCGACAACAACACGTGCCGCTAAAAGAATGCGTTGTTTGTACATGTATCCAGATTCAAGAACGTCAACAACGCTTCCGGGGGGGAATGCATCTGACGCCGGAATGGTGGTAATCGCTTCCATTTTTGCAGGGTCGAAAGACTGATTTTTTGCTTCAATTGCTGAGACACCATCCGCTGAAAGTTCGTGCCACATCTTGTTTCGCAAAAGCCGTAAACCTTGAGCGACTGCTGAAGAATCGTCTTCGTCAAGGTTGTCCAACGCCCGGTCCACATCTCCAAGCACGGTGAGCATTCGTCGAGCAAGTCCCATTCCACTGTATTGAATGAGGTCGGCTTTTTCAGACATCAAACGTTTTCGAACATTTTGAATTTCAGCATCTTTGTAGGCGATTTCTTTTTCGGCTTTTTCAGCACGGGCAAGCGCCTCTTCCAACGGGTCTAGTTCTTCGATTTCAATCGAATCCGCTAAATCAAGAGTATCCATTCCCTCTTCAACAACTGGAATGGAGTCATCCATTTCGGTGAGGTTTTCTTCAGGTTCTTCCGAAGGCACTTCATCACTCATCATGTTAGGCGTTACGGAAGTGGTCTTTGAACCCCTCGTTTAATCGAGAAGGTACTGTCGAAGATTCCAAGTGCCATGCCCCCACTGCTCAGCCTTCAAGTGTTCCCTGCCTAATATGGCCACAAGATGGGGGTCTGCGTTGCATAGGGTGATTGTGTAGACCAAGGCTCGTGTCGCTCGGTCGTGTGCTTCAAAAGTCGGGACAATTTTTGGGTCCTCATTTTCATCAAGAGTTTCACCGAGTTGTTTCCTGCGGTCCATCCAGTCCAAGCAAACCGATTCCGCAAATTCTTCTTCCGGTAGGCCGTTGAGAGACTGAATAAGTTCTTCCCATGTTGATTCGGCATACAGTTCAGTGCTGTCTGCAATTGTTCGTTTCAAGGCTACATCGAGATAGAGAAACGCTCGGCCTTCCCAAACTTCCCAAGCACCTGGACTTGCCCATGTCATCAGATGAAGCAAGCCCTGTGCCCCTTCAGGTAACAAACGCAAAATTTCCAGAACAGTACCAGTGTGGTTGTGCTCAATCGAATCCATCCAATCGAGGAGTTCTGCTTCACAATCGATATCGAATGCTCGCTTTAATCGTCCATCATAGGTTGGTCTTTGATTGCGGAATGTTCCTTTCCCCATACCAGCATACAACTCGTCCCACGATTGTGAAAGAAGCCTTTTCAAACACGGTTCATCGACAAGCAACAGAACCATTTCGATGCCCATAACCGAATCCAATAGGCCGAGTGGTTTGATGTCATCGGCTGAGAAATCAAGAATTGAAAGCAGTCTATCCACTGATTCAAGAGAAGAGCATTCAAGAAGAACGGTTGACCCGAGGCACATGGGGCTTCGATGTGGCGACAATAAAGGAGCAGATCGAATTGATCCGCGCCGAGATTGACAAGACTCAAAAAAACAAGGCGACCAATGCCCACATTGGGAAACTTAAAGCAAAAATTGCTCAGTTGAAAATCAAGGAAGAAAAGGCTCATGCTCACTCCAAAGCCAGTGGAGGAGGAAAGGGGTTTGAAGTCAAAAAGTCTGGAGATGCAACCGTTGCTTTGGTTGGTTTCCCCTCCGTAGGAAAATCAACACTCATTTCAAAAGTGACAGATGCACACTCTGAAGTTGCTGGTTATGCCTTCACTACCTTAACCTGTATCCCTGGTGTAATGGAGCATCGTGGAGCTAAAATTCAGATTTTAGATTTGCCCGGTCTCATTAAGGGGGCTGCTGAAGGAAAGGGTCGAGGGCGAGAAATCCTCAACGTGATTCGCAGTGCCGATATGGTCCTCTACATTGTAGACCCATTCCAAGATGCTCACTTCAATGTCCTTCACCGTGAATTGCATAACGCTGGTCTGCGACTCAATGAAACGAAACCACCCGTATTCATCAAACGCACTGAACGCGGTGGAATCGATGTTCGAACAACCGTTGAACAAACGCACCTTTCAGATGAAGAAATGAGTGAAATTATTCGTTCCTTTGGTTATACTTCAGCAATTGTAACGCTTCGAAATGATACGACTGCAGAGCAAATTGTCGATTGTTTGGCAGAAAACCGAATCTATGAAAAAGCAGTTATTGCCATCAATAAAATCGATATTGCTACTGAAGAAGACTTGGTTCGTTCACGTAAATCTCTTCCCGAAAATTGGCCAGTTATGCGAATCTCTGCTTTCAAAGACATTGGATTAGATGAACTAAAGGATTTCATTTACGATAACCTCGGCTTCATGAGGGTTTTCCTTAAGCCTCAGGGACAAGAAGCAGACCTTGAGGAACCTCTTATTGTCAAAGATGACTCAACGGTTCAGCACATCTGTAACAAATTGCACAGAGACTTTGTCCGGAAATTCCGCTATGCTCGTGTCAAAGGTCCAAGTGCAAAATTCGATTGGCAACGTGTTGGCTTAGACCATCTTCTCAAAGATGGAGATTTGGTTACCATCGTTGTTCGGCGATGATTAATCCCAAATGCCCATGTCCATTCGGGCATCTTCGGTTGCATGTACCTTTGGGTCCCATCGTGGGGTCCAAACCAGATTAATATGGACACTTTCAAGCCCTTCAGTTTGTAATGCTGCTCGGTGTGCTGCAGCCATAATCTCTGGTGCAGCAGGACAACCCGGAGAGGTGAGTGTCAAATCTATTTCAGCATGGAGTGTTTCGTCTTTCTGCTCGAAACGAACATCATAAACCAAGCCCAATTCTACAATTGAGAGTTCCAGTTCAGGGTCTTCTACTTCATCTAATTGAGTCATCACATCTTGCTTTTCAACCATTCAAACACCTCACATAAATCCCCGTATGTCTTTCATCACCTTGTCGAACATGTTCCGAAAACCATTGGAACGACTTGGAGAGAGTGAATTGAGAATTCCCATTTCTTCAGCGAAATCAGGAGAGAGAAGCAATGCTTGGGCTGGTGCACTACCATTGATTGCGATGGTCAAAATGCCCATCAAACCTTGAACCAGTTTTGCATCAGCACCAGAATGAAGCAGAACCTTGCCATCTGCTAATTCGACATGCACATGTGCTTCGGATTGGCAACCTTGTACTTTTGATTCGTTGCTCCACTGTTCGGGCGGATAAGGGATGACTTCGTCAGCCATGTCAAACACCATCTCAAGGCGTTCCATTTTGTCATCGATTTCCTGGAACTCTTCGATCAATTCAGCGAGTTCTTCAGGATACGTCATCCGAATCTCTCCGTTATTTCTTTCAATTGTTCGATAAAGAGTTGTGCTTCATCCATGGTATTGTAGAGATAAAATGAGGCCCGAACCGTACCTGATATCCCTAATCGATGAAGCAAAGGTTGAGCGCAATGGTGTCCAGTGCGAACTGCAAAACCGCGTGAATCAAACAGGTGAGCTAAATCTTCACTGTGGATTTTCGGATGAAGAAAAGAAACAACTGCACTGTCTCCCTCCTCATGTCGCCCATAGACTGACATTCCCATCGAACGTAATTGTTCTGCAACCCAACGAGCAATCTTAATCAAACGTTGATGTTCTTTCTTCAAATCGAGTTTCGACATCCATTCAAGTGCCGCAGACCAGCCGACTGCTTCAGCGATTCTAGGCGTACCTGCTTCGAATTTGTGTTCATCGGTTTGGTAGGTCGAACCCTCAACCGTAACGGTCTCAATCATATCGCCTCCACCCATGAAAGGTTGCATTTTTTCAAACACCTCAGGTTCGATGAGAAGGGCTCCGATTCCAGTAGGGCCACACATTTTATGTGCAGAGAAAGCCATGAAATCAGCCCCGAAATCCTGGAAATCAATACGCTCATGTGGGACACCTTGAGCGGCATCAACCAAGACCAAAGCATCGTTGTCATGGGCCATTTGGATTATCTTTTCCAATGGATTTCGAACACCTAAGACGTTGGAAGTGTGAACGACGCAGACAAGTTTAGCACCTTCCAAAGATGCCGCATAGACTTCCATGTCAAGTGTGAAGTCTTCAAGAACTGGGACATATCTCAATTCAACGTTTCGCTCTTCAGCAAGCATTTGCCAAGGGACAATATCGGAATGATGTTCCATTTCAGTCAAGACAATGACATCGCCTGCAGAAAGGTTTGCTCGTCCCCAAGAATGAGCGACCAGATTAATTGCTTCGGTTGTGCCACTTGTCAAAACAACTCGTTCAGCGTTAAACCAATCTTTCAACTGGTGGCGACATTTTTCATACCCTTCAGTTGCTTCTCCAGCAAGTGTGTGAACTGCCCGGTGGACATTTGCATTGGAAGAAGTATAGTATTCATTCATTGCATCCATTACAATTTGTGGCTTCTGGGTCGTTGCCGCATTATCGAGATAAATCAATGGAAAACCATTGACTTCACGTTTGAGAATTGGAAAGTCATCACGGATAGACATATCATCACCTTTTCAATTCACATTCAAGATGAACAGTCAATCGTGTTCGCATTTCTTCGATGAGGTGTTTATTGGTAAGGTTTGAAAATGCATTAAGGAGAAAACCGTTGACGATTAGGGCTTGTGCTTCTCCAGGATTTAGGCCTCTTGACATGAGATAATGCATTTGGTCTCGATCGACGGGGGCACTTGCAGCACCATGAGCCGCAGAAACATCGTCAGCCAGAACCTCCAGTTCTGGAATCGCCTCTGCTCTTGCTTTTTCTGAAAGAAGAAGATTGCGGAATATTTGTGATGCGTCAGATTTGTTCGCACCTTCGACAATTGTAAGAAGGCCTGTGCCAATGAAGTGGCTGCTACCTGCGCATGCTGAATTCATCACTAAATCTGAATTTGTATGCCCATGGAGATGGTGAATTTCGACATGTTCATCGTCATGTCGTGCGCCGACGGCATTGACAGTAACCGATTGCCGGATTGACGCGCCGGTTCCATTCAAAGTGCTACGTAAATCGGATTTGCACCGGAATCCACCAACAGAAAGCGTTGCATGTTCAAGTTCAGCATCACGTTCAACGACCCAATCTTCACATCGAAGGAATTTGGTATTCGAATCAAGTTCATTGATGAAGCCGAAAGAAAGTTGAGCGTTCGGATGAATGTTGCCTGTGATGTGAAGACCAACCCATTCAGGTTCACCCGAGATGTGAATAAAAACCACTGCTGAATCCTTGACTTCAAGTTCCAAATGTCCTACAGCAATATGTCCCGATGCTCGAGCATTGATGTGGACAGGTTCAGATTCACCCGAGATGACCATACGGTGATAGGAACCACCAGCTGCATGCAAAAAAGATCGAGCAATATCATCAAAGGTGTCTGCTGGTGGAGATGTTGTTTCAAATGCTTCATATCCTTCACGTGAAAAAAGTACATCGTCAGCATTCGGTACTTCATCAATTGCACCAGGATGTATCCGAGGCCAAGGAGTGTAGCGCCACAAATGTTCTGAACGAGGTGGGATTGCCATCTGCAGGTAATTCATCCAATGGAACCCTCCATTTCCAATTCGATTAATTTGTTCAGTTCAACTGCATATTCCATAGGTAGTTCCCTTGTGAATGGTTCAAAGAATCCATTAACAATCAATCCCATTGCTTCATCTTCTGTAAATCCACGACTCATGAGATAGAACAGTTGGTCGCTCGATACTTTGGAAACACTCGCTTCGTGTTCCAAATCAGAAGTTGAATTTCCAATCTCCATTGTAGGGTAAGTGTCCGAGCGTGAGTGTTCATCGAGAATAAGAGCATCACAAACTACCTTTGAACGGCAACCTGTTGACTTTGGAGAGACTTGTAACAATCCTCGGTAGGAAGAGCGGCCACCGTTTTTCGAAATGGATTTTGAAAGAATATTGGATGTCGTGTTCGAAGCGAGATGGTGGACTTTCGCACCCGTATCTTGATGCTGTCCTTCTCCAGCATAAGCGACTGAGATGACTTCTGCGTGAGCACCTTGGCCCTTGAGAAGAACGGAAGGATACTTCATGGTCAATTTTGAACCAATGTTCCCATCGACCCATTCGATAGTTGCATCTTTGTGCGCAACAGCACGCTTAGTCACTAGGTTGTAGACATTGCTCGACCAGTTTTGAACGGTCGAATAACGAATCTTTGCTCCTTCCATTGCGATGAGTTCAACGACGGCAGAATGCAGTGAATCGGTCGAATAACTTGGGGCTGTACATCCCTCTACATAGTGGACAGTGCTTCCTTCATCAGCGATAATGAGCGTTCGTTCGAATTGACCCATGTTCTTGGCATTGATTCGGAAATACGCTTGAACAGGCATCTCAACACTCACACCTTTTGGAATGTAAAGGAATGAACCACCCGACCAAACAGCGGTATTGAGTGCAGAGAATTTATTATCGCTGTGTGGAACAACTGTACCAAAATACTTCTTGACGATATCAGGGTATTGTTTGAGTCCAGAATCCATATCAAGGAATATGACCCCTTGTTCTTCCAAATCTTCCCGTATCGAGTGATACACTGCCTCAGATTCATATTGAGCAGTTACTCCACCCAACCATTTTTGTTCAGCCTCTGGAATCCCAAGACGGTTGAACGTATTCTTGATGTCGTCAGGTACGTCGTCCCACGATTTTTCCGTTTTATCGGAGGAGCGCAAGAAGTAGGTGATGTTTTCAAAATCAATCATGTTGAGGAGAGAACAATTTCCCCATTCTGGCATTACGCGCTCAACAAAGTGTCGGTAGGCTTTGACACGAATATCCGTCATCCATTCTGGTTCGTTTTTGAGTTCAGAAATATCTCGAACGACTTGTTCAGAAAGTCCCTTGTCAAAACGAATCGTTGAAGCTTCAGGGTCGTGAAAACCATAGCGATAATCGCCAATAATATCTTTTGCTTCATCTGCCATTTCAACACCTCAAGCAGTTACATCAAGCCAGTCATAGCCTCGGTCTTCAAGTTTTAGTGCCAGTTCTGGCCCACCAGTTTGAACGATTACACCGTCGATCATTGCGTGAACATAGTGGGGTTTCACCAAATCCAATAATCGCTGATAATGAGTAATGATAAGACATGCCGAATCAACAGCAACTTCGTTAATTCCTTTCGCTACAATTCGTAATGCATCGATGTCAAGGCCTGAATCGGTTTCATCCAATAGAGCAAGGTTTGGTTGTAGTAAAAGCATTTGTAATATCTCAAGCCGTTTCTTTTCCCCACCGCTGAATCCATCATTGACATAACGTGATAGGAAACTTTTGTCCATAGATAATTGGTCCATTGCAGCGGTTAATTCTTTGCGGAATTCTCGACCCTTAGGTGGCTCATCGCGAACCGAAGCAACGGATTTCTTGAGAAAGGTGCCGACTTGGACACCAGGAATCGCAGCTGGATATTGGAATGAAAGAAACATACCTGCTCGAGCACGTTCAAAAACCGCAAGTTCTTCCAATGGTTGACCTTGATAAAAAATGCTGCCTTCAGTAATCACATAGGCTGGATGGCCCATCACAACATTGGCTAAAGTCGACTTTCCTGCACCATTTCGGCCCATTATTGCATGGATTTCACCGCGGCAAATAGTGAGGTTAACACCTTTGAGAATTGGTGTACCTTCCACTTCAACATGGAGGTTTTCAATCCGCAAGATTTCCTCCGACATCGCCCTCACCCAATTACCCCTCGCGTAACTCCTTTATGAAGTGGTGTAATCAGAGTCAAGACCGTTAACAGCGAGGATATCACTCCAATACTATAATTGAAGAAGAAGAGGGAGGAGGGTAGGTCATGACCGACGACGACCTCGTGGCGAAATATGCAGCGGAAGCAAAGGCGGCAATGTCTGCTGAAGCCAGCCGTCGTGTCAAGGAGATGACTGACCCAGTAGAAGAGGAACGTCTTCGCTCCTCATCCTTACTACCGTTCATTGGAACCGGCGATTTTGTTCCTGCTTTGCTCTCGCGTTTAGGTGATGTTCGGGCGGCCCTTGATGGCCATGGTGGGGGCATTGCGGTTTCTGGACTTGATTGGGGGGAAGGCGATTCTTCCGAACTTGACCTCATCTTGGATTTGACGGGTGCATGTCTCTCATGCGGTGCGGCTCCTGGAACGCTTGAAGGCGTCAAAACAGATTTGGAAGCAGATAAAGAAATATGCCGCATACGGTTTTCTTCTGCCTTGCTCGACACATTTGATGAGTTGGGACGGGAATTCATTTTGGCTCATGGTGCCGTTGAGTTTGTTTGAATGGTTTCTCTCGTTTGAATGGATGGTTTGAAAGACACGAAGCGAAGGGTGAGTCGTATGGGAGCATGGAAAGAGGGCCGACGAGAAGACCCCGTACCTTGTCGCGAGGTTGACCGGGGGTTGTTCGAAATTACGGCCAGAGATGGTCGAGGACGATTAGGTCGCTTGCACACAGAACACGGAATTCTTGAAACCCCTGCCCTTTTACCTGTCATCAATCCAAACATCAAAACCATTGAACCTCGTGAAATGTGGGACCGGTATGGAATCGGGGCATTGATTACCAATTCATACATTATTTGGAAGCATGAAGGCCTCAAAGATGTTGCAACCTCTGACGGTGTCCACGCCCTCTTGGATTACCCTGGCGTCATCATGACCGATTCTGGAACCTTTCAAGCATATGTCTACGGTGATGTTGAAGTGGGTGTCGAAGAAATTGTAGAGTTTCAGCGAAGCATAGGAGTCGATATTGCGACAATGCTCGATGTATTTTCACGCCCAGACATGACTGAAGAACAAGTAGCACAATGTGTGCAAGAAACTCTTGAACGTGCACCAGCAAGTATCGCCGCTTCAGGGACAACAATGCTCAATGGACCTATACAGGGTGGATTGTTCAAACAACTCCGTACCCAGTCTGCTCAAGGCATGGGAGAATTTGATTTTGCCATTCACCCAATCGGCGGCATTGTTCCAGTCATGGAGAGACACCTGTACAAGGATTATGCAAAAATAATGTTGGCATCTATCCCATACCTCCCTTCCAATCGCCCAGTCCATATGTTCGGATGCGGCCATCCAATGTTATTCCCGATGTCCATTGCTTTAGGTGCAGATTTGTTCGATTCTGCAGCTTATGCACTCTTCGCTCGCGATGGGCGATTACTAACGCCTTGGGGAACGCAAAAAATTGCGACCATGGTTGAATGGCCGGAACGCATGCCATGTGTCGCTCATCTCACACCTGCGGAGGTAAGAGAGATGGAGAAGAAGGACAAAATTGCTCTCTTAGCACGATATAATCTCGAGGTTACTTTAGCTGAACTCGACCGATGTAAACAAGCAATACGCGATGGCACTCTCTGGCGATTAACTGAGCGTCGAAGTCATCAGCACCCCGCACTTAGAGAGGCTTTTTTGTGGCTCTCTACAAATCCTCATAACAAGAAACTCGATTTACAATTTTTAGAAGATTTAGTCCTTGATGACCGCGATGCGGCCCGAGATAGAGATACAAATGCAGGAAAATGGGAACATGCTTGGAATTGGATTGTTGATTCTCAAGAATCGCCTCGTAAAGGTGGAGAACCTTGGGGAGGAGAAGATACCAACTCAAGACCCCATGTTCATGCAGCACAATCTGCTTTGAAACTCCATTGGAGGCCTCAAAACCGAGAAGGAAAAGGAAAGGAAGAAGTGCTGGTCGCCTACGGTACTTCAGGCCCTTGGCGTGAACGATTAAGCGACCTCATGGCTCGGCTTGAACATCATTGCCCAGGGTTGGAAGTCATGATTCAAACTCCAATTGGCCTCCTTCCTTATTCGTTAGAAGACCTCAATCCATTTACGCACATCGATGGACCTCAATGGCTTTGGCGTCGACGCCCAAATCCGCTTTCGGTTCGAGAAGAACTCAAACACTTCGGTATGGGTGAACGTCGCGTTATTCTTGTGGATTTACTTGGTGATGGCATTCAATCTCGTGCCATAGATGCTTTGTTTGACGCGGGTGTTTTTGATGGTGAATCTGATTCTGATGTTCGTCTCCAACCATTGGATAAAGAGCAACGTGATGAAGCAAAACTTCGTCTGCAGAGAAGGCACGTCGCTGATAAAATGGTTCTCTTGCTCAATTTGGAACGGGAGGTCGTCGATGACATGTTGAACGATTCAACGTTTGTTGTCAATCGCTTGGGACGGGTGAAGAACGCCATACTCTCGAATGGCACGCACATTGCAAGTCCTCGATTGACTGATGGAGGATTGTCAATTACCGATGGAGGCGCTCTTGAAATTCATGCTCAAAGAACGATTCCACTACCACATGGGTTTGAAACAATTGAAAATCAAAGTTCTGTTTCAATGGGCCCTGCTTGGGTTGTCCTCGATGAGGATGCAGAACCTTTCGTCCGACAAGGCCGAAATGTGTTCCATGGATTTATTCTTGGATGCGATTCATGGATTTCACCTGGAGATACCTGCCTGCTGGTCAATCAAAAAGGCGAACTTCTTGGTCATGGAATATCTCAATGCACACCTGCTGATATGCAATTTTTCCGGAAAGGAGTGGCTGTAAAAACTCGTGGCGGAATTAAAAAAGATTCTGTTTGAATACATATCATTCCAAGGTATACTTCAAAGGGCGTCTTGATTCTCTTTAAATTAAGGGGGAGTAGTGTGGCAGACGACCTTATCATCAAAACCACAAATCTGACCAAATCATATGGTCCCCATGTGGCATTGAATAAACTCAATCTCTCTGTCCCTCATGGTGCCACAGGATTACTTGGACCCAACGGTGCAGGAAAGTCGACCTTCTTGAAAACGATTCTTGGATTGATTCAAACCACTGAAGGAGAAGGTACTGTTCTTGGACTTGATATTCGGACTCAGGGTGATGAGATCCGGTCCCGTATTGGATACATGCCTGAATATGATTCATTAAATCCTGATATGGAAGCGATACATCAGGTTCGCTACTCGGGTGAATTGCTTGGAATGAACCCAACAATCGCTCTTGCTCGGGCGCATGAAACCTTGCAGTACGTTGGTTTAGGGGAACAGCGTTATCGAAACATTGGAAGTTATTCAACTGGAATGAAGCAGGCTACAAAACTCGCATGTGCCCTCATTCATGACCCGGAGTTAATCATCGCTGATGAACCTTCAAACGGCCTTGATATATCTGCACGCAACTACATGATCGAAACCCTCACCAATACCGTGCTGACCGGAAATCGGTCTGTTCTGATGGCTTCACATCTGATGGAAGATGTCGAACGCGTGTGCGATAATTTCATACTTTTGCACAAGGGGAAACTTGCAGCTCAAGGGCGTATTGAAGACCTCAAAGCCTTTGACCGCGAAATAGAAATTCATGTTTGGGGTGGCGCATCACGTCTCGAAGAAGCGATGATTGCTCGAGGTTTAGGTGTTCGTCGAGAAGGAAGGGTCATGCGAATACTTCACGAGCAAGAAGATACGACTTCAATTATTTTGAGATGTGCTGCTGATGTGGGTGCTCAAATCCGCCGCATGCACGAGTATGAAGCATCCTTAGAAGATTTATTCCTTTCAATTATGGAAAACTTAGGCTATGATGTAAAATCAAGTGAAGATTTACTGGCATCTCCAGCCCAAGCACGCAAAGTCGATGCACCTGAACACATGGGTGGTGGTTCAGCATGACACCCTCGGAAGAGGATCAACCTGATGTGCAGCCTGCTGTTGCTCAACCTGACGGTTTTGCCGCCGAAGCACCCGTAACCGGCAAAGGCCGAATGGAGGCAGCTTGGGGTTCGACTGAAGGTGATGAAGACCTCTCGATAACAACACCCACTTCAGCAAAATCTGATGGCCAGATTTTCAAACAACAATACAAAACTTGGAACGGTGAACTCAATCCACGATGGATGAGAAATTGGGCGATTTTACGCCATCACTTGCTGGGCATATTCAAGAAGGGACACCGACCTTGGGGTGTACCAATTCGGTTGTATCTGTTGGTCGTCTTTATCGCATCCATGTCCGATGTGGGCATGACTTTGGTTTCAGGGTTGATTGGGGACTCAGGACTCCATTCGGTATGGGGCGTAAGTCGAGATAATCTCTACGGACACGTGCTTGGATTTTTCCCACGAAATATGCTGTATTATCCAGTCGTTGCCGCCTTGTTGGTTGGAGGCGTTATTTCTGAAGACCGACAACATGGTACTTCTGCTCTTTATTTCTCCCGGCCGATTACTCGGTTTGATTATGTGGCGATGAAATTTATATCTGTAGCCATGATTCAGGGGCTCCTTATCTTGATTACTTTAGGACTCTATTATTTTGCTGAGATAATAACAATGGGGCGGGGTTGGTCTTGGATTATTGACACATTGCCAATGTTCCTTGCAACCGTATTCAGTGCTGTTTTGTTGATTTTTACCTACACGAGTATTGGACTCTCATTGTCAAGTGTTTCCAAGGGGAAGTTTTTCCCAGGCATTGCTCTGCTTTCGATAATTCTTGGAACGAAAGTATTGGCATTCATCGTCTCAAATCTCTTTGACCGAGAAATTCTCTATCTCATTTCACCGTATGATTGTTTAGCGCATGTTGGGCAAGCGATTATTGGAACACAACCAACCTATGACCAATACTCTTGGACATGGTCTTTGGCTTCACTCGTAGCGATGAATGCCGTTGCGTTGTATGTATTGAGTACACGTGTTTCATCCATGGAGGTGACACGTGAATGATTCCAGATTTTGACCAACAGGGTAAGGCGCAAACAAAAGAATGGGTGCCTGAAGTTTCCGCTCCAGCAATTCTCTTGGAGAATGTGTCGAAAAGTTATGGCCGTATCTTTGCATTATCCAACATAACTCTGGCACTCAATGGAGGTGTCACTGGTGTGCTCGGGATGAATGGGGCAGGGAAATCGACCTTGTTCAATATCCTGATGGGGAAACTCAAAGTGAGCCAAGGAAGCGTCAAACTTTTTGGTACCGACCCTTGGAAAAACCCAGCACCTTATGCTCGAGTGGGTTTTGTTCCAGAACATGAAAAGATGTATGATTGGATGACAGGGCATGGCTTTGTCTCAACATTTGCTCGGCTCAACGGTTTGACGCGAGATGAAGCCAAGATTGAAGCCGATCGCGTCTTGAACTTTGTTGGCCTTGAAGATGTTGCGCATAAGAAAATAGGACAATATTCGAAGGGGATGCGGCAACGTGCAAAAATCGCACATGCATTGGTCAATGACCCTGAATTGATTATTCTGGATGAACCGCTTCAGGGATGTGACCCTCTTGCACGAACCACCATCATGAATGTTATTCGCGAACTTGGTCGTATGGGTAGAACTGTTCTTGTCAGCAGTCATATCTTACAAGAAATTGAACGGATCACTGAGCAAATCGTAATTTTACATCAAGGTCGATTACTCGCATTAGGGAATCTGCATTCAATTCGAGAACGCCTTGACCAAATTCCGCATCGAATTTCAATTCAAGCGGAAAACCCAAAGGCACTTGCGAAAAATGTCATTGATATTGATGAAGTCTTTGGAATTTCTTTTCCCGATGGGAAAAACCTCTCAATCCAAACGCATAACCTTGGCGCAATTCATTCACAACTCCCGAGAATCATCGTTGACAACAATCACAAAATAACTACCATCGATAATCCCGATGACGATCTAGCATCAATCTTAGGCTACCTCACCTCTGGAGGTAGAGTATGATGGCAACAAAACCTGACACCATCTATCGCTCCTTCGACCGTAAAGCGTCGGCAATTGTTGAATTCACACTTCGACAGTATCGTACTCGAACTTCGACATGGGTTGTTCTCGGTGTTGGATTTACTGCACTTGCCCTCATTTTCTTAATCTATATTGATGTCATGGGCTCCGAATTTGAATCGATCGATAACGACGGTGATTCAACAGATTATGACAACGACGGATATCCGAAAGGCCAGGAAATACGTTTGGGGACCGACCCATGGGACAGTGAATCGCACCCTGGCTTGTTTGATACACCAATCGAACCAGACCCTGTATCTATGTACATCAATGAAGATGGTTTTGATTGGGACATTACTTCAAAACTCGGCACACAAACGACCGGCGTTGATGATGATGGAGACTGTTTGAATTCTAACAAAACCGCTTCGCAAAAAGACACCAATGATAACGGCATACCTTGCGACATAATTGTCGAATTCTACCGAACCCCCGATGGTCAAATTTATTCGAATATCGATGCTGATTTTGGTGTTGATGAAGACCCAGATGAAGATGCTTATTCACGGGAAGCAATTCACTTAGCATTTGTTCTCTCAATCGGCAAATTAGGCTTTGTGCTCTTACTTGGGATCTTTTTGCCCTTGTTCATGGCAACTGGACTCATTCGTGATGAAATGACTTCTGGGACGATGCACTTTATGCTTGCAAAACCTATCGCACGTTCAGAAGTATTTCTCTACCGCACACTCGGATATTTAGGAATTGTATGGCCTTATGTGATTGGTCTTGGCATTCTTGGTGCGCTTGTTTCAGGATTTGTAGGCCCGAGTGATTCCTTCTTCAGATTTGCAGATTTGGGTGTTTGGTTGGCCATTATTTTTGCCACGATGATGGCGACACTCGTGTATGGAATGTTATTCAATGCGCTTGGAGTTCTATGGAAATATGGAATTATCCTCGCCATCCCATTTGCAGCATGGGAATTAGGTATGGCACTGCTCTCAATGGGTGCTCCTGAAGCGACCATACTGAGGTTCTCTGTTATTGGTTGGGCTTTGATGATTGTCGATGCTGCAGCGATGATGGTGTGGCCAAACCTCGATTTATTCATTGTTATGGGCAACTGGGGAGGCGACGGTGTCGGTTCATGGGAGTTTGACTCATCACTCGAAGGTGCTGTTCCTTTGGACTTTTTCTCCTCGAAGCCGGGACTCGGACTTTCAGGCTTCTTCGCAACAATCGTTTCGACATTGGTCTTACTTTTCCAAGCAGCAATCCTTTGGTTCATCGGTGGAGCATTATTCAAGGGCAAGGAGATTCAGTAATGCCTGAGATGACCAGTTTTTCTGGAGACCTTTCCAAACTTTGGTCGCTGCAAGACCGCCCTCCACTCCATCATCTCACTTGGGATTGGTGGTGGTGGCTGGTCATGCTTGACGACCCGGATGGTCGACCAAGTGGTCGACAATTGATGGTTCTCTGGTCGACCAAAGACAACGAATTGGTAGATGTAAATGGGGTCCCCTGGATGCCTGTGGGGAGACCTGGTTTTGATGACCAAAAGGGTATAGCGTTGGATGGAATGGTATGCGCATGGTGGTTCGATGGAAAGCAAATGCATGAGCCAGTTATTCAACAGATTTGCCGCATTATTTCATTGCCGGACACCCATCCCAACTGGCCGGGAAAGAACAGTCAAACCGGCAAAGGAGGTGGAGCAGTTGTTCCACTCTTGGAGGAAGACCTTTCAATGGGGCTGAAGAGTGATTTGAGTTCTTTTTGGATTCGTTTATCGACGGATAAGGAAGCATCACATCCAAAAGTTCCGAAAATCTTTGACCTGAACCTCACACCTTGGAATTCTGCAATGTCTACTGCTCGACAAGCCAGTGCCACATACGCAGCAAATATGGGGTACGATATTCTTCGACTACATGGTACACGCGTTCACGGGAAGTTGGATGATGAAGAAGTAAATGGAACTGCATATTTTCAGAAAGTTTGTGTTCAAGCTCCTTCTGTCCCGTGGTATTGGGGCATGCTCCATCTCAATGATGGTTCATACATCGATTGGTTTTTGCCTCATGTATCATTTACAGTCTCTGCAAGAGATAATCGCCCATGGAAGCGGCGAGATACTGGCCATCTAGGTCTTTCCCAAGGTGGTTTATTTCATGACCCTGTCAACAATCGAACCGAACGTTTTTCTAAGGTTCTCGTTCGGAAATTGAGTTCGAAAATGACAGAAGCGGAACATGGGAACTCCCCTGGAGCACCTTTGCCTTTGTTTGAAATTAAGATGTGGAATGGACGCACGACCATTGAGTTGCGTGTACAAGCCATTGAACGAGCCAACTGGACTTTTGACCAACCGACAAGAGGTGGCCTCAAATCTCACCTGACGTACAATGAATATCCACTTCAAATGGAATATTTGAGAATCCAAGATGAATTTGGAATGCGTAAAGAATCCGATTATGAATGGGCGAGAGGAAATGCTGAACATTCGTGGGGATTATTGCATTAACGGCATTCAGAAGCGCTTTTTCTAATTTAACAATGAGATGGCGTTTAGTGCAAGGTATTATGTGCGTGGAGTG